>C688J18823_10002377_pt1 | contig 11791 bp, 8 predicted proteins | sample HopSoiMetagenom1_FD_18823 | JGI IMG/M metagenome (IMG submission 18823) | reverse complement strand
GAGAAATCATCGCTTTACAAGCCAGAAAACTAATACTAAGCAAAGACTTCGATTTAGAAGAAATCATTGTATTAACTAAAGGACTAAGCGGAGCACAAATAGTAAACATGCTTAACGAAGCTTCAATTTTAAGTATTCGTCAAGGAAAAAGAGAGATTAACCAAGAGATGATTTTTGAAGCCTATGACCGAACATTGATGGGTCCTTCGCTAAGTAGCCAAGTCCTCACTCCAAGTAAAAAAAAACTAATTGCTTACCACGAAGCCGGGCACGCTATTATTGGAGCTAGTTTACCTGAAACAAAAGTGCGAAAGATTACTATTATCCCCCGTTTAATGGCTGGTGGCTACACTTGAATTGACTTGATAGATAATCAAGGTGATGATCATCTAATTAGTAAAAGTCAAATGCTGGCTCACGTTATGGCATTTTTAGGAGGACGAGCCAGTGAAGAATTAATCTTTGGTGCTGAAAAAATTACAGCTGGTGCTTATGATGATTTCAAGAAAGCCTCCGAGATAATTCGTGACCTAATCTTCCGTTATGGGATGTCTGATTTAGGAATTATTCCCACTCAAGCGTCCTTTTTTAACAACGAAGAAATCGCCACTGAATTACCTGAAACTACTAAGCAAAAAATCGAAGCAGAAAGAGAAAAAATCCTTAGTCAATGTTGGAAAAAAGTTAAAACTATCCTTCGACAAAAGAAAAAGATCTTATCGTTACTAGCCGAAGAACTTCTAAAGAAAAATTCTCTACGGAAAGAAGAAATTGACTTCATTTTTATCAACCAAATTTCTCCTTTTACCCCTTTACTAAACTAATATTATTAAATAATGATGAAAAAAAAAGTAAACCAACCAGAACAGATCAATCCTCAAGAAGCTTATATTTGAAAACGATATAGCACGTTTATTCGTAGTCTTTATCATAAGCCGATCAAAAAACCAAGTGGCCGGGAATTAACTTTAAAATTTTTGAGCAAATTAGCAATTGTTTTCATTGGATCACTTTTTACTACCCTTACTTTCTATTTTCTAATAGACCCTAATGGTATCTACAATAGTGGTCTGAACGGATTTCTTCAAGCGCTTTCCAAATACATTGTTGGAAACAGCAACATGGGATGAAATAACTACTACCTTATCTATTATGGACTTGGATTACTGACTAACTTCGTTTTTATCTTTTCCTTATGACTCTTTTTCAACTCTAAGTTAGAGATTATAAGCACTTCGATTTTTTACGTTTTTTCCCAAATTGCTTGAACCCAAGTTTTTAAATTTTTTAGATTGCGGGAATATGTTTTTAGTCGCTTTAATCCGGATAGTTGACAAGGGCTAAGTTCTCAAAGTCAATTATCTTTTACATTGCCTTATTACATAGTCATTGCTATAGTTGCCGCCATCATCCATACCTATGGTTATAGCCTAATCTTCCAAGCCCAAGCTACTCCGGGCGGGTTAGAAATTTTTACCTCTCACTTCTCTTCCCAAAAGAAAAGTAAAATTTCAATTAGTTCTTTGATGAAAATATTTGGAATTGTTATCACTTTACTAGTTACTATATTTAACTTTCTTTGGGTAGAAGATAGTCCTAAAATGAAAAGAAGCATCCTTCAAAGAGAAATTCAAGAAAAAAATTTAGCACTTAGCAGGGAAGAAGAAATAGAAGATACCATTAAAAAATGAAAGAAAAATATGGAGCAAGCTAATAAATTAGAACAAGAAGGACATTTAAGAGAAAGTTCCGAAATCAGAGCAAAAAATTACCCTGTTACCTCATTCTTCAAAAACAAGATTAACGAGTCAAAACTAGAAAAGTATCCCGATGAAATAGATTACTATTTATTAAACGAGAAGACAAAAATAAATGCCTTGAATAGTGAAATAGAAAAACTTGAAGTAGACATTGATATTAATCAAACAACAGAAGATTTAAAAGAAAAATTACAAAGAAAAAATAATTTAACACAAAGGGTTGAAAAGTTAAAAAAAGAAACAGGTAGAAATGCTTTTGTTAGATATTTAAGCTATGTTAGTAACAACGAAAGGCTGTGAGCAACTGTGGTTTATATTTTCCTTTCTTCTTTCCTGATTAGCCAAATCTTTCCTCGTGATCGTATGATCCTTCTTCGCCTTTATTCATTTACTGAAGAAAATCGCAATAAGGCCTTGAAAATATTAGAAAAATTTTCTCCGGTTTACCACGTTGTTTATCGCAAAAAAGGAGAAAGTCAAGCCGAAGCAGTTTTTGTCATAAACTGTCATCTCAGCAAATGAAATCATTACTTGTTAAGTCCTTATTTAAAAGAAACAGGAGTAAGTTATGCTCATGAAACAACTTAGAAAAATAATCGAAAGTATTAAAGAGACCGAATCTTTCCAACGAGCTTTCACTCATACCTCTTATCTCAACGAAAATAACTCAGAACCACTAGTTTCTTACGAAACTCTAGAGTTTTTAGGAGATAGTATTTTAAATTTTTATGTTAGTTTGTTTATTTACCGATCTTTTCCCGAGTACTCCGAAGGAAAAATGAGTAAGTTGAAACAGTTAATGATTCAAGAAAGCACTCTAGCTCAACTTAGCAAAGAAATTGGACTGAATAGAACAGATGAAAAAGGAAAACTTGAATACTTAAAATTAGGAGAAGGAGAAATAAAAAACCAAGGAGGTAATAAAGATAGCATACTAGCTGATATATTTGAATCTTTTGTGGCAGCTTTATATTTAGAAAAAGGTGGTAAGGCTGTTTGAAAGTTCCTTAATCTAACCCTTTTTCCCTGAAGTAAAGGAAAAGAAAACATGACCTGAGACTACAAAAGTCAACTTCAAGAATATTGCCAAGCTCACAAGATAAAACTTTCTTATCAAGCAAAATTAGAAAAGAGATCTAAGCAACAGCAATTATTTATAGTCGAAGCAATTTTAGAAGACCAATCATGAAAGGAAGGCGATCAAGTCAAGAAAAAGAAAATAATTTTCCAGGAAACAGGAACGGGAAAATCAAAAAAAGAAGCCGAGCAAGAAGCGGCAGCAAAAGTATTGGCTAAAATAGTTCCAGAACAAAAGAAATAAAATGTTAGAATTACAAAAATTTTTCACTGATTTTGAAGTTTTAGTCCGGCACTTAGCACCTAGAGGAGTAAGTAAAGAACAGTTGCTGATCATTAAAGAAAAACTAATTAGACGAAAAGAATTAATTGGAGTAATTAATCAACTGGGACAAAAAAGAAATGAATTAAGTCAAGCAGGGATAAAAAACCGGGAAAAAGTTAAAAAAATTAATGAAGAAGTTAGCCTTCACGAAAGAGAATTAAATGGATTAGAAGCAGAATTAAATGGATTAACCAGTCAACTACCTAGCCTTCCTGCTCCTGATGTCCCTACTAACAAGGAAGGCAACAAAGTTATTGACAACACTGAATATCAACACAATATCAAGCACAATTTAACTCATGAGGTAATACTAAAAAACTTAAAGATAATTGATGAAGAGAAAAGCATCCTTCTTTCTGGAAGCAAGTTTTCTGTCTATCAAGGGCTCGGGAGTGAATTATTACACGCTCTAATTAATTTTCTGAGATTCGAGAATAGCAAACGCGGCTATCGTTTATTCGATACGCCATATTTAGTGAATACTCACAATCTCTATAATACCGGACAATTTCATAAGTTTCAAGATAACCTTTACAAAGTAGAGGAAAGCGGATTTTACCTCCTTCCCACTGCCGAAGTCAGTCTAGTTAACCTTTACCAAAACCAAATACTAACTGAAGAAAAATTGCCCTTGAATTTATGTGCTTACAGTCCTTGTTTTCGAGCAGAAAGAATGGCTCTAGGACAAGAAAATAAGGGTTTAATTCGTCTCCATCAGTTTCATAAGGTTGAGTTAGTAAAAATAACTAAACCAGAAAATTCTTACCAAGAACTAGAAAAATTGCTGAATGATGCTCGCAATATTCTCCACCTGTTAAAGATTCCGCACCGAGTAATTGAACTTTGTCATAAAGAATTAGGGTTCACGGCTGCTAAGACTTTTGATATTGAAGTTTGATTGCCAGCCAGCAAAAAGTGGCTCGAAATCTCTTCGTGTAGTAATTGTGAAGATTTTCAAAGTCGTCGTGCTCAAATTAGGGCAAAAAACAAAAAAGGAGAAAAATACTATCCTCACACCCTTAATGGTTCAGCCCTTGCAATTGACCGCCTAATCGTTACGCTCTGTGAGTATTATTATAACGAAAAAGAAAATAAATTAGAAACACCACAAATGTTAAAAAAGTACTTCTTTTCTTAAAAACTAAAATTTTCTCGGCGTATTATTTAAACTTCCTTTCCTTCTTTGCTAATTTTGCTAGCAATCAAATAACTAAGGCTAAGGAAATACCAACAGCGGCAATCTGAAAAACTTGCTTTAACCAATGAGATTCGTCCTTAGTATTTTCATCATTATTATCATTATCCTCACCCCTACTTCACTTATTAAGAAAGGCCTCCGCTTCACTTTTCCTCTGTTGCCAAGTCTCACTTTCTCACCTGTCCGTAGAATCTCGTCATTTATAAACTTGCTGAGCAACTAACGATTTTTCCTCCTCAGATTTAGCATTTTGAGCACTAGTTAGAAGTTGGTTAAATTTTTTCTCAGTCCTTACTTCAATAACATTATCCCTGACTATACTTTCAAAATTCCTAATTTTAGCAAAATCACTAGTTTGGGAAATAATTCTTTTAAAACCACGATTAAATTCCCTTAATTCAGAAATCGTTACTTTTGGTTCTTGTTGGAGTAAATTATTAATCGCACTAATTTTTAAAATCTTAAAATTGTTATCATCTTGCTGATTCACATAGGTTTCCCACTGCTTAATTTCATTCTCGTGCTGAGAATAAAGCCCGCTATGTTCGTGATAATTATAGATCTGAGTTAGTAATTGAGTGAGGGTATCAATATTATCACCTTGCCTAGCCTGCTGAGCTTGACTAATTAATTTTTGGAAAGCTTGTGCAAGTTTTTTATCCTTTCGTTTAGCCTCAATATCAGCTATTAATTCATTATAAATAGATGTAATCCGATCTTTCTGAGTAGCAGTTTGGATGTCATTTTCTCAATTTTGGTTCTTGCTTTGCAATTCAGAAGTCTTAATTTCAGGACCTTCTGCCATTTTCTGATTAATCTGATTTATGGTATTACCTTTTAAGTCTTTAAGCGGATCAAGGGGAGGTCCTTCATTTTGAAGCTTTGTTCTTACCTCCATTAATATTTTACCCAAGTGGTTTGCTCCTTTTCCATTAGGACCATTGCCTCAAAAATCGTTTTGATATTGAGTTTGATTAGCACTTTTAGTATCTTCTATTATCGTTTTATTGCCAGTAGCAAGCAAGTCGTTTTTTAATTTTTCGTTTTGAGAAAATTTTTGCCTTACAGCATATTTCATTGCTATTAATCGATAATTGTCAGGTTCTACTCAACCACTTCTAGCCAATTTTGATTGGCCTAGTTTAAGTGCTTTCATAGTATCTGTTTGATTTAAAATTTGCTTAACTAAGTCAATATCTTTATTAGTTCCAGTGAATTTTAATGCCTGGAAAAGATGCTCGCTAGTATACCATTCTAATTCTTCTTTTCCATCAATATTTATAAATCCAGCACTTAGCACCGGCTCTCCCTTGCTGTCTAACTGGTTTGGCAGGCGAGCAATTATTCTATTACTCATTGGAAAAAAGTTGCTGAGATAGCCATTTTCTTTATTTTCTCGGAAAAATTTAACAACGTCGTTTTGTGGATTTGACATAATATTTTTACTTTTACATTATATTTTACAGCAACAAAAAAAAAAATCTTTAAGAATTATCTTGAAAAGTCAAGGTTTTTTTCATAACAATCCAAATAGTAGTCAATTGTGGCAAAAATTGTCCTTGTTAGCATAATCAACGATAATTTTATTAAATTTTTAATCTTTCTTTATTTTCCTATTCGGGGATTATTTTCGTTTGCTTTTTGCTTAAACTTCTCCTTAGATAGATTTTTTCCTCTCTAAAACTTTAATTCTCTCAAAAGGGTATATTAAGTCAGGAATAAATAAAGGTTTTAGCATTTCCTTAGTTTAATTCTCCTTTTTTTATACTTTAAGGACTGAAATAAATTTAAAAAGGACAAGAATATAAGTTTAATTATTATAAATAATAATTATTCATTTTTAGCAGAAATTAGGGAATTTTTTCCTATTTTTATTCTTGGGTTTAACGGACAACAAAACTAAAGAAGAAAACTCCTCTAATGAAAACAGCAAGGAAAAAAATAGGAAAAATTAACAAGCGAATACATTTTTACGCAAACTGTAAAAAATAGTGCTAAATCACTAATAAAAAAGTATAAAAGCAAAAACTTAGCGAAAAAATTAGAAATAAACGATAAAAGTTAATTTTAAAGAAACGGGGGCTTAAAAAATTGCTGAACTAGATGAGGTAATTATTGAAAAATAATTACTACTTAAAAATTAAAATAAATGATGAGGGATGAGAAGGAGATTCCAAGGTTTATCAGTGGCAGAATAATGGGAATGTTTGAAAAACTTCTCCAAACTGTTTTAAAATAAACTTAAATATGAATTTCTTTTTAGTTTTTCTTTTTCTTACTTTCTTTGCCGTTTTTTTTCTTAATGGCTTAAATCAAAATTTTACTTTCCGAATAATTAAGAAAAAACTAAAATGGTGAATATTAGCCCATTGGGGAGCAACCATTCTAACCCTTCTTGGAAAATTTTTTTTACTGACTACTGGTTTAAAAGTTTTCGAAGGACTAAAATATAGAGGAGATTTTGCCGAGAATTGAAAAATTATCCAAAGTCGCACTTTTCCTTTTCCCTTACCGTGGAAAAATTATCAATTAGAATTTCAAAGGTTTATAATTTGCTATTTAGTTGCGGTTTTAGTTTACACTCATTTGGCTTATCTTCACATGTATTTAGGATATGTGTTGGAAGACAAAATTCGGGAGCAATTAATTAAAATTTCCCTGACCCGTTACATCAAACTTCCTTATTTAGAAGCCCAAGCAATGAAAAACAAGATGCGGAATATTCTTTTATTAGATATTCCTCTGTTAAGTTTATACTTTGCTGGTGGTAATAAAGGTCAAAACTTTAACCAAATCTTTTATCAAAGTGCGGATACTTTACTTACCCTTGGATTAACCATTATTTCTCTACAAGATAAAAAAGGCATTTTGGTAGTGTTAGGAGCAGTTTTTTTTACTTTATTTTTAGTTGCTTCCTTACAATGGCTAATAATGAAAAAAGAAAAGAAATTTAAGCAAGCACTAGACCAAGAGAATCAAAAAATTGATAATTTATTGGATAATGTTGAATTATTGAAGAAGAAAGAGTTAAGCGGAATTTTCTTAAAAGAAGTTAAACAAGTAATAAAAAAGAATACTAAAAGGAGGATTAAAGATAAAATTTTAATTGTAGCCAATGGGGTTTATCCTAGTCAATTTCTGCCCCGAGCCACCGGAATAGTTCTGTTTTTCTTTACTTTAAACATTGAAGCTGCCACATTAACCGATAATGCTCTCAAACAACTAAAAAGTGTTTTAGTAGCCACTTGAGACTTGCCAAGCGTACTAGCTTCTAATCACCGTCTAACTGATTTTTATCAAACAACTAGAATTTTGACACCACAGAAAAAAGCAAAACCTCGGTTTTTAGAACCAATTAAAAAAATTGAATTACATAATATTTATTTTCGCTACCCTAGCCAAAAAAACTATCTTTTAAAAAACCTTAACAAAACTTTTACAGCAGATGAAACTACCAAATTGGAAGGACGAAATGGTACCGGTAAATCTACTATTATATTGCTTATTTTAGGACTACTGAAACCCCAAAAAGGAAAAATTGTTATTAATGACCATCATGAATTACAGGAAATTGATTTAGAACACTGGCGCAAGCAAATCTCCTATTCCTCTAACCAAACTTTATTGAAAAAGGGTTCCGAAGGAGAAAAGCAAATCAAGGAGTTAGAAGATACCATTTTAAAAGATAATTACGCCTTTTATGACAAAGGAAGAACTACCCAAATCTTAATTTTGGATGAAGCTTGAAATTCAATGGATCAGAGTAATCGCGAGCAGTGAAAAGAAAAAGTAGAAAAATTAACTAAAAATCGCAAGACTATTACTATTATTGTCGAACATTAAAAACTAATTAGAAATATTTTGTAGAGAAAATATTTCAGGTAATTGCTTATAATTTTTAAACCAATAGAGAGTTATTTACTTAGAAATCTCCCCCTTTTTTCGAAATTTTTACAGTTATTTTAATCATTGCTTGGGACTTCAACTTGAGCCTCGTATTCACTATTTTGCCTTTGTCAGTGTTGTCATTTGCGAACATCTTCTACCTTATTGAAACCACCATCAACATCATCATAGTTAAAAAAAGTTCCGCTATAGGCTCAGGCTTCCATATCTTCGTCTTCTTCAAACTCAAGCACTTCACTAATCCGCTTGAACTCATCTACCCCTGCTCCTATTCGTCCACAATTACCAAAGGTGAAGTGGAATAATTCATCAGTAGGTAAATCAATTAAACCATCATTAATGTCGGTTGCATTAATATCTAATTCTTGTAGTCGGTCTAAATTACTAATCCGAGTTAAAGAGCCATTTCACCGATTATAGATATTTTGCCGAATTCTTTCTTGGTTTTCAGTTCCCAAAAATAAAGTTTTAAGGTTAGTAAAATTAGCGAAGCAAGACAAGTCTTGGGCAGAAAAATTATTATTAGTTAGGCAGATGTTTTGCAACCGCCGAGCTTGGTTGGGTCAAACAACGTTTTCTAACAAGTTATAACTAGCATCAATTTTTTTTAAGCGACAACAATTAGTCAAAACTAAACTAGTAATCGATTGTTTCTCAATAACTAACTTTTCTAGTTTGGGGAAAGTAGACAAATCTAATTTTCCTACCAATTCGTTAGCAGGAAGATAAAAGTACTGACTACTTGAACTAGAGGTCGCTTGAGTGTCGGGGTTGTTTTCTAAATCATCATTTGCTAAGATATGTATTTCGCGAATAAGAGTTCTCGTTCTTTCACTGTTAATGATGTTTTTATTTAATCAAGTTTGAACATTAGTCATATATTTATTTTTAATTCCTTTCGTTACTTCAACAAATTTTATTAATTTTAAATAAAAAATCTTTTTTTTTGGTTTAATTTCTTTTTCACTATTTGATAGATAGTGCGTCATTTATTTCTCGTAATTAACCTTTCATAAATACAGACCTGCTGCTGGAGCAATATTTTTATACTTATAATTTTCTTTATCGAAGTTAATTAATTTTTCTTGTAAATTTTTGATAGTTTCTTTTGCCTCATAACAATTAATAACTTCGCCAATCATTGCTCTAATTTGGTAGCGCAAAAAACTTTTAGCGATAATGCTAATGACAACAATATTTTTGCTTTTTCAACACTTTAAAGAGGTAATTTCTCGTTCAGTATTCATTTTTTCTTTTTCTCGTCAGCGGCAATAAGAATAATTGAAAAAATTATGTCTACCCTGGAAAGTTTGAAGAATTTCACTTAGTTTTTCAACTTCTAGTGGTAGATTATATTCTCAACGATACTTTTTTTGGAAAATATTGTACTTGCCAACATTAATAAAATAACGATACTCTTTATTGAAAACACTNCGAATAGGGTGAAAATTGTTATCTACTTTTTGAACCTTTTTTACTAAAACAACCTCACCAAGGGCTTTTTTTAATAAATTGAATAACTTTTCTGAGGAAAAATTCAAGTCAAGTCGTAGAGTAAATTTTTGTTCGCGGGCATGAACCCCTTTATCGGTACGGCTAGCCGCTAAGATGCTAACTTTTTCTTTGAAAACCCTGTTTAAAATTGCTTCGACACATCCCTGAACAGTAAATTTATTGGGTTGGATAGCTCAACCAGCAAAATCACTTCCATCATAAGCTATAGTTACTAGGTAGAAGCAAAGTAATTTAAGATTGTGCATTTATTTCTAACTTTTCTGTTTAGATAGGTTTAAATTTTAATAAATTAGCGATATCGCTGTCTTTAATATATAAAGAGGTAGTAGAAACTCGACTATGACCTAAAACTTTTTGCAAGATGTTTAAGGGCATTCCAGCCAAAAGATTATAAGTAGCAAAACACCTTCTAAGGGTATGGGGAGCTAACTCGATATTGGGACTAATATTTAAGTCATAACGAACTCGGTTTAAAAATTCTCAAAAGTCTCGGCGATTAGTTTGCTCGGGTTTTCAACCATATTTTTTTAATATTTCTACTATCTCCGGCGCAATGTAAACATAACGGTCTTTTTTTCTTTTACCCCTTAACAAATAAAGATCTTTATATTCTAGTTCAGGATGGTTTAATTCTAAGTCTAGGCTGATTGCTTCACTTACTCTTAATCCAACTTTTCAGCATAAAAGAAATAACGAATAATGTATCCACTTTTTTGTTTCGCTTTTGTGGTTAGGTCTGCTAACAATGTATTCCTGAATTTCTTGCAAAAGCTGTTGAGATGGGAGTTGTTGAAGTCTTTTTTTGACTCTTTTCATAATTTAATTTTACTCTTTCTGCAAATAAGGAAGAAAAAATAAAAAAATCCACTTTCGTTTGGTATAATACAGAAAAGAAAAGTAGTATTATAACGAACAAGAGGACAAAAAATGCACAGATTTAAACAAAAACTTTTATTTTCTCCGTTTTCGTTTTCAGTAAATATTTATCCCTATCACAAACGCTGTGAGAAGAAAAATCGAAATAACCATAGTTCAAGGAAAACTAGGAGAAGGATCAAGTTCTTGATTATGATTTCCGAGGATCGCATTTAATTTCTCCTTTCTCATCTCTGCTGCTTTTTGATTAAAAGTGTTTTTATTACTAATAAATTGAAGAATTTTTTTCTTTGCTCTTTTTTTAGCAACTTTATCATGACTATCATCAAATTGTTTAATAAAGTTATCTAATTGCTTTTCAGCGCTTTTTGTTCTAACACTAACGCTAATTATTTCTTTCGAATTATCAATCTCTTCTGCCGGCAAATCCTTTACTGTGTTTAATTTATCAAATGCTTTTTGAGCTGCTTGATCTATTTCTTCAGTCTTTACCCCGCATTTTAATAATTCCTCTTCAATCATTTTGACATTAGTTTGTTGATAACTCTGTAAATCATTACTAGCTAACTTAACTTTTAAATTCTTTATTCTATCTTTTAAAGAAAGATAAATCGGGGAGCCACGAAACTCCTCAATCTTCCTAATCAAAATTTTTAATTCTTCATAATCTCCTATTCTCTCACCTCTTTCTACTAATTCAGCAAGTTTTTTTTCAGATGATTTTTCTTTCCTCTTTTCAAAAATATAAGCCAGTAATTTTTCTTTAATATCATTTATTTTTTCAATCTCATTACTATTATTAATCAATATTCTTCATCTTCTCTTACCTTCTTCTAATTCCTGTTCAGTAATTTCTGGCTCTTTAGTTAATTCTTGTCTAATCCTTTGAATAGCAACAAATTTTGCCTTTTCTAACTCCGAAACCTGCTCGTTTCCTTGTTTATCATTTTCATGATTATTATTAGGATTTGCTTCTCTTTCTTTTTTTAATAGTTCTTTCATTAATTCCGCCAACTCAACTCTCTTTATCATTTCTTTACCATTAAACTCCTCTTTATCATTTTTGATCTCTTCAGTGTCTCCCAAAACTAATTTTTTCAAATCTTTCAAATCATTAACTTTATTCCTTACTTT
>C688J18823_10002375_pt1 | contig 11795 bp, 22 predicted proteins | sample HopSoiMetagenom1_FD_18823 | JGI IMG/M metagenome (IMG submission 18823) | reverse complement strand
AAGCCGATGATCCCCAAGGCGCGGAGGCTCGTATGAGAGGCAGATCGTTGGGCCAGATGGCCAGCGAGCTGCGAGATAGACTAGAACTGGACGAGACATGAGCTTCTACACCGAGAACCCCCGGACCGATCTAGAGCTGCGCGAGAAACTTCTGATCGAAGTCCACCAAGGGAACTCGTCGGCGCTCGGCGCTTCCCATCGACGCTCCACCGCAGATGACCGCAAACGCACTCCCGACCAGCATGCGCGGGTCGACCGAGCGCTGGCCGAGCTTGAGGCCGAGGGCTTGCTCTACACGTGGGTTCACAATGATGTGTCCTACATCAGCGCCTTCCGGCCCGTCGCAAGCGATCCGCCGGAGGCATGGGCGGCCTTTGAGCGCTGGTGCCACAAGCGCCCCGCGGACTGGAAGGCCATCGGCCAGGCCGCGATGCTGCGCCGCAGCGACCACGTGCACCGCACCGGCGAGGACATCTGATGCTCAGCGACGAGAATGACGAGCGCAATGAGCGCTGGAAGGAGTTCCGGCGTCGAATCGATGCCGGGCTGATCGACAATGTGCAGGAGATCACGCCCAAGACCATGGATCCCCAATACCGCAGGCTGTGGGAGAACGCCTACGAGCGCAACATCGAGGCGCGCGTCGATCAGGCGATCGGGCACCTGGACGACGAGGGCAAGCTCTACACGTGGCACGAAGCAGACGGCGAGGAGCACATCTCGTGCGTGGAGCCCGACAGGGACGCCTCGGCCGAGCAGATCGCCGCGTTCGAGCGCTGGCTCCAGAGACGTACACCCGCGCAGGCGCGCGTAGCAGAAGCCGTCGCGCTCCAGTTGCACGACGGGCAACATCGCAACCAGACGCCCAACCGGGCGAATGCAGATAGGAGGTGGGGCACCTGATCGACACGACCAAGCTCGGCCAGTTCGTGGCCGAATCGATGGAGACGATCGAGCGCGACCAGCTCGACAACGCCGACATCGGCATGATGATGCTGATCGTCGAGGTGAACTACACCGACGACGACGGCGAGGAATGCACGGGCATTCGCTTCCGCTGTAGCGACGGGCGCGGGTTCGTGCAGCTCGGGCTGAACAAGATGGTCGAGCAGGCCATCCTCGCGGATCTATGAATGCTCGCGACCAGGGCTCCTGGGAGCTGGACGATGACTACTCCCCTCCTAACACTCAGCCGAAGGCCGACCTGCGGCGCGTCGACCGCAGTCCGACGTGGCCGCCTCGTATCCCCAAGTCTCCGCGCTCTAGTGAGGAACGGCGGGCGATCGTCACGCTCATCTGGGTCTTCGGCTGGCTCCCGGCGTGGATCTTGCTCTACTGGCACTACAGTCACGACATCGGGTTCTCAATCGGTGCAGGATTCGCCGTTTGGTTCGCTTGCTTACTCGGTTGGGCCACGAAATCGTGAAATCATGCTGAGCATGGCCGCATATGAGTCTCTCCCTTCTCTAGACGCCGTTCTTAGGCGTTACGAGGAAGACTGGATGTACGAGCGCGTCGAGAAAGACTTCATCGCCAAGTATTTGCTGGTGATCGCGATGCTCATCTCGATCGCGCTTTGGGCCATGGTCGCCGTGAGCATCTGGTTGTTCGTCTTCTAGATGCGTTTGCGCGTAGCCATCAATGGGGCCGATGATGCGCCGGTCGAGATCGGCTTTGCCTCCAACCCGTTTCCACGCCGCGCCAAGCCCGGCGAGGCGCTGGAGATCCTGCGGGATCTCGATCGCGTGCCCGTGCGCAGCACGGACGACATCGCCAGGCGGCTGAAGGGCTTCCACCCCAGCTTCATCTCGCTGATGCAGCGGGTCTACTGTCCCGGTGCGAAGGTCGTGGCCCAGATCACGATCCCCGACCATGCCGTCCAAATGGAGGAGCGCCGCGATGTCGAGCCCTCTGCCCGCGAGACAATTGTTCTGTCCCATCTGTGGCTCGACGAAGTGGAGAGCAATGGAGCAGTACACGGCTCTGGCGCCGTGTGAGCTGATTCAGGAGCCGGATGGCAGCGTGATGATCGAATTGTCCTCGGGCAGCGAGTTCGTGCGCGAGATGAGTTCGAGTGTGACGCTCGGCTACAAGTGTGGCGCCGAGGAGTGCCCGTTCTATATCGAGGCCAGGAGCTTGTCGGACGTTCCACGCTGATACTATGCGGGCACTGCCTACACACTGTCCCTCATGCAATAGCATACAGACGTTCGCTACTAAGCGTAGGGTCGAGGGCAGAGTCGTATATATCTATGTCATCTGCTACACATGTCGCACGGAGATCGTTATCGATGTAGTCTCCGAGCAGGAAGAACGCCAGCAGCGCCGTGCACGTCGACACCGCCTCCGACATCCCCGCAATCCCTCAGCTCGTACGTAACCCGAACGATGTGGTCACAGAGCGCCAGCTAGAGCTGATAGCGCTCTTCGCTGGGGGCTACGACTACCACTCGATCGCTCGGATGAAGTTCCTCAGCTACAACAGCGTGCGCCGCATCTTGGCCGAGGCGCGCGATCGAGTCGGCGCTCGCAATCTGACTCATCTGTGCATGCTGTGCGCCGAGGCCGGAGTGATCGCCAAGAACGGTCATGGCTGGATCCCGGTGCTCGTCGAAGGCGTGGTCGGCGAGTGAAGCTCCTCAACGTCGCCGGGGGCTTCTTCTTCGGCATCGGGCTCGGCCTGGCCGCACTGGTCGGCTGGCTGGTCTGGGCAACTCGCAACGATCCCTAGAGGGCGAGACGGCGGACTTCACCTCAGGCGTCCCCTCGATCCATCGCCCGCCGCCTCCGGCCGGTTCCCATCCGGCCATCGCCAGACTCCGCTCGTCAGCGGTGGCGATAGCTCAACAGGCCCAAGCGCCGCGACCCTGCGAGGCCCAGATCCTAGCTGCGCACTGGTCTTGATCGGGCGGGCTCCAGCCCAGATCCGGGCAGACCGCGCTATGTGTGCCCGGCATGATCTGGTAGGCGCCACGGGCGCCCGATGAGGGGTTCACCGCCCCATAGTTGCCGCCGCTCTCGCACATCACGATCCCTCGGGGGATCGAGAAGCCGCCACCCGCATTCTGGGGCGCGACACCCCCTAGCGACGGTCTGTCGCCGCGTCTCACCGGTGCTGGTGGTGGGGCTAGCCAGCGCTCGAACGTCCTGATCGAGCGTGCCAGTTCGGCGGCGTGTGCCCGGCGTGTCTTCCACGGACCGGGCCTGTGGTTGCTCCGGCTGTCGTATCTCACGCCGTAACGGCGGATGTTTCTGCCCGGAGCGCGCACTCCATGGACCTTCTTGACCTTGTAGTAGAGCGCGCTGTACTTCTGCTTGAGCGTTGGTGACTTCGCCTCAACGCTAGGTGCGAGCACGAAGCTCGCTGCAAACACGGCAAGCATGGGCCGCGTTGGTTGAAAACGCATGACGTACTAGCCGCGACNAAGCGGGACAGTTTCGCTACGTGACTTCGCTGAGGCAGCTCCCACTGCCGGTCCCGTTGATCGGTGGCCTCCTCCTTTGGATTGAGGACTTCCTCTCAACGGAGAAGCCGCCCTCGAAAGGACGGCTTCCGGCGCTGGAGGCGGACAGCGCGGCATGTTAGCGCAGCTTGTCAAGCCGCGATCAGGTCGCGCTCAAGTCCGTGATCTCTTCCCGGTGGTTGCGAGATTCGACATGGCGGATGATCTCATCGACGGGAATGCCCGAGGCCGCACTGAGATCGTTGATGTCGGCGCCCAAGCCGAGCATCTGCCGCATGTACTCGAACAGAGCGGCGCGCTGGCGCAGCTCGTGCAGCGAGGCTTCGATCGCGCGGCCCGCGAGGGTCGCTACGACTTCAAGGTGCTCATTCATCGGGTCACGCTGGGTCATGTCACTCACCTGTGGCCAAGTATACACATCGGCTGGCTGTAGACAAGGCTACCCCGGAGCGTAGTCCACAATCATTCATAGTTGGGATCCCTGCACGGGGCTGATCTCGGGCAGATATGCCCACTAAGCCCTAGCTGCTCTCGCGTACGATGCGGCCGGAGAGCTGTGGCGATCTCTGTGGCCGAATCACCCCCGAGTAAGCGCGCGCCTCTGATCGAGGGCACGAAGATGCGGTGCCCACGGTGTAGCCGCCTCTTCAACATCCTCCAGTTCAAGCGCCTGGAGATCCCCACGGAGTTCGAGGACAACCTCACTCCTGTCTACAAGTGCCCCAAGGGCGAGCGCAATTCCGATGGGGAGCACGGCTGCGGATTCCTCTTTGCTCCTGCTGAAAGTGCCATCGAAGAGTGGCTGCGGCGCAAGAGTGATGTCGAGGAGTGGATCAGGACGAGGGAGAGTGATCGTGGCGACTGATGTAAAGGAGATCCTCGCGCAGAGCACGGCGCCGCCCCCGACAGATGGCAATTACCGCGAAGCCGAGACACAGGGCATCGCGTGCGCGTTCTGTCGGCACTTCCGGTCGACCGGCTTTGATCTGCGCGACGAGATCATGGTTCCGGGTGGCGATTGCTCGGTGCACGACACGCGCGTGAATGGCGTGATGGTCTGCGACTCCTTCGCCGGGCACGGCTCTGAGCCGCCAGTGCCGCCGCCGGAACCACCCAAGGAGGAGGCCCCGAACTGGGACTTCGCCGAGCAGCGCACCGCGATCGAGGTTCATCTCGCGGACGCCGACGTGCGCGAGGACAGCGGCTTCATCGTCAAGGAGATCCTGCGCGCCGGTGAATGGCCGGTGATCCCGACCAAGGGTGCGATCGTCAACAAGCCGCTGAAGATCGCGCTCGACGGCGCCTCGTCCAAGGACGACGGGCTGATCTCCCTGTCCGAGCTGGTCGCGAACTTCAGGGCCAAGGCGATCCCCAACGTCCAGATCCCGCTCTCCGACGACGAGGACGACCACAAGAACACGACGCGGGTCAACACCGGCTTCGTGCGCGATCTGTGGCTCGACGGCGACCGGCTGGTGGCCAAGATGGAGTTCACGGAGCCCGAGATCAAGGACAAGGTGCTCCGTGGCACCTACGCCGATGTGTCGTGTGGGATTCCCTGGTCGGTCGTCTCGCAGGGCAAGAGGTACGGGGCGGCGCTGGAGCACGTCTGCATCACCAACCGCCCGTTCATCGACGGGCTGGGTCCGTTCCTGGCGGCTTCCGAGGGCCAGCCCATCGACGTGCAGCACTTCGGGACCGCGGAGCGGTCATCCGAGGCAGAAACCGAAGCCAAGCCTCGTGCTCAGACGAGCGGAAGCCCAGCTTCGGGCGACGCCGCGCTGGATCAGGCAAGGCGTCTGCGCGAGCTTCGTCTGGCGCAGCCAACTACTCATGTAGGAGGTCCGAACATGCCGCCCACTGGCATCGAGGCGCTGGATCAGCTTGAGCTTTCCGATGAGGCTCGTGTTGCGCTCCAGGGCATCCTCGATGAGAACGCCACGCTTCGCTCGCACAATCGCGCGAGCGATGCCGACAAGCGCATCGACGAGCTGAAGGGCCTGGGTCTTCAGGAGCGACCTGGCTTCCTCACGCTCTACCGGCAGATCTTCCTGTCGGACGACGGCGGCGCTGCCGTTGTGCTCCTGTCGGACTCCGGTCAGGAGAAGGAGCGGCTGTCGGCGCTCCAGATCCTCGATCGAGCGCTCGAAGCGCTCAAGGACAGCGACGGCAAGGTCGTGCTGTCCGATCAGCAGCTCGTCTCCGGCAACGACGACCCTCCGCCCCCGAACGCTGACGGTGAGAAGGAAGAGCCGGTCGAGAAGCGGGTCGAGGCGGCCAAGCAACTGCTCTACGGCAAGAAGTAGGAAGGAGGCGAACGAATGCCCTTTGGGGTCCAGACAGCGTGGCGGCGGCAGGCCCTCCCGAAGCCGGAGATTCTGAGCTACCCGCTGGAGACCAACGTCATCGACTCAGGCGTGCTCAATGCCACGGGGGTGACAGCCGACGCCAGCGGCCCCTATGCGGGCCGTCGTTATCTCCTTGCGGGGACGATCCTCAGCAAGCGCGTCGACAATCAGTACGAGCGCTTCACGGCTGCGTCCGGCCAGGCAGTGGCCGGGATTCTGTTCGACACGGTGGAGTTCGCGGACGCCTCAGATGCCAGTGACGAGCCCGCTGCATTCGTGCGGCGCAACGTCTCGTTCCAGGCGACGAAGATCGTCGACTACGCGACACATGGTGCGGCAGTCAGGGCGGCACTCACTACCTGCGAGTTCGTGTGAGGGTGTGAGGAGAGAAGATGCCGCCCAGCTTTGACATCTATGATCAGGCAGTTCTCACGGAGCTTGTCAACGAACCAGTCGACACCGCTCTGGAGCAGGCGCCCTATCTCGGCGAGCAGATCGCGCCTCAGAACAACATCCAGGCTCGCATGGCGCGCATGGATGTCGCCAACACGTACTCGTTCGGTATCGGCCAGTTCAAGGCGCCGAACGCCATGCCCGCCCTCGTCGAGATGCCGACCGTCGAGAGACGTGAGGCCCTCATCGAGCTGGTCCAACTGGAGGAGATGCACCGCATCAACTCCGAGCAGTGGCTGCGCCTGAACTCGAACGACGAGAACATCCGCGGCTCCGAGGGTCTGGAAGTCGTCGAGCGCGGCGCGATTCTCCGGCGGCGCCTGGAGCGCCTGTCGGAGTGGATGCGCTGGCAGGTGTTCCTCAACGGCACGTGCACGGTCACGTACCCGCGTACGAACAGCCAGCTCTTCATCGACTACGGCTGGCTGGCAGGCCACAAGCCGACCACGCTCAACCTCTGGTCGAACACGGCCACGTCGGATCCGGTCAAGGATCTGGATGCCTGGCAGCAGCAGATCGCCAACGACTCAGGTCATCTNGGCACGCGGATCCACATNACGTCGGCCGCGGCCAAGCTGGCGATCACCTCGGTCTCGCTGAAGACCTACTTCAACGTCGAGGCCAATCAGCCGTTCCGGGCCACGCTGTCNGAGGTGGGCGGACTGCTCGCCGAGGGGACGCAGTTCGTCGTCCANGACGCGGGNTTCCGGCCGATGGCCTCGGGCGCGGCGCGCACTCCGGCGTCGCACACGAAGTACCTGCCGGACAACATCGTCCTGATGACGACGGAGTACACCGTCGAGGGCGAGCGGATCGCCGATACCCTCAACGGCCAAGTCGAGATCTCCTCGGCCTACAACGACACGGACATTCAGCAGGGTCCGTCGAGCGAGGTCATTCTCGATCACATGACCAAGAACCGCTATCTCCGAGAAGCGGCAGCACGAGTCGTCCGGGTCATGCACCCGGAGTGCTTCCTGTCGGCGACGATCTCGGCGTAGGGGGGAGGTGAACGAAATGGCTGAGGCATACAAGGTCAAGCGAGCAGTGTCGATCCCGCGNCCGATCCATCAGATCGGCGAACGATTCGACGGCACACCGGAGTACGAGACCATCGGCGTCAACTACATCGAGGACTCCTACGTCCTGGAGTCCGAGATGACTCCTGATGTGGCTGAGCGCGCTTCCAGTGGCGATCTCGATCGGTTGCTGGAGCCCGCCTCCAAGGAGGACGCCGAGCAGTACCGCGAGGAGCAGGCCAACGTCTACTCGGTGTTCATCCCAGAGCACGAGGCCGAGGCGGTCGTGATGGAGGAGTACGGCCACGAGACCGTGCCGCGCGATCAGCTCCTGGAGCTGAAGTCGGCCGGTGCCGACGCTGCCAAGGACGCTCAGGAGGCCGCCAAGGGCGACGGTCTGGACGAGCGACCCAATCTCCACGCCCCCGAGGTGGCGAATCTGGCCGATGTCGAGCGCGGCGAAGTGGAGCTGCCCGGACCGGTCGGTGACACCGAGCACGTGGACGACGAGAAGCTGGTCGGAGTCGAGCAGCCGCCCGGTATCGCGGTCGGTGAGACCAAAGAGGCTGCCGAGCAGCAGCCGCCGGAGGCGCAAGTCACAAGGTCGTCGTCGCGCCGACGCCCGGCAAGGACCAGTTCGTCCAGCGGCGAGCAGGCCAGCAGCGAGCAGAAGTCCGACGACAAGTCCAGCGAGTCGCGGGCGAGTTAGGAGTAGGACGTGGCTGTGACGGGAGCCATCGCGGATGCCGCTCGATCGGTGCTTCCAGTGACGTGGGACGCGCTGGCTGGCGATTCGCGTTACGGCGATGGCTTCCTCGCGCGCAAGGTCGAGCTGGTGAAGGAGAACGTCTTCGGCGAAGTCATCCCGGAGGCCCAAGAGGACGACCACCCGCTGATCGTGCAGGACTATTGCGGCAAGCTGGTGGCCCTCACGCTGATCCCGGCGGGCATCGATTTCTGGATGAACGCCGAGATCACCGTCACCACGACGGGGACGCAGGAAGTCGCCGCCTACGTCGACCGTGCAGCCACGTTGCGCCAGCTCGGCCAGGATCTGCTGGTCGAGACGCGCAAGCTGCAACCGGACATCGAGGAGATCCTCGGCTTCCACCGGCAGCGTGCGACGCGGCGACCGCTCATCAGCACGCTGGACGAGGACTTCCTGACTCCTGATCCTCTGGAGTTCCCGCGCCCGTACGCGAGGACTGGTCGTTCGTGACGCTGATCCTCAAGAATCCGACGCTGGGGCTGGAAGAGGTTCAGCGCGCTGCCTTCTACATCCTGTTCGAGCGTCTCAACGACGCAATCGGACTGGTCGAAAGCTACTGGACCCCTCTCGACGAAGAACGTTCGATTCGTACCGGAATCCCGATACCAGCCACCACGCTTGAGCGAGTGCTGCCGGGAAACTTTCATGAAGGGCATCGGCCTTCGCTTCTGCGGGCGCCGATCGAGGCGTATCCCAATGTCGCTGTCATGGCCTTTCGAGCGACGCCTGGGCCGGGTAGTGACCTGTTCGATCACGTCGATGTCTACCGCGATCAACTCTGGATCGAGATGATGGTCAAGAGCCAGATAGATGAGGTAGAGACCAACCGTCGTGCCCAGCGCATGGCTGCGGCGGTCAACACGTGCATGATTCAGAACCAGTCGCTGGAGGGCATCGTGAGCGGCCTGGAAACTGGGCCGACTGCCGTCGTCTCCGATCTCTTCGTGAGAAAGGAGAGGACTTCGTATGGTGCTGAATGGTACTGGCAGGGTGCCCGGCTTGAGTACTCAGTTCGGAAGGAAACAGTGGTTCAGCCGCCACAGTTCTTCGATATCGACCAGGGGTGAGGAGACAGCTAGTGAGACCACGAGACAGTGAGTCCGGGTGTGCTTCCACGCACTCGGCATACGACAACAACGTGAAGGAGGTGAGCTAGAGCAATGACGGACTTTCATCGCACTGATGTAAACGACCGCAGCTTCATCCGCGGTGCGGCTCGCATCCTCGTGGCTCCGTACACGCACGCGCGACCCACGCGGATCTCCGATGTGATCGCTCTTGCGTCTGCCTCGGGGGTGGCCCTGTACGACGCGGCATCCGGCTGGACGGATCTCGGCGCCACGAAGACGGGCATCCAGATCACCGTCAACAACGCTGAAGAGTCCTTCGATGTCGACCAGATCCAGGGCGACATCTCCTCGGCGCCGACCAACTGGGAATGCTCGGTGGGCACGCAGCTCGCCGAGATGACACCGCAGCGGCTCCGCGTGGCCTGGGAGGGCTCGGCGATCACGACCGACGCCGGTCCGACGAGGCCCGAGGAGGAGATCGGCTTCGGCAACCCGTCGTTCTACACGCCGCGTCGACTCGCGGTTCTCTTCCAGCGCGCGGACGGCGACATCCGGGCCTACTTCTTCTGGAGGTGCCAGAAGACGCCTCAGGAGTCGTCGGTCACGCACAACAAGACCGGCGAGCAGATCTCNGTNCCGGTGCGCTTCAAGGTGCTGGCGGACACGACGCTCACCGATCCGTACAAGCGCTTCTTCATCATTCGNGANCAGGCGGTGGCCNCGTANGCTGACCGCCAGTAGACTCCGCGTGAGTGGGGCACGCAAGGCGGTCCCGCGCTCACGGTCACTGACACCAAGGACCGATGGCGCCCGCTTTTGTTGACATCCACTCCGAGGCCGCTGGCAACAGTGGCCTCGTCGTGTTCTGATGCCGAACATCGAATTCGATGTCCGCGGCCTCGACTCGCTCCTGATCGAGCTGCAAGCCAAGAACGCTCACTTGGCTCAGGAGATCAAGGAGGTGCTCCAGGACGCTGGCGATGCGGCTGAGAGCGTCATGCGCGCTGAGGTCCCGCGCGATAGCGGCGCGCTCGCCAATTCGATCCGGCTCGGCCCCGTCGTCTACATGCCTGGCGGCTTCGGCGGTGGCGGCAACTACCAGATGGACCTGACGGTCGGCGAGGGCATTCCGTATCTCGCGGCGGTCGTCGAGGGCACCGGGATCTTCGGTCCGAGCCGCGAGCGCATCTATCCCTCGAAGGGCAACGTGCTCGCCTTCGAGGTAGGCGGTGAGATGGTGTTCACTCGCTGGGTCAGGGGCCAGGAACCGCAGGACGAGTGGATCATCAGTGCTCAGGAGACTGCCAATACAGTCGTGGCTGAGGGCCTACGGCGTATTGACTCGATGCACTGATACGTAATCGTACGATTGTATGGAGGAGCCAATGTCAGAGACTGCCGAGCGAGAGGTAGAGTTCACCGAGACCATAGAGGAGACCAAGCCGGATGCTCCTCCCCCTCCGAAGCCGGAGGCAGAAGAGGACGCTCTAGATCTCCTCCGCCCCAAGAAGGGCGCCAAGAAGTGGGTCTTCGGCCCCGAGGGCTACGAGCGCGAGTACGTCCAGAAGCCGCTCTCCTTCATCGCCAAGATGCAGTGGTTCTCGCTCGTCGGCACGGTGCTCGACAAGGCGATGAGCGGAACCAACGCACTCTCGCTCGGCAATCTCTTCTCGGCGCCGAACGTGCGCGGGCTCTCAGGCACCGATCTGAGCGACGCCGACACCTTCGTACAGGCCGTGGGCAAGCTGCTGGTCTACGCCCCGAACTTCCTGGAGGACTCGTACTGCATCTGGCTCAACGTGCCGGAGTACGAGCGCGACAGCTTCCGGCAGCTCATCGGGGCCACACCCGATGAGGGCGGGCTCTCGGATGACGACGGCATGGAGATCATCGAGATCTTCATCGACCAGAACTACGAGGCGCTCGATAGTTTTTTTCGCGAGAGGCTCCAGCTTCTGCGGAAGCGCGTGGATCAGCGCCGCAAAGCAGTGGAATCTCAGCGATCGAAGCGCTAGAGGACTACTCCGCGCATCACTCCGAAACTGTCGACGAGATCATCGAATGGCCTTGGAAGAGATTCGACCGGTTCTACGAAGCCTTCTTCAAAAGGCGACTGGTCGAACAGCAAGAGCGCAAGCGCGACGGCATGATCACCGCGCTATGGGCAAACTCAAACTTCGACGACGACAAAGGGACTCGTAAGCAAGCAGTCAAAGATCTAGAGGACTCGTACGCCGAGGTGATTCGCATCATCAAGAGCGGCAAGTCCGAACAAGACGAGCATATCGATCCTGACAATCCCTTCTTCCGTCCGATCCTCAAGCAGCAGCTCGAACAACCACCTCTCACGCACAGAGATGGCACAGTCAGAGAAGCACTCGACTACACGCGCGACATAGATCAGAACTAATGGCCGACGAGCGACATGTCATCGAAATCATTCTCAAGGCCCGAGATGACACTGCTGCTGCGTTTGCCAAGGCCGCCGCCGAAGTCGAGGCGCTCCAGGCGTCCATGCACGGGCTGGAGCTGGAGACCCAGCGCGACATGGAGCGCATGGTCGGCTCTGTCGAGGACGTTCGCAAGGGTGTCCGGCAGCTCCGCGACGAGACCGAGAAGGGCGGGCTGGCCACCGAGATCCGCAAGACGGACAAGGAGGCCAAGACTCTCGG
>C688J18823_10002374_pt1 | contig 11796 bp, 13 predicted proteins | sample HopSoiMetagenom1_FD_18823 | JGI IMG/M metagenome (IMG submission 18823) | reverse complement strand
CAATGAGATCCTGCCGGAGTTCCGCCGGCTCGACGCCGAGGTGCTCGGCATCTCGGTCGATGGCGTCTGGTGTCATCAGGCGTACGCCCAGGCTCGGAATCTCGGCTTCTCGCTGCTCGCTGATTTCGAGCCCAAGGGGGCGGTCTCTCGTCTGTACCGCGCGTACCGAGAGGGAGACGGGTTTTCCGAGCGAGCCCTTTTTGTGATCGATCGGGAGGGAGTTATCCGCTGGAGCTATCTCTCACCGGTGGGCGTCAATCCGGGTGCCGATGGCGTGCTCGAGGCACTCGAAGCGTTGCCGGCACCCGCAGCAGGAGCCCAGAGATGAGCGCCAAACTCAGTGTCGCACTAAGCGACCGGGACCATGTTCTCGGGCCCGCGGACGCGCCGGTCACCTTGCTCGAGTACGGCGATTATGAGTGTCCCCACTGCGGGCGAGCCCACCCGATCGTCGCGGCGATCCTCCGCCGGCTCGGGAGCCGGGTTCGCTTCGCCTACCGGCACTTCCCACTCACCCAGATTCATCCTCACGCCCAGCACGCGGCCGAGATAGCGGAGGCTGCCGCCGAGCAGGAACAGTTCTGGGCGATGCACGACCTGTTGTTCGAGAACCAGGGAGCCCTCGAGGACGAGGACCTGCTCGGCTATGCCGCCGAGCTTGGGATCGATCCGGACTGGGCGGCCTCGGCCCTGGAGGAAGAGCGATACAGCGAGAAAGTCCAGCACGACTTCATGAGCGGGGTGCGCAGCGGGGTGAACGGAACTCCGACGTTCTTCATCAATGGAGTCCGGCACGACGGACCCTGGGACGAGGCCTCCTTGGCGGATGCGCTCCAGCAGGCCGTCCCAACATCGGCTCGGGGGTAAGCTGGTGCCTGAGGGACGACTCGACGCGATTTGGATCAAACGCGCTCACAGGGGACCAATGGATCCGGTCAGCAGCAATGCGCTGGTCGCCGGGCGCGGACTGGCGGGCAATGCCGATCAGGGACGTCGCCGGCAGGTGACCCTGATCGAGCGAGAAAAATGGGAGCAGCTGATGCGCCAGTTGAATGCTGCTGTCTCTCCTGCGGCACGCCGGGCCAATCTCATGATCAGCGGCGTGCCACTGGCCGCTAGCCGTGATCGTGTTCTGCGCGTCGGTGGGTGCCGCCTCCGGATCGCCGGCGAGACCAGGCCCTGTGAACGGATGGATGAGGCGCTGCCTGGCCTGCGCGCGGCGATGAGAGTGGACTGGGCCGGCGGCGTGTTCGCCGAAGTGCTCGACGATGGCACCATCAGCGTCGGTGACAAGGTTAGCTGGGACCCCGTCAGACCTTCATCTTCTTTGCTTTAGTTCTCACAAAAGCGTAGTTCAGGGTTGGCAGGGTGTACTGATTTGCCGCCCGACGGAATGCATCCGTCGCCTTGCCGGTGTCGCCGCTTCCCTGGTATGCCAGACCGAGACGGTACACCGTATAGGGATCCTGCTGGTTCCCCTGACTCAGCTCAGTGATCGCCCGGGCGAAGTCTTTTTGCTCCAGCGCAATAGCGCCCAGGAGCTGGTGCGCCAGACGGAGCTCCCCATCGTTCTTCTTGGCCGTTGCGCCCTCGAGAAACGCGGTGGCATGCGGCTCGGCCGCCTTGGCGTTGTGCGCGGCAACAGCGACTCGCCCCAGATTGTAGTGATGCACCAGGCGTGCGTCTTCCTTCACCTCTGCCGGCAAATCGGATCGTTCCTGTAACTGCAGGGCTTGCTCATACCGCTGCTTCGCCGGATCCGGCTTTCCTGCTTCCAGCAATACATCGCCAATGGCGGTCACGTCGGCTGACATCGCTGCATTGTCGTTGGCGTGCTCCGCAACGGCGTATTCCTTCTGCAGCTGCTCGACGGCACCGGCGTAATTGCCTTCATCGGCGTAGGTGACCGCTGTCGCAAAGAAGGCTAGGCGGCGGTCGCCGTCGTTGCGGGCGCGCTCTTCCAACTGCCAGAGCTCGGTGCGCGCTGCCTCCGGCTTTCCCTGGTACATGAGATTGCTGGCCACGCCGAAGCGCGAATTCGAAAAGTTGGAGTCGGTTTGCAGCGCCTTGCGGTACATGGCGATGGATTCATCGAACCGTCCCATCTTCATCAGTAGTTCGGCGTACGAGTCATAGGGATTGGGATCGCCCGGGATCAGCTCGATGTATTTCTTGAATGCCGCTTCGGCTTCGCCATAACGCTGCTGCGCGCGCTGGGCATATCCCAGAAGATTGTAGGCCGGCGCGTAGTCTGGAGCGAGCTCCACCGACTTCTGATACTCGGCCACTGCCTTGTCGTAGGCCTGCTGCCCGAAGTAGGCACCCCCCAGAAGAAAGTGACCCCGTTCGTCCCGGGGATATGCGGCGACCAATCGTTCGTAATAGTCTCGTTGCAGTTTGGTGTCGGCGTTGGCACCGGCCTGGAGTCCCAGAATCATCAGGCGCTCGCCTTCGGACGCCTTGCCCGCTAGCGTGACGGCCTGCTTGAGGTGCGCGAAGAACTCCTTGGCGTTGGAGCGTTGAGTGCCAGGCTGTAATGTGCCAATGCGAACCCCGGGTCCTTGGCCGCCGCCTGGATCAGATACTGACGAGCATCGTGGGCCCGCAAGTTTTCCCCGAGCGTGCGTCCTTTCAGGTACTGCTGACGTGCTTCGGCTGACACTGTCGTAACCGGGACCTTGCCCGACTCCCCGCCACTCTGGGCCTGAGCCGGTGCTGCAGTGGCGAGTGCAACCAGCGTCAGACATGCGAGCCCCGCATTCGATCCAGGTGATCGTTGCGTCATGAAACCCTCCAGTGTTCGAGCTGTCGACCGATGGGAATGAGTGCGGAGCTCATCAGAGAGCCCCCTCTCCTCTACTGAGGGGTCATTTAAAAAGATTCAGCTTCGGAATACCTTCCGGAATGTCCGATCTTCTTGCCGCCCGCTCTCAGATGGCCGTGTCACTCGGTTTCCACATCATCTTTGCCGTTGTGGGCATTGGCATGCCGGCCCTGATGGTCATCGCCGAGCGTCGGTGGCAAAAGACCGGGGATGCCGTCCACCTCGATCTCGCCAAGCGTTGGGCCAAGGGAACGGCGATTCTGTTCGCAGTTGGTGCGGTGTCCGGTACCGTGCTCTCCTTCGAGCTCGGACTCCTCTGGCCGCGCTTCATGGATCTGGCCGGTGGCATCATCGGGATGCCATTCTCGCTGGAGGGATTCGCCTTCTTCACCGAGGCGATCTTTCTGGGAATCTATCTCTACGGCTGGGACCGGATCTCTCCCCGCGCGCACCTGTGGGCCGGCATCGCGGTGGCGGTCAGCGGCGCCGCGTCCGGCATCTTCGTCGTGACTGCCAACTCCTGGATGAACTCTCCCACCGGGTTCAGCATGGTCGGAGGCCGGCCGGTCAACGTCGATCCCATCGCGGCGATGCTGAACCCCATGGCCTTCCAGCAGACGCTGCACATGACACTGGCCGCCTATGCGGCAACCGGATTTGCGGTCGCGGGCATTCACGCCTTCCTGCTGCTGTTCGACCAGACCAACGCCTTCCATCGGCGGGCACTCACTGCAGCGCTGGTGCTCGGCGGACCGGCAGCGGTGCTTCAGCCGATCTCCGGCGATCTCAGCGCGCGGTCGGTCGCAGCACGCCAGCCGGTCAAGCTGGCCGCCATGGAAGCACACTTCGAGACCGAGGCCAGTGCACCCCTCATCCTGGGAGGATTTCCCGACGCCAACCGGGGTGAGACCCGCTATGCGATCAGAATTCCCTATGGGCTGTCGCTGCTGGCATTCCACGATCCCCACGCCGTGGTGCGGGGGTTGAACGAGTTCCCCCGGGAAAACTGGCCCAACATCCCGATCGTGCATGCTGCGTTTCAGATCATGGTGGCCCTGGGTAGCTATCTGGCACTGGTGTCACTGTGGGCTGGGTGGATGCGGTTGCGCCGGCGGGACCTGACCTCGAGTCGGCTGCTGCTCCGGGCCATTGCGGTGGGAGCGCCGCTGGGGTTCCTGGCAATCGAGGCGGGCTGGACGGTCACCGAAGTGGGACGTCAACCCTGGATCATCAACGGCGTCTTACGGACTGCCGATGCGGTCACCCCGATGCCGGGACTGATCGTGCCCTTCCTCCTCTTCACCCTGCTGTACTGTTTCCTGGGCGGCATCGTGGCATGGCTGCTCTACGCCCAGATCATTCGGAGCCCCAAGTCCAGCGAGTGGAGCCGGGTCTACTCACCCGGAGCGCTGCGCCGTGCCTGACCTCCAGCTACGCGACGTTCTGGCGGCAGTCCTGGCACTCTCGTTGAATGTCTACGTGCTGTTGGGAGGCGCTGACTTCGGCGGCGGGGTCTGGGATCTCCTGGCGAGCGGACCCAGGCGCGCACGCCAGCGCGAAGTCATTGCCCATGCGATTGGACCGATCTGGGAAGCCAACCACGTCTGGCTCATCTTGGCGATCGTCCTCACCTTCTCCTGTTTTCCTCCAGTCTATGCCCGGCTCGGCATCGTGCTGCACATTCCGCTGACCCTGATGCTCGTGGGCATCGTGCTCCGGGGCTCCGCCTTCACCTTCCGCACCTACGACAGCCAACACGACGCGACCCAACGGCGGTGGGGGCGGATCTTTTCCAGCGCCAGCCTCATCACCCCGATTCTTCTGGGTATCTCCATCGGTGCCGTGGCCTCCGGTCGGGTGGGAGAAGAGCTGGGGGCCAGCTTTGCCGGGCGCTTCGTGCAGCCATGGCTCACGCCGTTCTGCCTCAGCGTCGGCGTGCTCGCGTTGACTCTCTTTGCGTTCCTCGCGGCGGTGTTCCTTACTCTGGAAACCCGTGATCGCGAGCTGAGCGACGACTTCCGCCGCCGTGCCCTGGGTGCCGGAGTCGCCGTGTTCTTCGCGTCTGCGCTCGTGCTGCTCCTCTCGCACAGCACCGCTCCCCTCGTACGCAATGGTCTGATGACATCCTCCTGGGCGGTCCCGCTCCACCTGGCCACGGGGATCAGCGCCGTCGCCGTCCTTGCGGCGCTGTGGTTCCGGTGGTATCGCTTGGCCAGGATCGCCGTCGGCCTTCAGGTATCACTGATCTTTTGGGGTTGGGCCATAGCGCAGTATCCGTTCCTCCTGCCGCCCAATTACACCGTGGAGAACTCGGCAGCGGCTACATCGACTCTTCGCCTCATTCTGTTCGCCCTGGTCCTTGGTGGGATTATCCTCTTGCCCTCGCTCTGGTATTTGTTCCAGGTCTTCAAGACCGTGCCGGCTGATCCGGCTGTGACGCAGACCGATCCCCACACTCCCCCGTTCCGATGAGCGGTCCTACCCTTCGGACTCCCCGGCTCGAGCTCTCTCCTCTCTCGGCCGAGAGCATTGACGCGCTGCTGGAGGGCAACTCCAACCGGCTGCGCTCGTTGACCGGCGCGGATTTTCCCCATCCGGTGGCTCCGCCCCCCTACATGGCCGATTCGCTCCCCGTCGTGCTCGGGCGGCTGCGCTCGCGCCCCGAAGAGGCAGAGTGGTGGAGCTGGGTCGTGGTGCGCCGGGATTCTCGCGAAGCACTTGGTGCGATCGCGCTCGGGGGAAAGCCGGATCCGACGGGAGCGGTGCTGGTGGGATATGCGATGTATCCCGGGAGTGAGGGCCGGGGCTACGCCACCGAAGCAGTCCGGGCCATCGTGGACTGGGTTTTCTCTCAGGATGGGGTTCGTACGGTACGGGCGCTCGCACCGGTGTGGAACACCCCGGCGGTGCATGTCGCCGAAAAGGTTGGAATGCGCCCCGTGGGGTCGAACGAAGACGACGAGGTCGGCGAAGTGCTGGTGTACGAGACCAGCCGCACCATCTGAAGCTTTCGACCTTACGGCTGCATGGCGCCGAGTCAGGCCCGTTCCAGCATCCGCCGGATCGGCTTCACCAGGAGCGCCAGCACCAAGGCGGTCCCGAGTGCGGTGAGAGTTACCAGGAGGAAGAGTCGAGGAAGCGGTATTTGTTCGTAGAAGCTCGACGCCATGCCGGCCAGATAGTTGCCTACCGACAGTGCTAGGAACCACACTCCCATTACCAGACCGGCGATCCGCACCGGCGCCAGTGTGCTCACCGCACTCAGTCCAACCGGACTGAGGCACAACTCTCCGAGGGTCTGGAGGAGATACGAGAGCACCAGCCAGAGGGGACTCACCCGAACGCCGGTTTGCGCGATGGTCGCGGCGCCGATCATCAGCCCAAAGCCGCCTCCTAACAGCAGCAGGGCGACTGCGAACTTTGCCGGGCTCGACGGGTTCCGTCGTCCGAGCCGGAGCCAGAGCGCGGCGAAGACCGGTGCGAACATGATGATGAAAAGTGGCGGAAGTGATTGATACCAGCTTGCCGGGAAGGCATGGCCCAGGACTCGGTTGTCGGTGCTTCGGTCGGCGAAGAGGTTGAGAGTGGATCCGGCCTGCTCGTACGCCATCCAGAACACCACCGCCGCCAGGAACAGAATGGTGATGATCACCAGGCTCTTTCGCTCGTCGGCTGTCCATCGCCCGAGCAGAAACAACCAGGCAAAGAATCCGACCGTCACCGCGATCAGGACCCAGCCGAAGTTGTGGGAGATCACCTCCGGATCGAGCGACATGGCGCCACTGACGGCCAGCACCGCGACTGTCATCAGCACAAGGACACTCACCAACCCGACGAGCCGAACCTGGCGCCGAGCCTTGGCCGCGGCGACCGGATCACTGGGCCGCACTGGGTAGAGGCCGTCGGGAGAGAGGTACTTTCCCCCCATGACGTACTGGATCAGGCCAAGAAACATCCCGAGTGCCGCAGCACCGAACCCCCAGTGCCATGCGTTCTCCGGGTTGGCTCCCGCCGAGAGCAAGACACGCTTGAATCCATCACTCTGCGCCAGCCAACCGGTGATCAGCGGCGCAATGAAGGCCCCAGTGTTGATCCCCATGTAGTAGATGGAGTATCCCGCGTCTCGGCGGAGGTCCTCCGGCCGGTACAGCTTGCCGACCAGCACGCTGACGTTGGACTTCAACAGCCCCGTCCCCACGGCGATGAGTACCAGCCCGAGGTAGAAGGACTGTGTCGACGGGACGGCCAGGCAGATGTGGCCAGACATGATGATCACCCCGCCCACAAAAACCGCTCGGCGAAGCCCGAGAACCCGGTCGGCGACCCAGCCGCCGGGAACCGACAGGAGGTAAACCGAGCTCACGTACAGTGCGTAGATCGGGCCGGCTCTCGCCGTATCGAAGCCCAGTCCTCCCGCTGCAACGGGGGCTGTCATGAAGAGGATCAGGAGCGCGCGCATGCCGTAATAGCTGAAGCGCTCCCACATCTCGGTGAAGAAAAGCGTGGAGAGTCCGCGAGGGTGACCGAAGAACCTGGTGTCGCCTTCGATGGCGGGAGGCTCGGGAGGGCGTACGGCGGCGGTGGCCAAGACTAGTGCTGTCCTTTCCGTTTCCGGAGAATGTCGTCCAGGACCACGCGATCGATTTTCCCATCCATCCGGACTCGCACGTCGTAGTTCTCCCAGTACATGAAGTTCTTCAACGCCTCGAGAAATGTCTGGGTGGCTGTTCCCTGCTTCGACTTGAGCCACTTGTCGGGCTGGTTGACCGGCTCTCGCAGCAGGATTGGCTCGAGCTGGGCGACGATGGCCGGCGTGATCGGCACCAGATCTTCGGGACGGCTGGGGAAGAAGTGCAGCTTGTGCAGCGCGAGCAGCCGCTCCAGTTCGGCGATTGGATCGGGAGCGTCGTACACCCGAATATCGATGAAGCGATCGTTGGCTCCGAGATAGCCGCCATTCTTGCGAACGACCAGGAGCGCCGCTGACTGCATGCCCCGCTTGTCCCCTCCCCCAGCCTGCCCTGCTTTCAGCGCGGCCATCAATCGATCGGCCAGGCTCCCCCGACTGCGTTCGAAAGTCTCGGCCAGATTTTTGACTGTTTGATCAGACACCATGATGTTCGCCTGCGCGGCAAAGCCTCGGCCCACGATGACCTCTCCTTTGCCGCCAGAGATGTTGCCCGAGTCACCGGGTGCACCCACTCGGCCCCCGGCCCAATCGAACGTGGTGCGGCCAGTGAAGCTGGCCGCGTTGCCTCGGGTATCGACCATGCCGACCTGCCGGTCTTGCAGCATGGTGTCCGTCCGCATGACGATGCGGAGCGCCTCCTCAGCGGTGGCACCTTCCGCAATCAGATCCAGTCCGCGCTCGCCGTACGCGGTATTTCCTAGGCTCTGGGTCGCCACAGCACCCACACCGGCCCGGCCCCAAGGGACGATTCCGCCCACATTGGGAAATTTGGACTGCACCGCAACGCCGAGGTCGCCGGTAGCCGAATCAAATGCGACAATACTGTAGGTGTGCGCGAGCTTCTGGAGGTGCCCGGGTGCCCGGAGAGGCTGTTGCGCGGTGAGGTACGACCTGGAGGCAGCCAGCTGCAGCATGGCCATGAGCACGAAAGCCGGCACCGCCCGGCGGCCGGGCCGACGTCCTCCACACCACACCCGATTACCGATCATGGGGTCCCCTCATGGCTTGTCCTTTCCCAGCTTCTTCTTGAGATAGGCCAGCTGGGCCTCAATTGCCTGCTTGAGTTTCTCCTCGGAATGGCGTTCGGGCCCATCGTCGAGGCCCAGACCGGGATGCTCGGCGCCGGCGGCCTGGAGCTCCCGCCATGCGGCGTCCACCGAATCGAACGGTCGACCCGCACGCGCCGTGTGATACTCGCTCAGCATCTCCATCACCTCGCGCTCTGCTATCGCGAGCTCGTCTCGTTGCACTGTCAGTTTGCGCTCGAGGACGCCCACTCGCTCGCGGTGGCGATCCGCGTAGCGCTGGGCCAGGGCCACCGTTTCAGCATCGGGTACGTCGGCTGCAAGTTTGCCACGCCGCTCGGCATCATCCAGACGGCGCCGCTCCTGCCGCAGTTCGTCTTCCGTCGCGGCCAGGGCACTGCGCATGGTACTGACCCCCACTTTGGCCTCGAGCAATGCCTCGCGCAGTGCACTCGCGTGGGCTCGGGAATCAGATCGGGAGTCGGTCCGGAAGAACTGCTCCAGCCGCGCCTTCAAATCGTCGAACACGGCTGAACACCCTTCAATGTGGGCATGATGATGTGGGATCGAATGTTACGGATGCCGCACCAGACCGTCAAGCGATCCCCACTAGGCCGGTGACTCGGTCTTCGCTACTATTTGAGACCCTCTTCATCAGCATGCAACGATCGGCGGAGGCCGAGTGACGCTCTCGCTGCGCAACGTTCTGCAGACGATCGATCAGCTTCGGAGTCACCACCGACGGAAGCTGCCGTTCCTGGCACCTGCCCTGGAGCGGCGGCGGCCCCGCATTGCGGCCGAGGATTATGCGGCTCGGCACTCGATCGAGCACACCCTCGACCGAAAGGCAGAGCTTCGCCGACTGGCGCCCACGAGACCTCCGGCGGCACGACGCTACCACCAGTTGCTGACCTACGAGCTGGAGGGACTACGCGACGTCGTGAAGGCACTGCATTCAGTCACCGGCGGTCGCGAGCTGGAAGAGGCCTTGGCCGAAAGCGCGGTGCAGATCGAGCGGCTGGAAGTCGAAATTGCCTGGTGTAACCGCCTCCTCGACAAGACCAGCTTGACTCAGGCTCTGCTTGGGTAATCGGTGCCTCCGGCAGGCAACCTCGACCACACTCGCTGGGTAACACTCTGGCACCGCCTGGGCGCGCACGGAAGCGGACGCTCGGTATTTGCCCACCTCGCCAGCGCCTATACTGAGCCAGGCCGAACCTACCACAACACGGTCCACATCCAGGATTGCCTGACCCAGCTCGACCTCAGTCGCGAGTTCGCCCAGCGGCCCGATGAGGTGGAGGCAGCGGTCTGGTTCCATGATGCCGTCTACCAGCCCGGGGCATCAGATAACGAAGATCGGAGCGCCCGGCTGGCAGAAATCTCTCTGGTGGCATGCGCGGTTCCGCTAGAGAGCGCCAGACGGGTAGGTGATCTCATACTGGCAACCCGCCACCTGACCGTACCGCAGGACCCCGATGCCCAGCTGCTCTGTGACATCGACCTCTCCATTCTCGGCCGCGAACCAGGGGTATTCGAGAGGTTCGAGGGGAGCATTCGCCAGGAATACGCCCAGATCGCCGAGCCCGTGTACCGGAGGGAGCGAGCGGCCGTGCTCGCCCGATTCCTCCGACGAACTGTGCTGTATCAGACCGAGTTCTTTCGGGTGCGCTACGAGGAACAGGCCCGGGTCAATCTGAGCCGGACGCTGACGCAGCTCGCCGAGTAACCGTCAGGATTTGGGTTTGGAGCGTCGGCGTGGGGGACGGCGGGTCGGTCTCGGAGGCAGCTCTTCCTGCGCCTTTTCCAGCAGCGACTTGAGTCGGCCCAGATCGTCGTGCAGCGCGCGTTCGGGATCTGCTCCGAGCAGCGATGTGATCGACTGACCGACTCTCCCTCCCGGAACAGCCAAAACCAGGCGCACGTCGATTTCGGTTATCCGATCTCCGGTTCGGCGGAACCGCACCTGGCCGCTGCTGCGGACGGGGGAAGCTTCGAGGCTGGTCCAGCCGATGAACTGCTGCGGCACCCAGTCGGTCACCACCGCATCCCATTCAACCGGCACGCCGGCTGGACCGTGGGCCACCCAGTGGGAATGTCCCTCGTCGATCTTGCGCACGTCAGCAAGGTGGGTCATGAAGCGGGGAAAGTTCTCGAAATTACTCCAGAGGTCCCACACTGCGTCGACTGGAGCGCCTATGGCCACCATCGTCTCCAGCTCCACCGATTGCTCGGCAGCTTCTTTGAGCAGGCGTAGCGTCCGGCCAGGAATGGCCGCACGAGCGAGGAGTCCGACCCCTGCCAGCCCGAGGGCGACGCCCGCCGCCCCGCCCTTCCTGGCGCCCTGCACAGCCAGCAATCCCCCGGCGGCCCCGAGTACGAGACGCGACTGAATTGGGTTGCCGACCTGGCGAGCCTTGGCCCCAACCTCGGTCTGTACTCGGCGGCCGACATGCATGCCTTCATCGCGAAGGAGCGACCGGCGCTCGGCACCGCGGTCAGGATCGAGCAGGTACATAGCCCCCGCGCCCACCACGACGCCGGTGATCAGTTTTCCCTGGCCTGACATTGGTCCTCCTCTCCTACAGTCCGGTGGGATAAGTCTCCGGAGGCTCACCGGTGTCCCATCCCGCTGTGCGGTCGAGCGGCTCAACCGCCGTCGTCTGATCCAGATGGATGACGGCATCGAACTGCGTCGGGAGATGAGCCTCAAAATAGTGACTCACGCGCTCCGTCTCCGGTCGATAAATAACCCCGATAGCCCGCTCCAGCTTCATCTCGTCGAGTGCTTCCTCAGCGGGCTGACCTCGCAACGGAAGCAGGAACCCGGGCTCGCCTACTTGGTGAAACATGCTCTCCCAGCTGCCCGGGAGGGCAGGCCGGACCCGCTTCCGCGTGGCTGGGCCATCCCATTCCGATGCCGCGGTAACCGTGCCCTCGTAGGTACTGAACCCAATGAGGACAGCATCATCTCCCCACTGCTCCCGTGAGAGCTGACCGACATTCCACTCGCCGCCAGCACCCATCGCTGTCGCCCGTGCGTCGCCGATGTGAGAGTTGTGTTCCCACACAACGATCTTACTGCCTCCGCGCTGGCGGTCCAGATGCCCGAGCAGCGCTTCCAGCGTCTCTGCCATGTGCCGGTCGCGAAGGTTCCACGAGGAGATTCGACCGCGAAACATGGTGCGATAATACTTCTCCGCATTCTTCACCAGCCTGGCATTTTGTTCGGCGTAGAAGAACCCATCCTCGAGGGC
>C688J18823_10002373_pt1 | contig 11797 bp, 8 predicted proteins | sample HopSoiMetagenom1_FD_18823 | JGI IMG/M metagenome (IMG submission 18823) | reverse complement strand
TCACCCGCCACGACTTCATCGAGACCAACGGCAACAACTGCTTCATCTCCGTCCCCGCCGCGGTGGTGGCGGCGCTCTTGCCGGTGCACGGCGCCATCGGGCTCTTCGCGGGCGTGACCATCTTCTCCCTCTGCCTCGCCATCCTGGGCACCAACCAGTTCCACAAGTGGGCGCACATGGACGCGCCGCCGCGGGCGGTGCGGCTGTTGCAGCGCGCCGGCCTCGTCCTTCCCCCCGAGCACCACGTGGTGCACCACACCGCGCCCTACGCGAAGTACTACTGCATCACCGTGGGCTGGCTGAACGAGGCGCTCTTCCGGCTGCGCTTCTTCCAGACGCTGGAAAAGCTGATCAGCCGGACCACCGGGCTGATTCCGCGCGAGGACGACATCGGCAAGCACGCGGCGGTGGTGGTGGCGCTGCAGCCGCCGCCGCCCTTGCCGGAGCTGCCCAGGATCGTGCTGCCCTCCATGGAGCTGCCGCTCGAGCTGCCCGACGTGACCGGGCAGCAGGCCACCAAGCCCGACTGATCTGTCGCGATTTTCTGGACGCGTTGCCGGACCCGTGCAGGATGGGCGGCATGGGCGAGCCGACCTGGGGTTTTCTCACCAATCATTTCTACGTGCTGCGGCTGATCGCCGCCGAGTCGTGGCTGACGCTGCGCCTCATCGCCGAGCGCGTCGGCATCACCGAGCGGGCGGTCCAGCGCATCGTGGCCGAGTTGGAAGAGGCGGGATTCTTGATGAGGCGGCGCGACGGGCGCAGGAACCTGTATGAGCTGCGCGAGGGGAAGCTCCGGCATCAACTCGACGCCGGCCTGCCGCTGCGCGAGCTGCTCGGGCTGGATTCGCCGCGGGTCGCGCCGCGTGAGGACATCCCCGCACAGCCGTCGTTCATCGACTGAAGAGCGCTATTTGGGCCGCGCCTCCGCCGAGAGGGGCGCCGGCTTGGGAATGGACGCTGCCCATTCGGCCAAGGCCCCCTTGCGCGCGGCGATGTCCGCCGTGATGCGCGCGGGATCCACGGATACCACTACCAGATTGGAGGCCGATCGCACGCCCGGCGGGACGGGAATTCCTTCGCGCAGCGGCAGGTAGCCCGGCACGCGCGCCACCAAGAGCTGCTCGGTGCTGCGATCCGCCAGGCGCTGCGCCAGCCTTTGCGCCGCGTCGGGGTCCTTCGCCGACTTCGCCACCGAGAGCGCGGTGGGCCAGACGAAGGTGCCGATGCTCTTCTGGTTGGGATAGACCGCGAGCACGTGCGCGGCGCTGGCGGCAGCCTTGGCCGCCTCGTCGCTGGCCACCATGCCCACCACCGCGCGGCCGCTCACCACCGCTTGCCGGACCTGGTCGTCGGTGTCGTAGAGCTGGGGCTCGTTGGCCTTGAGCTGCTTGAGCCACGCCTCCATCCGCTCGGCGCCCCAGGCCTGGTAGAGCGCGGCGAAGTGCGCCAGCGCCATGCCGCCGGTGGGCGCCGGCAGGGCCACCTTGCCCTTGAGCCATGGCTCGGTGAGAGCAGTGAAGCGGACCGGAGCGCCGTGATCGCCCAGCTCGTCGGTGGCCACCAGCAGCACCACCGCGCGCCCGCCCACGGCCACCCAGGTGCCGCTCGGGTCCTTCCAGAGCGGAGGCACGTCGGCGCCGCTGGGCGGCGCGGGCAACAGCTCGCCGCGCGCGGCAGCCGCGATGGCGCCGTACGGATCGGCGTCCCAGCGCACGTCGCCCACCGGAGCCTGGCTGGGCGCCGGCGCGGGCTGGCCAGCGCCCGCCGGCAGCGCCGATGCACCCGCCTGCACCTCGGCGATGCGCTCGGCGCGCGGCCCGCCGTTCCGCGCGATCTGGTTGAGTACGGTATCCACCATCCCCGGGTGGAGGTTGGTGGCCAGCGTCGCTTCGGCGGGTCCCCCGGGCTGCGCGGTCTCCTTGCAGGACAGCAGGAGGACAGAAACCAGCATCAGCCCTCGCATGGGGGTTGTCATGGCGCGCAGTTTCTCCCTCTCCCTACGGGTGTCAACGCGCGAACCGACCGGAAATTTCGTCAGCAGCCAGGCGACCGGGCGCTGCCCTTGACGCGTTTGCCGACCCGCTGCTAGAAGCAGCCTCCCTCGCTACCAGGCCGACATAGCTCAGCTGGTAGAGCAACGGTTTCGTAAACCGTAGGTCCCCGGTTCAAGTCCGGGTGTCGGCTCCACCTCAAGGTGCTTGATTTGAGGCTTGTTCGCGATCGGCTCGATCCGAGCGACCCGCGCAACTTGCCTCGTCCAGGATTGACCATGCGCGAGTCGATGGCTCGACTGTCGGGAGCGGTGCCAGGCGCGGTTGGAGGATCTGGCAGGGCAGTGTGCACCGTGGTGGTGCTAGCCTCAGCACTCGCGGCTTGCGGTGGTACGAGCAAGGGCGGGGAGACCACGGGCCGCCGGGCGTCGACCATTGAAGTGGTTTCCGGTGACGCGCAAACCGGGGTGGCAGGCGACGAGCTTCCTGCGGCCGTTGTGGTTCGCGTCCGGGACTCGTCTGGTCTGCCCGTGCCTGGCCAACTCATCAACTTCCACGTCGTAGCGGGAGGTGGTGGCGTGTTTGCCGGAGCCGCCCTCTCTGACGCGAACGGCGTCGCGCGTGAGCGATGGACGCTCGGAACCGTGACGGGGCAGCCGCAGCGACTGGAGGCCGCAGCCGTGGACGCGAATGCGGATGCTGCAATCGTCTTCGCAAGCTTCAATGCCACGGCCATTTCCGGACCTGCCGCGACTGCTACTGCCGAGGCCGGCAACAACCAAAGAGCGCGTGTAGGAGCTACCCTTCCCGTTCCCGTTCAAGTGAAAGTTGTCGACAAACACGGCAACGGTGCACCGGGTGTGAGCATTGACTTTGTCGTGACTGCGGGTACCGGTTCGACGGCAGCGGCGTCGGCGGTTACAGACGCGCTTGGCAGTGCGGTCACGGCGTGGACGTTGGGGACGGTGTACGGCCCACAGGCTCTCGAAGCCAGGGCGCCCGGTCTGCCCCCTGTGATCTTCGTGGCAGTGCAACAATTCGTCGCGACCCTGGTACAGAGCAACGAGCCACCCATCGTTCAAGCGGTTCCGTCGACGGCGACCGGTAGTGCCACGGTGCGGTTCGAGGGCACCAATCTCATTTATTCGGTGCGGGCGACCGGATTGACCTCTCCTCCGACCCTCGTCCTCATCCACTTGACTCCGGCCAGCACGGCACCGGCGCAGGGAGCCGCGATTGTCGCCCTCCGGATCCCCAATGCCGGAGTGCCGGGAACCACCACCGTTACCGCCGACGACATCACGGCGAATCCGCCGGATGCCTTCGCGAAGAATCTCGACGGCACGCCCATGACGTTCGACGACCTCGTCCAGCACATCAAGAACGGTGAAACGTACGTGAACATCCATACGCAAATGAATCCAGGCGGCGAGATCCGTGGAGATCTCCAGTAGGTCGACTCCGGCAGAGGGCCGATGCCCATCACCGCCAGCAGCGCGGGCCACATGTCGGTGCGCGGCGCGGTACTATCTTCGCCGCCGGAGGCTCCCCGTCATACCCCGTCTTCCTCCAGCACGACAAAATCGCTGTCGTGATCCGGGAAGCCCTTCTTGCCATTCAGTGCAATGGCCGGTGTTTTCATGAGCTCGAGCATACAGGAAGCAGGATTCCTCTTCCGCTCAGCCTACCCGACAGGAGCTCACGTGCTCCAGTGATCTTGCCGTGGGAGAATGCCGGCATGACCACGCTCGTCGCGGCAACCATCTTGCTGGCCGCCGCCGCGCAACCTGCGGCGCGGCGCTTCGACCTGGCACGAAACTTCTTTGCCGACGATGCTGCGGAGGCACGCGACCGGGAACAGGTCAGCGGGCAATTCCGGCGGCTCCTCGTCCTGGCGCCGGATGCCGCGCGGTCGGCCGCCAAGCTCGAAGTGGCGCTCAATCTCTGGAGCGAAAACGAACGCCGCTTCCGCCTGCACGACCTCTACTTCTTCGCCCGCAGCGCAGTGAACACCGAAGATCGCCATGAGGCCGAGGTCGCCGCGCTCCGTCAGTCGCGGCGCCAGGCCACGCGCGCGGTTCGCGACGCGATCTGCGCGGCTCCCGAGGGCCGGCTCGAGGGATTCCTCCGGCGCGGCTCACGGCTCTCGCGATTCGCCTGGTTCGTACACTCCATTCGCGGCGAGTGCCGCCATCGCCCTTCAGCGCCGGCGCAATCGGCCATCGACCGGTACGAATTCGTCTTCGACCCGTCGTTCTATTTCGATACGGTCGGGGAGACGCAGTTCGGATCCGTCCGGTCTTCGCGCGGCGCCACCCTCGACGTGCTGAAGGACCAGGGCGCGCTGCTCGCCGACCCCTCGCCCGCGGTGCGCGAGGAGACGGATCGGAAGCTATGGGCGGGGTACGCGGCACACGGCGAGCTCTTCGCCCATGGCCTCGCGCAGATCGTCAAAGCCTGCAATGCCAGGGCGCGCCTCGCCAGCTATCCAAGCTGCGAGGAGCAGGCGCTCGCCGGCGAAGAGCTGAGCGGGCCCCTGCTGCGCAGATGGTACGAACAGATCGCCGCATCGTGGCCGTGGGCCAGGACTGTCCCGGACGCGGCCAGCATGGAGCCCCTGGGCTTGCGATTCAGCTTCGACGAGGCCGCCGACATCATCGGCCGCGCGGTGGCGCCGCTGGGCGACGAGTACCAGCGCGAGACGGCGGCGCTTCTCGATCCGCGCAACGGGCGAATCGACGTGGAAGGCGGCCCGCATCGGCTTCCCATGCAGGGCACGGCCAGCGTGGACCCCATCGGGACGAGCATCTTCTACGCCTTCCACTTCGACGGGAACTACATCGATCTCATGCTGCTCGCGCACGAGGCGGGCCATGCCGTGCAGGCGATGATGATGCGCCGCGCGGGAGTGCCCACCTTGAACGGCCGGGGCGCCGCCTGGATGACCGAATCCTTCGGGCGCTTCAACGAGCTCCTGGTCGCAGACTACCTCGTGCGCACGGCGGATGACGTCGCGCGGAGCGCGCTGCTCCGCCGCGAGCTCTTGCGGCGCGCCTTCGTGCTCTATGGCGCCGCCACGGAAGGCGCGGTCGAGCTTGCCCTGCACGACTCGATCGCGCGCGGCGGGCGCATCTCCCCGGCGGCATTCTCGGAGCTGACGCGAACGGCGGGCAGCCGCTTCTCGGACCGGTTCCGGCGGGAGCAGGATGCCTTGCTGTGGACGCGCGTGGAGTCATACTTTGCCGACCCGCTGCATTCGACGACCAGCATGATGTCGTCGCTCCTGGCGCTGATCCTCTATCGCGACTTCCGCCGGTCGCCCGATCGCTTCGTTCCCGCTTACGCCAAGCTGCTCCGCAACGGCTACGACGCGCCCTCTGCGCAGCTCTTGAAGCGTTTCCTGTCGATCGACCTGACGGACGAGANCCTGGGTGACCAGGCGATCGACGCGCTGAAAGAGATCGCCGTCGCCTTCAGGCCGTAATCGTTGAGTAGGCGGAGGACGGCAGCGGGACGGGATCCCGGGTCGGGATTTTGTAGCTATGAAGGGACCCAGACGCGCACCGGAGCTGCTGGAGGACACATGAGCGAGGACAATCCGGTCCAACCCCTCGACGAGCTCTACATTCCCAAGCGCCGCCGGCTGACGCATGCCTACCTCCCCGGCCCGCAGGGTCCCGCCCTCCATTTGTACTACGGGACGACGGAGGTCTGCTTCGACGAGCCGCACATGATTCCCTTCGGCGAGCAACTGCTGCAGCACGAGCGTTTTGCCGCCGGGAGTACGACCGACTGGAACAAGGGCGAGCCTTATTCCTGGGACGACGTCAAGCCGACGCTCGAGGCGCTGATCGAGGCCGGCGTCCTCAGCCGCGGAGCGACGGCAGGCGCCGAGGAGCAGTCCTGTCCATTCACCATGCCCCCGCGAGGTCCGCGGCCGGCCTCGGATGCGAGGACGTGGAGCGATCCGGAGCAATGCGGGGCGCTGATGAAGGAGCTCACCGGACGCGAAATCGAGCCGGGCCATCTCGAGGCCGTGATTCCGGTCTACCGGCTCGCGCACCCCGCGCTCGACGCGGAGGGACGGCAGGTGGGTGAGGCGAACGTGTTTCCGGCAGCGCTGCGCATCGACGTTCCGACGGAATGGCGCATGTGCAACTATCCGGGGAGCCGCTTCCAGGACGGTCCGATGAACGTGACCGCCCTCAAGCAGATGAGTACGTTCTGGAAGCCGATCCTGCGCTCCGTTCTGGAAGTCCGGCGGCTCTTCGTCGAGCGGTACCCGCACGTGCGCGAGGGCTGGACGGTCAACGACCTGCACACCTTCGCGTGCGTGGTGCTGTCTGTGCCGGCCTATCTCACGCTTCGCGGCGAGCGGCCGGTCCCCAGCGGGCAGATCCATCCGGTCATTTCCTCGATGTACCGCGTGACCGACGGCATCCGCATCGTCACCCATTATCTCCTCTTCTTCGCCGAAGGCGTCTCGGCAACCACCCCGATGACGGTCAAGAGCCTGCTCGACAGCGCCGAGCGCAACGGCAGCTTCCTCTCGCTGCACGGAGTCTGCGCTGGTCCGGCTCCGATGGTCACCGAATTGTTCGCGACCGTCGTCGAGGGCAAGCCCGTGGGCGGCGGCGAATGGGACCAGGAACCATGGCTTGGGGAGCTTCCGCTGGCGTTCGAATATGCGCTCCTGGGTCTTCAAGTCTACGCGCTCACCTTCTCCACCTGGGTGAGGATGGCCGAGGCGTACGATCGGATGTTGCGCGCGTTCGAGCGAGAGCCGGTTACCAGCGGACCGCTGGGCAGGTTTCGCGCGCGCCTCGCGCAAGACCTGGAAAAGCTCGCGGTGGGTCTGCTTGCGACGGCACCACAGCGCGAGCGGGCAGATGGCGTCTACTCGCACGTCTTCGATGCCGCCCAGGCAGGACTCCGGCACACCGTCGCAGAAGGGGGCCTGTCCGACTTGCTCAGGCCTGCGCCGGGTCTCCTTGGCGACGAGGCCGGAGCGGCTCTGCGCGAGGCGCTGGCCGAGGTCTCCGAAGGCGCCGCGCCCGCGCCCTTGCTTGCGGAAGTGGCCGCGACGCTCGCCCATTATCTTCGCGTCGAAAGGACCATCCTCGGGGCGGTGAGCCGGCATCAGCGGGCGATCGACCAGTTGCTCGGCCGGCGATCGCCCGAGCGGGAGCTGTCAGGGGACGATCTCGCTCTTCATCAGACGTTGCGCGGCGGAACGACTGGAACGCTGCCTTATCTGGGCAACGCACTTGTGCAGGCGTTGGGAATCGAGATCAGGAACCGGGCAGGCGGCACGGAGATGCGCGTCGGCCCGCGAACGATCTTCCTGAACTGAGCATTTCGCCTCAAACGACCCTTTCAATGGCCGCCGATCGTGCCTACATCCCACGGCGCAGGTTGGGGGTGAATCCACACCCACCAAAATGAGGAGTGTCGCGATGAAGATCACCGTCAAGAACGTTCGCGCAGGCCGCCCGATCCAGTGTCTCTAGCTTCATCGATCATGAGCTGAGGCGATGGGCGGAAGGAGCTTCCTCCGCCCATTGCCTCGACAAGAGCTCAGCCGCCGTCCTCTCCGCCGTCGTCGCTGCGCGCTCCGCCCGCTTCCTCGAGGAACGGCATGGCCATTTGGCCGAGCGCACAGCCGGCTCCCACCAGCAGGCAAGCAGTCCAGAGCGGTCCGGAGCCCACACGAGCCAGCGCGATCGAGCCCACGATGGGTGCGACGAACGCCGAGCCGCTCCAGGCCATCTGGTAGAAACCCTGATAGGTGCCCCGGCGCCCGGTGGGCGAGAGGCCCGCCACTGCCGCGGGCCCGACGCCGGACATGACGATCTCGCCCAGCGTCCAGGTGCAGACGGCCACCGCGTATCCGGCGGCGCCTCTTGCGAGGCTGTTGAACGCGAACCCCGTGCCGACCAGCAACGATGACAACGCAAGCGCAGGGCGACGCCGCCATGACGCCGTCCATCGCGAAAGCGGCGGCTGCACCAGCACCACCAGCACCCCGTTGAGCGCCATCAACATCCCGTAAGCGCGTGCCGAGACACCGCGGGCCAGCATGTCGATGGGCAGCGCGACGGAGGCCTGTTGGAGCACGCAGCTGATGGCAAAGGTGACCAGGAGGAAGACGACGAAGCGCGCCTCGGGAAGGACTGACGCCTCGCCTGCGTGCAGCGGGCCCGGCGGCCGGGTCTCCGGTACGCACGACCAGACGATGCCGGCGAAGATCAGCGTGGTGAGGGCATCGCCGGCGAAGAGCAGCAGGAAATGCCGGGTCGCCAGGAGTCCGCCCACCGACACGGCGACGGCGAAACCGATGTTGATCGCCCAATACAACAGTCCGTACGCGCGCGCGCGATCGGCGGGCGGCACCACGTCGGCGATCGCGGCCGAGACGGCGGGACGATACAGGTCTCCGGCGAGCCCGAGGACGAACGCCGCGATGGCGATGTGCGCCGGCGCCCGCGCAAGGCCCAGGTGAGCCATCGCCGCCGCACCCGAGAGCAGCGCCACCAGCATCGTCCGGCGGCGTCCGATCCGATCGGCGAGAACACCGCCCAACGGACTGGCGGCAAACGAGCCCATTCCATGGAGCGCCACCGTGAACCCGGCGGCCTCCACGCCGACCTGGCGCACCGTGGTCAGGTAGATCGCCAGGAAGGGAACGACGAAGCTGCCGAGCCGGTTGATGAGCGCGCCGCCGCAGAGAATCCAGAACGCCCGCGGCAACCCCCGGAACATCGATCAGACACCCTATCACCGCGCGCCTGACCTGCGCTGGAGAGTTCAGGTCAATCCGCGACGAACAGCGCGTCGACATCGAACGGAGTGATCCACCGTGGCGCAGGCTGCTGAGCAGCGTCGCTGGCTTGCGCCGTGTTGGCGCTCAAGCCCGCGAACAGGGCCATGCCCGCGAGCCGCGCACCGGTCGATCTGACGGTACAATGAGGGCATGATCGCGAGGGTCGGTGTCTTCTTGCTGTTGCTCGGCTGCGCCAGCGTCCGGCGAGATCCGATCGTACTCCCCAACGGCGGCATCAAAGGCACGGTCGTCGATGTCGATACAGGGGCGCCGCTCGAAGGAGCCGTCGTGATGGTGCGCCGGCAGGGGAAGGTCCGCGGTCCTTCGCTGTCGAACGTGCACGGAGATTTCATCCTCGCTCCTCTGCGGGACGGCGTCCACGATCTCATCGTCGAGCGGCCTGGGTACGAGACGGCATCGGCGGAGAAGATTCCGGTGGAAAACGGCTACTACACGAAGATCGCCGTGAAGTTGCGTCGCGGGAGCTCGCCAGCGGGCGAGCAGCTTCCGCTCAGCCCTCCCCAACTCTTGTCAGGCCCGCCGCTGCGTTACCCGGAGCGCGAGGTCGAAGGCACTCTCCTGGTCGCGTGCATCATCACCGTCGAAGGCGAGGTGACGGAGTGCATTCCCGATCAGGAGGTCCCAGAGTTGGCGCCGATGATTCGCGCACTCGAAGAGCGCAGATATCGACCGGCGATGCAGGAAGGTACGCCCGTCCAGGTCACGTACGTCTTCCGCATCACGCTTCACGCCTTGTGATGAACCGTGTCTGCCCGCTCGTTCTGATCGCGTGCGCGGCCGGATGCGGTTCGCGGCAAACGACCCCGACGCCGGAGCTGAAAGGCACGAAGGATTCCTCGGCGTCGCCTCGATTGCGGGGCAATAGCGGAAAATGGCGGAGGCGGCGGGAAAGCTGCGTCCCGGCCGCCTCCGCGAATGTCCTTACCGGCTCGCCGTCCGCGAGGAGCAGGTCCGGGCGTTCTCCACCAGGGCGGAGAACGGAGCGTCCGTGATTCCGCTGAAGGCGATGTCGTCGATCTCCCAACCCGGAGCGCCGGTGGATTCGTCGGCGCCGATGCGGAAGCGGACCATCACGTCCTGGTTGGCGAAGGCGGTGCCCAGGTTCAGGGTCACGCTCCCGAAGTTCGGCCAACCCGCACTGCGGTTGACGAATGCCCTGCGGTTGATGCCGATGGGGGAGGTGGTGACGGTGTTGGTCGACCCGTTGTAGGCGGTGGTGCCGATGTCGGTCCACGAGGTTCCGCCGTCCTTGCTGAGCTCGATCACGCCGCCGTCCCAGCCGCCGTTTTCGAAGGAGAAGCGGTGGCGGAACGAGATCGACAGCGAGCCCGAACCGACGTGCATCGCCGGCGAGGTGAGGATCTGCTCGTCGGGCAGGTCGGCCCTCACGCCGTCGGTCTGACCGTTGTTGTCGGGCCCCCAGAAGACGTGGTTCGTCGGCGAGAGCGCCCGTACCTGCCAGGCGAGCAGGTTCGGCGTCGTGGTGGAACCGCCGCTGGCGGTCCATGCCGTCTTCGCAGACTCCGCCGTCTCGGTCGCCGAGATCGCCGGGCTGTCGTCGTAGTTCACCCGTTGCGTCGAAGCGAGGTTCAACGGCCCGGGCAGTCCGAGATCAGGAGAGGAGACGGCGATCTGGAACCGCGTCGACTCGATTCCCACCGCGCCGTTCAGTGCCACGCGGATGGATCCCGAGCGGGTCTCGCCCTTGTTGATGGGACGGAACTGGAGGACGTTCCCCTCCGGGAAGGTCACGTGCGGGTTGGTGGAGATGAACGTCACGGTGACGTCGTTCACGTTCCGCGCGCCCTGGTTCTTCAGCGTGAGGGTCAGGCTGCCGGTCTCGCCGTTGTCGAGGACGCCGTCGCCATCGCAGGACTTCTCCTTGTCGTCGCTGAGAGAGGCGCTCACCATCTCCAGCTGCGACAGCTCCCAGATGCCGCGGCCATAGGTGGCGATGCGCACGAACCCGCCATCCGGCGGCATGTAGATGTCGTTCACGCGAACGGTGGGAAGACCCTGGCCATAGGGTGCCCAGGTCGCGCCGCCGTTCGTGGTGCCGTAGATGCCGACGTGCGTCGCGGCGAGGATGGTGTTCCGGGTCGCATCGCGGGGGTCGAAGAGCACGCGGGTGATCGGCAGATCCGGAAGTCCGTTCTGCATCGGCGCGAACGTCGCGGTTGACCAGCTCGCGCCCGGATTGGCGATGGACGCCTTGACGACGCGCACCGAACCGGAGAGCTGGGCCACCGAGGTGATCCAGAGGTTCTGGTTGTCCTGCCAGGTCACGTTGGTGACGAACCCCTGGTAGCCCGGCACTGCCGCGATGAGGTTGATGTCGGTCCAGGTGGCCCCGCCGTCGGTGGTGATGTCGAGGAAGCCGCCCGCCGCGCCGACGGCGATCCGGTTGAGATCGGTCGGGCTCACCCCCAGGTTGTACGGGCTCGAGCGGAACCGCCGGTTCGGCGGCAACCCCGGAGAGGTCGGGGCAGTGGAAGACGCGATGCGGATGTAGTTCAGGCCGCCGTCGTTGCTCCGGAACACGCGCGAGTTGGTGAAGTGGAAGAAGACGCGGCCGGTGGAATCCAGTCCGGGCGGGGCGGGAATGGTCGCGGTGAAGAAACCCGCGCCGGCGCCGTCGGCCAGCGCACCCCGGGCGACCCAGTTCTGGAAGACTTCGGGCGGAGCGTTGCTGAGGTTCACCCGGATGCCCGAGCCCTGCGAGCTGCCTTGGACGGTGTTGGTGTTCTCCTGGCTGTACGCCGCTCCCATCCCGTCGCCGCCGATCACCTGGTTGTGGATCGTCCCGTTGTCTGTGCGGAGACGCGTGCCGTTGTCCTGCAGGCCGCCGATGACGAGGTTCGGGAAATCAGGACTGCCGGCGACCGTGTAGTACAGGTGCGTCGTCAGCCCGTTGTTCTTGTCGCTGCTGAAGGTCGCGCCGTTGTCGGTGCTGACGTTG
>C688J18823_10002372_pt1 | contig 11797 bp, 16 predicted proteins | sample HopSoiMetagenom1_FD_18823 | JGI IMG/M metagenome (IMG submission 18823) | reverse complement strand
AGCCCGAGCTTGTGCAGCGTCTTGAGCACGTCGATGAATTCGTCACCGAGCCCGTACTTGAACGTGGTCCGTTCGCACTCGACCCACCGGGGGATCAGCAGGACCTCCTCATGCTCCACGTGGACGCATTCGACCGGCCCGATGCCTTCCGGGAACGTGAACACCTCCGGCTCGGAGAACGGCGGCAGGGTGAACCAGCCGCGGTCCTTCTCCCAGACGACGGGCGGGTTCAGGCACTCTTCGATCGTGGTCCAGATCGAGAAACCGGGCGCGAAGTCGTACCCGCTGACGACCAGGTCGGCGCCGTCGCGCACGCCCGCCTCGTCGATGCGGCTGAACAGATGGTCCTGCGCGTACCGTGCGAACACGTCGGACAGCCCGGGCTCGACGCCGATGCCGACGAGGGCGAGCTGTCCCTTCGCCTCCCAGTCCTTCGCTCTGGCGAACTGCGCGTCGCCGAGCTTCTCTCCCGGAAGCTCGTACGGCTTATCCGGGTGCGCGTGCGACAGAGACATCGCCATGTCGAGGTAGGTGACCCCGGCCTCGAGCGCCCCGTCGAAGATCGGCATCACGAATCGCGGATCGACCGCGTTCAGCACGTGCGTGATGCCCTGGCTACGGCAGAGCTCCGCGATCGCCGCCGCGTCCGAGGCGTCCACCCGCGCCGCGCTGAAGCGGCCGGTTCCCCCGTCGTACCGGTCGACCACGCTTCGAGCGCGGCCCTCGTCGTAGTCGGCGAAGACGATGTGCTCGTAGAAGTCGCGGCGGGCCGCGATAGGCGCGAACGACGCGCCGACGCCACCGGCACCGACGACCAGGATCTTCATTCGGATGAACCTCTCTCGAGCTTGGGTCGCCAGAGTGTACGGCCCGTCGTGTGGCCTCACAGCCGGATGAGCCCGCCGTTCGTCGGCGTGAACCCGCAGGCGTCGAGATAGAACGGACGGAGGTGGTCCTCGAAGTCGACGTGGAGCCACTCGCACCCTGCGGCGCGGCTTTCGGCGACCGCCCGTGCCACCAACGCCGTTGCGATCCCGCGGTGGCGAGCCGCCGCCGCGACCATCGTGTCCTGGATCCAAGCGTGGACCAGGCCGTCCCACACGACGTTGACGAACCCGACCAACGTGTCGCCCACGCGTGCGGTGACCCAGCCGAGGCTTTGCCCGTCGAGCTGGGCGACCCAGTCCCACTCGTCGACGCCGTAGACGCGGGTATCGAACGCCTCCGCATGCAACACGTTCAGCTCCGTCGACGAGACGTCGCCACGCCAGTCGTAGGAGACCTCCATGCGGTCACCCTACCGAGCCACTACGGCGCGTCGTGGCCGAAGGCGCGGAACGGCTCCGCCACGTAGGTGCTGAGGGCGGCGCCCCACGCGGCGAGCGCCTCGTGGATCGCGTCGTCTTCCGCGACGAGCCAGGCGAGGTGCCGCAATCCGTGCTCGACCACCTGTGACAGATGCACCGCTTCGGGGCCGCCGGTCGCGCGCCCGCGCGCGAGCTCGGCGCGCGTCACCTGCTCGACCTCGCACGAGGAGGGCAGCGCGCCGGGCGGGTCGATGACGACGAGGAACGTGAGCACGACCTGGCGACGCACCACCCGCCATGACGTCGAATGCACCATCACGGGAGCGAGGCCGACCGCCGCGACGGCGTCGACGATCGACTCCGTCGGATCGAGGTCGGGGTCCCAGGGCGCTCGAAGCGTCTCGCGGCCGTGCGGGTAGACGTGGCGGATACCCGTCGCATCCAGGTACAGCACGATCGCTTCGAGCGCCGGTCGGTCGTCCACGTCGCGAACGATACCGGCGGGTCAGGCGGGCGGGTCCGGCACGCCGGCGGGCTTCGCCAGGAAGTCGCCGTAGTCGAGCTCGCGGTACGGCGCGGTGCAGGGTCGTCCGTCGGCGACCCACATCCGCCGCTCGTCGAGGTCCATCAGGACCGAGGCGACCGTCTCGCCCTGCTCGAGCGGATCCCATCGTTCGTCGGGATGGCAGCAGACGCCCGACGGGTGGCCAGCGTGATCCGCGAGCGCCTGGCGGACGTCCTTCAGCGACACGGATGGAGCCTCGCGGAGCTCATCGCGGAGCCGTTGCAGGCGAAAGGGGCTGTCGGGCATCAGCCAGAGCCCGACGTCCGGCCCCGTCAAACGGCCGGACGCGAAGTGGTTCGTGTGCAACAGCATGCCGTCGTCCGGGAACGTCAGGAACAGCGAGCCGAAGTCCCCGGGCGCGCCTTCGACGTTGACGGACTGCCCGTCGCGGTGCGCGATCAGGTAGTTCGCCGACGAGGACCGCGGCGCGCGCTGGAGCACCGCGTAGGCGTCGGAGATCGTCTCCGCGTCCAGGATCGCCCGAAGGGCGACGTGGTAGGGCACGCCTGGCACGCCGCGATCGTCGGCGCTCACCAGCGCGTTCGTCACGAGCCCGATACCGCTCGAGTTCATCCCGGTCTTGGCGAGGAGTCCGGCCTCGACGACCGTCACGTAGTCGGGCCGGCCGGGCTGCCGCGCCTCGAGCACGACGACCGTCTCGGCGGAGTGCAGCAGCCAGTCCCAGTTCTGCCCGATAAGCATGTGGCCCTCGGCGCTGCGCGACGGGCTCACCGCGAACGCCGAGCACTCCGCGACACGCCGGTCGGCGGCGCGCGCCTTCGCCGCGAACATCACCTCGGTACGCACGTTGATCGCGAGCACGTCTGCCTCGTCCACGCCCGCGCCGTCCGCGATGCCGCGGATCTCCTCGAGGTAGGCGGGATCGAACCGCTCGATCGGGTCGGCGTACGCGCGCGCATGCTCGGTCACCGTCGCCCAGTCCCAGCCGGCGTATGCCGCGAACACGTCGCCGTAGGCATCGATCGACCGGCGCACGCGATCGGCGGCCTGTTCTCCGTAGCTGCGGCCTCGCTCGCGCGGGCCGCCCTCGACTCGGACGTGCGGGAACGTCACGGCACCCTCCCGGCGATGTCCCGGCACGTCGCCACCCAGGCATCCGGCATCGCCTGGACGTGGTCGATGAATCCTTCGAGCAACTCGAGCCGGTACGGCCGGCCGATGATCTGCGGGTGCATCGTGAGGACGAATGCACCGCCCAGCCGTCGGTATCCCCGGAGCTCCCCCTCCCAGATCGACCGCACCTCCTCGGCGGTCGAGATCTTCTTGTTCCAGCTGTCGGCGTCGAACCAGAAGTGCGCCGCGTCGTCGAGCGTCCACTGGACCGGGAGCTCGACCAGGCTGCTGCGTTCGTGGCGGTACGGCCGGAGGTCGTCCATGAAGTTGGAGCTGTAGACGAAGCCGTGCCGCTCCAGGAGCTCCTCGGTGTTCGCGCTGAAGTCCCACGCGGGCGACCGGTACCCGGTCACCTCGGTGTTGAACGACCGGAGCACCTCCAACCCCTTGGCCAGCTCGAGATCCTCCTCGTCGCGGCCGAGGCTCGTCGGCGACGTATGCGTGTAGCCGTGGTGCGCGATCTCGTGCCCCGCGGCGACGATGGCCTCGACCCGCTGCGGATGTCGCTCGGCCACCCGGCCGGGGATGAAGAACGTGGCCGTCAGTCGCTTGTCGGCCAGCAGGTCAAGGATGAGCGGCACGGCGACCTTGGCGCCGTAGGTTCCTTGCGAGAGGACCCCGGGACGGTCGGCGTTCGCCGGATCGTCGCCGATGATGCCCTCTTCGGCGTCGAAGTCGAACGTGAACGCGACGGCGAAACCCTTGCCTTCAGGCCACATGGCTGATCGCTCCACGGGCCCATCGTGGCGGAGCGGCTCGCCCCGGGCAACCGGAGCCGCCCGACCCGGTGCGGGTAGCTACCCAGAGGCGACGGCCATCTGGTTCCTTGTGACGGTATCCCGGCCGTGCCCTCAATCGCAGCGGGCCCGGGCCCGAACATCCAAGAGATGACACGGATCCTCGTGATCGACGACGAGCCGGCGATCGCCGACGTGCTGCGGATGCTTCTGGAGTTCCGTGGCCACGAGGTGCTCGTCGCCAACGACGGCTCCCGCGGGTACGCGACGGCGCAGCGGCAGGCACCCGACGTCATCGTCCTGGACCTCATGATGCCGGTGATGGACGGATTCGCGACGCTCGAGGCGCTTCGCAACGACGAGCGGACGTCGACGATCCCGGTCGTCATCCTCTCGGCGCTCGGCTCCGCCGAGGTCCGGCAACGCTGCCACGACATGGGCGTTCGGGCGGTCCTGCAGAAGCCGTACAAGCCCGAGGACCTGTTGCGCGCGGTCGAAGGCTCCCAGCTCGTCGACGCGACCGGCTGACCCTCCCTTCCCACGAAGTTGCGGACGCTCGGCGCGGCATGTCAGCATCCGCCGGACGCTGCGAGGGGGGAACATGGCAAGGAACGAAGACATCAGCAAGGGCGCGGTTGGCTGGATCACGTTCGCCGGGTTCATGATGGTGATCGGCGGCGGGTTCGCGATGCTCGAGGGGCTCGGCATGCTGATCCACAAGTCGAACTTTCCCGGCGTCGACGCGGTGTTGCAGCAGCACAGCTCGACCTGGGGATGGTTCCACATCATCGTCGGGGCCGCGCTCTTCTTCGCCGGGTTCGGCGTCTTCAGCGGCAACGTCCTCGCGCGAACCGTCGGCGTGATCGCGGCGACGGTCAGCGCCCTTGGCGCCTTCACCACCATCCAGCTACAGCCGGTCTGGAACACGATCATCATCGCGGTCGACATCGCCGTCATCTGGGCCCTGACCGCGCACGGCGGCGACGTCAAGAGGCTCGACGAGTACGACGCGTAACAAGCGGAGCCGGTCCGAAGACCCGCCAGCGGACTCTTGCTAAGACGCCGCGAGGCCCCGCTCGGCGGGCGCCATGTGCTCGCCTTCGGCGAACTCCTCGATCGCCTTGTCGCAGAACGCCTGGAGGTCGTCGGGCTTGCGGCTCGTGACCAGTCCGTTGTCGGTTACGACCTGCTCGTCGACCCAGTCGCCGCCGGCGTTGCGGATGTCGGTCTGCAAGCTCGGGTATGAGGTGAGCCGCCGGCCCCGGACGACGTTCGCCTCGACGAGCATCCACGGCCCGTGGCAGATCGCCGCCACCGGCTTGCCCTGGTCGAAGAACGACCGCACGAATGCCACGGCATCCGCGTTCATACGCGCCATATCGGGGTTCGCGACCCCGCCCGGAAGCACAAGCCCGTCGTACCGATCCGGGTCGACCTCGTCGAGCTGGACGTCGACGGGCTTGGTGTCGGCCTTGTCGAGGTGGTTCATCATCTGGACCTGGTCGGCGCCGAACGACACGAGCTCCAACATCGCGCCGGCGTCGGTCAGCCGCTCCACCGGCGTTATCAGCTCCACCTGTTCGACGCCCTCCGGCGCCGTGAACACTGCGATCCGCTTGCCTTCGAGCTCGCCTGCCATCGTTCCACTCCTCCTCGGGACGTTCATGCGGGACCCTGCTCCAGCGGCATACCCGCGATGGCGTCCGCGTCAACGCGCCGACGACAGATAGGTGCTTACAGCTGCTCTCGCACCCCGGGTTCGTGCGTGAGATCGACCAGCTGCTCGGTGAGGCCGCCTTCCATCGCGAGTCGTCCCTTGCTCCGACGACCCATCGGCAGGACGGTGCGGCCCATCACGCTCTCGAGGAGCGCCGCCATCGCGGCGTAGACCGCCAGGACACCGAGCACGATGCCGATCCATCCGGTGATCCGCTCCCAGGTTGTCGACGACGTCAGCTGGTAGATGCCACCGGTTGCCAATCGGAGGGCGGCGGTGAAGAAGACCAGAGCCGGAACGAGCTTCGAGAACGACGCGCCGACGGCGGGCAGCAGCATCGCGACCGCCGAGACGAGCAACAGCACGCCGAGCGCATCGCTCGTGGATCCCGGCGGCGACGTGAGCATCGCCAGGCCCACGGTGAGCCACGTGCCGGCGAGGACCGCCATGGCCGTCGCGACGACGCCGTCGCGAGAAAGGAACCCGAAGACCGACGCGGTGCCCTGGAGCGGAAACACGAACGCGATCATCACCAGGGCGACCGTGTGTGCCTCGGAGCTCGGGATCCACCCCAGGTTCATCGCGGCGAGGACGACGGTTGCCGCGGCCAGGCCGAGGAACCCGGTCGGTGTCGCGGGTGCGACCGGTCGAAGCGTCACCTGCGTGACGTCGTTCAAGCGGTGCGCGAGCTCTTCACGTGCTGCGATCTGAGCAGCCGGAACGGCGTGCGTGCCGGCCGGCGCGGCGCCGACCTTGCCATCGGTGTCTTCGGAGTTGCGCATGCCACGTGCCATACCCCTGCCCTGGAGCGAGAAACAACGCTCCAGCCCCGCGCAGACCGATGTGCCGGGCCAGGCTGTTGGGACGTTCCCGCCCGCCTACGTTGCCGGCTCGATCCGCACGCCCATCGCTTCGTTCACGCCGGCGACGTCGAGCACCCTCCGAACGTTCGAGCGGAGGTTCCGGACTACCACGGCCTGCTGCCGCGCCTCCGCCAGTGCAAGGATGGCCCGGATGCCCGATGAGTCCAGGAACGTCAGCTCCGAAAGATCGAGCACGAGTTGTTGGCCATCCAGGTTCGAGAAGACCGTCTCACTGAACGGATCGGCGGTCGACATGTCGAGCTCGCCCGACAGATACACCAGCCCGTCCGGACGGATCCGTGTCTCGAATGGGCGAGGCGCATTCATGCCGGTCGCTCGCCGATCATCTGTCGACCTCGAACCACGCGACGCCCGGTGGTCCTTCAACGAGGCCCCACTGCGTCGCGATCCCGTCGACGATCCGAAGACCCATGCCGGACTCCTCGGCGCTCGTGAGGCGGTCGGTCATCGCGACCGTGATCGGTGTCCGCTGTTCGACCTCGATGCGGACGACGTCATGGATCTCGTCGATCATGCCTGACACGAGGATCCGGTCGTCTTCTTCGAGGCGGCCGTGGCGAACGGCGTTCCCGATCAATTCTGTGGCCACCGTCCGAACATCGTCTGCGGTTCGGGAACCGACCATCTCGCTCAACCACCCATCCAGGGCCTGTCGAGCGAGCCGCGGCGCAACAGGCGTCGGAGGGAACTCCCGCCGGATCTCGGTCACAGGTCGCCGCCACCCTCTCGACGCTCGATGTTGAGCGGGTGTCCCCGGAAATGGTGCAGCCAAACGTCGACCCGCCGCGTGATGAGGCCGGGGGGCGGCGGCACCCGCATCTCGGCGTCGGAACCAAGCGCGGTTCGGGATCTGGGCGCATAATCCCGGCGTGGGGATCTTGTTGGGCATCGCTGATGGTCGTCGGCGGGATATTCATCGTGAGCCGCGAGCAGATGAAGCGCGGCCTTCAGGATCAGGCGTCCGACGACAGGGAGTCGGCCGCAGATCGCGCCTTCACGGCTCCGGGGCGATGGATGGTGGCGTCACGGCTTCGAACCGGGGTCGTCAGCGGCCTGTTCATCGGGTTCGGGCTGCTCCTGATCGTCGTCGTCCCGACGTAGCCCCACACCAGCGAGACTCGGAACCGCTGCACCGATCTCGGCTGCGACGCGCGACATTTTGCGACCCATGGGCCTGGAACCGTGACCTCATGGCTATCAGTTCGTATGACTACTGGAAGCATGCACCGGCGCGGCGGCGTCGCCGCCTGGGCGCGCCCCCGTCGTTACGCTTCGGAGTGAGCGGCCGAGTCAAGCGTGCCACTCTCGAAGATGTCCAGTTGGCGCTCGACGGTCATGCCCACGGACTCGTAGAGAGCGACCGCGCCGTGAGGGTTCAGCGCATCGACCCCGAGCTTCACCTCTGTGCGGTCGCGCGTCGAGATCTCCGCGAACGCTCGATGCAACAGCGCCGTGGCGATCCCGCGCCCACGCCACGGCTGGATCACGCCGAGCATGCCCACGAACCCCTCGTTCTCGTCGAGGACCGAGACGAGATGCCCGACGACACCATCACCCGCTTCGGCCAGGAACACGAGCGAAGGGTCCCAGTTGTCGGCGTGGACGCTTTCGACGAAGGCCTCGAACGTCGAGGGACGGAATCCCCAATGGTCGGCGAACGATCCCTCATGCACCTCGTAGAGCGCTCGCTCGTCGCCGTCGACGAATCGCCGGATCATCACGCCGTCGGGTGGGGGCGGGAAATCCTCTCCATCCCCCAGCGTCTTCGACATCGTGAACCCCGATCGGACCTGCGCGAACCCACGAGAGCGAAGGAGTTCATGTCCCGCCATGTCGCCCTCGGGCACCTCCGCCCGGACGCCCTCGGCACCAAGCTCCCGCCCCAGGCGCTCGCCCCAGGAGAGCAACGAGGTGCCGATCCCGTTCCTCCGGTGGTTGAGGTCAACGAAGATGAACAGATCAAGCGGCCCGCCCTCCTCCTTTCGCCACACCGCTTGGCCGAACCCTGCGACGACCCCATCCTTATCGATGATCCTCGTGTCGCGCTGGAGATCGGTCGACGTGAGGTTCCAGATCCACTGCAGGGACTCGCGCGATGGACTGGGCGGCAGACCGAGCGACGCATCGACGGCGTGGGTCAGCCCCACGATCGCGTCGAGGTCCGCGTCGGTCGCAGCGCGTGCTCGATATCCCGTCGGGCTGTCGATCGGCCTACTTTACTCGTGGTCGAAGGGGTCGCTTCGGTCGGTATCGCAACGCGATGCGGATGCGCTGCCCCGACGTCGACGGGCCGCGATACCTCACGCCTCTTGCCGTCGGGCACTCGGTGACGTCATGTACCCGCTAGGTGACAAGAAGACGGCGTCCTTGCGTCATCGTCCGGGCCAGCATGAGAAGGCTTCGGGTCTTCTATCGCTAAGGGGTCAGATCTGGCCGGTCCTGTGCTTGACCCTGTACGCAAGGAATGGGGTGATCACTACGAGTGCGGCGGCGAGTCCTGCGTAGAAGAACCAAACTGCCATCGGTATCTGGTCCCACCACGTCAGTGCTGTGCGCTCGCAGATGCCCAACTCCGTGTTGTGCACAGCGAAGCTCGGACACTGACCACCGAAGGACGGGACGATCAACCGAGTCGGTCTGTGTATCGCCGACCCCACCAGGATCACGACAAGCGCGACCACGACCGCCGACAGCACGAGCCAGACAGTGAGTTTTGGCTCGTCCGGCAAGGGTCGCGGGTGGAACTCCGAGGGGTGCTTCTCGCCTGGCGCGAGTCCGAAGAAGGCGCGTCCGGCATGTTCCTTCTCTCCGGTGTTCCTTGCTACATCCTGTAGCGCGTCATTCGATCGTCGGCGGCTCCTGGGTTCCTCTTGAAGCTGCATTTCTTGGAACCCTGCGATCGGCGACCTCATGTGTGGCCAAGGTGGCAGGAGGCTGGGCTGCGCGAGGTTCAGGTATCGAGCGACACGATCCGAATGTCCGGGCGGCCCCAAACGAACCCCTCCCCGTCTGCCACTGCGGGCCTAACGACGAACGCCGGCGGGACCCATGGCCGACGTGGAAGTGTCGATAGTTGCGGGACTTCTGTTCGCGGCTTGCAGCGAGATCGTCCGCGACGGCAGCAGGACCTCGACGTGACCTATCGACGCCTTGACCTTGCTTCCCACGCTCGCACGTTTCTCCTGAGGCAGCGCTGTGCAACCACCGCACTCTGGATCTGCGCTGCGAGTGGACCCAAGGGGGCTCGAACCCCTGACCTCATGGCTGCCAGCCATGCGCTCTACCAGCTGAGCTATGGGCCCGGAGTCGCCCAGTCTACCCGGGCGCTCGGTCGGTCCTTCGCCCTCGGCCCATCGGTCCCCGTCTACCGGCCGATGCGGCATCCCCCGTACGTTCATACCATCGACGAACGCAGCCGACGGCGGGTCGGCGCTGGTTACAGGGGGTGACATATGAGTGAGATGTTGATGAAGGGCCTGTCGAGCACGAAGCGTGAGCTCGAGGCGGGCGTCGCGGATGCCGAGGCCGAGCTGGCCCGGACCGAGGAGTACTGCCGCAAGCTCGAGGAGCTGATCGCGGTGGGCAAGGCGACCCTGCACGCCGCGAGCCAGATGCCGCTGCCGCAGCTGACGCAGCAGAACGCCGCCGTGAGCGTGCTGCCGGACGCCGACCTCGCCAAGGACCGCAAGTAGCGCACGCGTCGGGCGGACGCGTGTCCGCCCGATCCCGGAAGGAGTCTGCGTGACCACCCAGGCCCTCGTGGGTGCGCTCTCGGCGACCCAGACGCGGCTCGCGGAAGGGATCGCCGACGCGGAGGCGGAACTCGTCCGCGCCCGCCGCCGGTGTCGCGAGCTCCGCGAGACGCTCGCCCTGGCGCGCGCTCGTGAGGCGGCTGCGGTCGTGACGCCCGTTCGCGAGCCCGACGCGCGCGAGCGGCAGAAGCGTGTGCGGATCGCCGAGCTCACCGAGGGCATTCTGGCGTCGCAAACAATCGCCGCTTGGCCGATCCCTCGCCGGTGGCTTCCGGCGCTCGTGTCGATCATGCGGCTCGACACCGACCGGTTCCCGGAGATCTTCACGCGCAACACGGTCCTGCAATGGTCGGGCGGCGGGTCGCTCGCCGGCCTTCACCTCGGCGGTGCGCAGGCGGCGCGCGTCGCCGCGCAACTCGCCGCGCACATCCAACCCGGTTCGATCCGGGTGGATGAGCTCACGGGGTCGGACGAGAACCTCGACGTGCTGGCGCGGGCGACGTTCGTCGCCGACGGCGTGCAGCCGCCGACGCTCGTCACCACGATCCACGGCGTGTTCCGGTTCGATGACGCGGGTCGGATCGCGCTGCTGTACCTGACGCCGTACGACGCCGACGCGCTCGACGTGTACCTGCCGTAGTTCAGCCGGCCGTGCGAGCGGCGCTCTCGGCAGCCCACGCGGGCCGCGGCGCATCCCTCCAGAGCCGTTCGAGGTCGTAGTACGCGCGTTCCTCCTCGCCGAACACGTGCACGACGACATCGACGTAGTCCAGCAGCCACCACCCCGCGTCGCCCTCGCCCTCGCGGCGGACGGGCCGGAGATCGAGGTCGCGCCGAACCCGCTCCTCCACCGCCTGGATCACCGTCTTGATCTGCCGGTCCGACGACGCCGAGCAGATGACGAAGTAGTCCGTGATCGACAGGAGTTCGGCCATGTCGAGCACGACGACGTCGGCCGCCTGCTTGTCGCGGGCGGCCTCCGTGGCTGCGAGGGCGATCGCCCGTGATCCTGATCCGATGTCCGTCATCCGTGATAGTCCTGGCCGACCGTCACGGAGACGTCGGCCAGTCCCGATGATATCTGGGACACGGTGATGTTCCCGACCCCGATGGCGTCCAGCGCCGTCGCAGCCGCGGCCTCGTTGTCCGTCCCGTTCGCGACGACCTGCGTCGTCTTGTAGTCGAACGTATCCGCGTTCTCGCTGAGGACGATGCGGAAGCCGGCGGGGATCAGCTGGGCCGCGACGTCGCCGCCGACGCCGGGGCTCCCGTTCCCGTTCCGCACCTCGGCGCGGTTGGGCGGTGTCGTGCCGAACAGCTGCGTCATCAGATCGTCGAGATCGGGTTGCGCGACCGACAGGATCGAACCACCGACGACATCGGACGGCATGATCTCGACCTGGCTCGACCCGGGCGCCAGCAGCGACGCTGCGGCCTGCGGATCGTCTGTGCTCGTGAAGTCGGTCGGAGACATGGTCGGCTGCGCGCCGAGGAACGCGCGAAGGACATCCGCGAACCGCGACGCGGTGTCGTCGGAGCGCGTCCGAAGCAGCGACGCCACCTGTGCGCCACTTAGCCGGGTCGGGCCCGGGCCCAGCGCCTCGGCTTCCGCCGGGTAGACATCCGACAGGTTCACGGTGAGCCCACCGAGCCGATCGACGACGCCGCCGAACCGATCGAGATCCATGGTCGCGTAGTGCC
>C688J18823_10002371_pt1 | contig 11799 bp, 11 predicted proteins | sample HopSoiMetagenom1_FD_18823 | JGI IMG/M metagenome (IMG submission 18823) | reverse complement strand
CCGCATTGGCAGCGATCATGCGCAGCGGCTCTTCCAAGGCCCGCATCACGATTTTGATGCCTGCATCCTGGTCGGTATTGTCACCCTTGAGCTTCGTAATTGAAGATCTCGACCGGATGAATGCAACGCCGCCACCGGCCACGATACCTTCTTCGACTGCTGCACGAGTAGCGTGTAGCGCATCTTCAACGCGCGCCTTCTTTTCCTTCATTTCCACTTCTGTCGCGGCGCCAACCTTGATCAGCGCTACGCCGCCGGCCAACTTCGCCACGCGTTCCTGCAGCTTTTCACGGTCATAGTCACTGGTCGCTTCATCGATCTGCTTGCGGATGGACTTGACCCGTCCTTCGATGGTTTTGCCGTCACCTGCGCCATCAATGATGGTGGTTTCTTCCTTGCCGATTTCGATGCGCTTGGCCGATCCAAGATCTTTCAGCGTAGCCTTTTCAAGGGACAGACCGACTTCTTCGGCTATGACGGTCCCGCCTGACAGGATCGCGATGTCTTCCAGCATGGCCTTGCGCCGATCGCCGAAGCCAGGCGCCTTTACGGCACAGGTCTTCAGGATGCCGCGAATATTGTTTACCACGAGAGTCGCCAACGCTTCGCCGTCGACGTCTTCCGCGACGATTAGTAGCGGACGGCCTGCTTTTGCAACCTGTTCCAGGATGGGCAGCAGTTCGCGAATATTGGAGATCTTCTTGTCGTGCAGCAAGACGTATGGATTTTCCAGAATTGCAATCTGCCGATCCGGATTATTGATGAAGTATGGAGAGAGGTAGCCGCGGTCGAATTGCATGCCTTCCACTACTTCAAGCTCGTCTTCCAAGCCTGAGCCGTCTTCAACCGTGATAACACCTTCTTTGCCAACCTTTTCCATGGCTTCGGCGATCTTCTGGCCAATTACTGAATCAGAGTTTGCCGAGATCGACCCGACTTGCGCGATTTCCTTGCTGGTAGTACACGGCTTTGAAATTTTCTTCAGCTCTTCGACGATCGTGTTCACCGCCTTGTCGATGCCGCGCTTCAAATCCATAGGATTCATGCCAGCGGCCACGAACTTCATGCCTTCTTGCACGATGGCCTGCGCCAAGACGGTCGCAGTAGTAGTGCCATCACCGGCGACATCGGAGGTCTTGGATGCGACTTCCTTAACCATCTGCGCACCCATGTTCTCAAACTTGTCTTTCAGTTCGATTTCCTTTGCGACCGATACGCCGTCCTTGGTGATCGTGGGAGCGCCAAACGAACGCTCCAGAACAACATTGCGGCCCTTTGGTCCCAACGTAACTTTGACCGCATCGGCCAAGATGTTAACTCCGGCCACAATACGGGACCGGGCGGAATCATGAAATTTGACGTCTTTTGCTGCCATAAGAATTTGCTCCTGATAGTGGGAAACTTGCTACTACGTTAGGCCGCTTCGACGACGCCCATGATGTCTTCTTCGCGCATCACAAGAAGCTCTTCGCCGTGGACCTTTACCGTTTGGCCGGAATATTTTCCGAATAGAATCTTGTCTCCCCTCTTGACGTCCAACGGGCGGACTTTGCCATCTTCGAGGACCTTGCCATTGCCAACTGCCATTACTTCGCCCTGGTCGGGCTTCTCCGCTGCGGTATCCGGAATCACAATCCCTGAGGCGGTCTTACGCTCTTCTTCCAGACGTTTGACGATGACACGATCGTGCAAAGGACGGATTTTCATTTCAAGTCTCCTTTTTAATTTGAAATAGAGGCCAGGATGGCCTCTTGGCACTCAATCTTTGAGAGTGCTAATAATAGTGGCGGGGACCGTATAACTCAAGAGGGGTTTCAAAATCCACCCCAAGCGTAGTATCGGAGCGTGCGCTTACATTGCCGGGATGCGGGACCCCGGCTGCCGGCGTGGACTATTAGTGCGCGAGCGGCACCGAACTGGGTATCCCAAACCGATAAACGGTTCTGGCGGGACCCTGCGCTGCCGGAGGCACCGGCTCAATGGGACATGGCGGCGTGCGCGTGCCGTTTGCGTCCAACGTGGCATCGTCGGCGAATTCCGCCCAGATTCCGCGGTGGACTGGACGGAACATCCACATTAAATAACCCCGATGCGCCGCCAGGTTAATAAGTTCCGCTATATCGGGCGCTTCGGCCACTACGGCTTGAGAATCTCCGCCGGGCCCGAAGGGAAAGGTGCCGAAGGCCTGTAAACATTCAAGCGTTTCGCGTGACGCCGCGCCTGGGCGTATGCATCCCGGCCGTTCTGCTCTCGCGACGTCCCATGCCCCCAACTCCCAACCCGCTTCCATGGCGGCGCGATCCACAATTGCCAAATCACTCCAGCGACGGTTGATTTGCAGGGCGGAACTCGGGATAGCAGTGTATGCCACGGTTGTAGCCTCTTCAATTTCACATATTTTCTCTTCTATGAAACCGTGCCAGTGCAGCGTGAGGATTAGCGGGGTATCCGGACACGGGACGGCTGCGACGGTAATTGCAACCAGAGGCAAAGACTGAGCTGAGATTTGTTCCGTTATGGTTTCCAGCAGGTTCAGCATCCGGATCTCCTTTGGACGGGCGCGGTAACGAGACTCTAAAGCATCAAGAATGCCTGACGACGTGAGAACAGTGGGCCGGATGACCCGTTCTCGACCTTTTGAGTCGGACAATCGGACTTTTACATTTGGCAGCGAGAACGCTTGGCCGGGAGTTTCGAATATGCCTATCGAATTCTAAGGAGCTTAATCGTCAGCCGGAAGGTGGCCGCCAAAGGGACCCATCGCACGGCTGGATTGGCGAGGACAATCCGCATCGTTTACCAAGTGTATTGGGTACGCCTCTATTCTGGATGGGGACATCGCAGCAAGTCCTTTGCACCAAGGGTTCATTCAGCCGACGGAATTCCTGGTCCTTACGGATCAATTAGCGGGAGCGCTGTCACCACAGTGGCATGGAACAATCCATTATCGAACGGGCACACTACATTTATTTTTTGTCTCGATGGATTCCGCCCGCCGTGGGCAAGGCGGCGGACAATCGACGAGCTTGTGCGATAATTTTCTGCCATGCTCGCGCCTCCAATGAAAAAAGACCTGAACATCGTTGTCCTTGCCGCAGGCAAAGGGACGCGGATGCATTCCAAATTACCCAAGGTTTTGCACCCAATTGGTGGAAAACCGATGTTGGGACGCGTGCTCGATCTGGCCGCAAAGCTGCGTGCCGCGCGTACGATTGTGGTCTACGGCCATGGTGGCGAGGTGGTTCCGGGCGCATTTCCCGGCTCCGGTGTTGAGTTTGTGCGTCAAGAGCCACAACTCGGCACTGCCCACGCTATTCTTCAGGCGCTGCCATATTTGCACGGTAACGGCACGACATTGATCCTATATGGCGACGTGCCCCTTACTCGCGACACCACCTTGGAAAACCTCATTGCCAAGCCCGGCTTGCGCTTGCTTACGGCAGTGCTGCAGGATCCATCGGGCTACGGACGGATCATCCGGAATAAAAACGGCCACATCGTCCAGATTGTTGAAGATAAAGATGCGAACGCGCAAGAAAAGAAGATTCAAGAAATCAACACCGGCATTCTGTGTGCGCCTACTGACATGTTGCGGCAATGGTTGCCCAAAATATCCAATTTGAATGCTCAAAAGGAATACTACCTTACCGATATCGTTGCGCTAGCTGTGCAGTCAAACATGGAAGTAGGCGCGGCCCAACCTTCGGATAGCTGGGAAATTATGGGCGTAAATAGCAAAGAGCAGCTGGCTTACCTGGAACGGGTTCATCAGTTGCAGAATGCGAAGGATCAAATGGCTAAAGGTGTAACCCTGGCCGATCCCTGGCGCTTCGATATGCGCGGTGAACTGATGTGCGGCATGGATGTCTTCATCGATGTTAATTGCATATTCCAGGGAAAAGTGCGGCTTGGCGATGACGTGACGGTAGGCGCCGGTTGTGTGTTACGCGACGTGGAAATTGGAGCAGGTAGCGAGCTCGCACCTTACTCCCATCTTGATGGAACCGTCATTGGAAACAATTGCCGCATCGGTCCATATGCGCGTCTGCGCCGCGGAACAAGGCTTGCAAATGATGTACGAGTCGGCAATTTCGTTGAGATCAAAGCAACGGAATTTGGCGACAGATCCAAAGCAAACCATTTGAGCTATCTCGGCGACACGACAATCGGCAGCGGCGTCAATATCGGTGCTGGAACAATTACCTGTAATTACGATGGCGCCAACAAGTATCGAACCATCATTGAAGACGACGCCTTCATTGGCTCGGACACGCAATTGGTTGCGCCTGTCACAATTGGTCGCGGAGCGACCATAGGGGCTGGGAGCACCGTCACCAAGGATGCGCCGGCCGACTCCCTGACATTGTCCCGGGTCAAGCAGGCAACGGTCGCGGGTTGGCGACGTCCTGTCAAAAAGGCTTAGTGTTTAGGATCTCGATTTCAATGAGCCACGCCATATTATTAAAGGGTATTTATGTGCGGAATCGTTGGCGCCATCGCTAGGCGCAACATAGTTCCTGTCTTGCTGGAAGGACTACGCAAGCTGGAATACCGCGGTTACGATTCCGCCGGTATCGCGGTGGTTAATGGCGGGTTGCATCGCTTGCGCAGTACCGGCCGGGTTGCCTCGCTTGCCGAAATGACGGCACAGGCCGCAGTACATGGCGACATTGGCATCGCTCACACCCGTTGGGCAACCCATGGCGTTCCTTCGGAACGTAATGCGCATCCCCATGTCAGCGAGGATGGCCTCGCTGTAGTTCATAACGGCATCATCGAAAACCACGACGAAATAAGGGCGCGTCTGTTGGCCCGTGGGTATTGCTTTACTTCCGATACGGATACCGAAGTGGTCGCGCATCTTATTCATGTCTACTGGAAATCCGACCATGACTTATTCGCTGCAGTTCGCAAGGCCGCTGCGGAACTGCAAGGCGCCTATGCGATCGCCGTAATGTCGGAGAAAAGCCCGGATACGTTGGTGGTTGCGCGCAAAGGCGCGCCGCTACTGCTTGGTCTTGGCAAAGGTGAAAATTTTGCCGCATCGGATGCCTCGGCGCTGCTGCAGGTTACCAAGAAGATGATTTACCTTGAAGAAGGCGACGTGGCGGAAATTGGCGCCGACCACGTTCAGATTCGCGACGGCAGTGGAAATGAAGTTGTGAGGCCAGTGCACGAAAGTCAGCTGTCTGCGGACGCGGTAGAACTTGGTCCTTTCCGCCACTACATGCAGAAGGAGATTTTTGAGCAGCCGGGGGCGGTGGCCAATACACTGGAAATGGTCATTGGCGCCCACTCGCTGGTGCCGCAATTATTTGGCGTTGAGGCGGAAAACATCCTTAAGCGCGTCAATGCGGTCACGATTCTGGCTTGCGGTACCAGCTTGCATGCAGGTCTTGTAGCTCGCTACTGGATTGAGGCAATCGCAGGCATTCCTTGCTCCGTCGAAGTTGCCAGCGAATTCAGATATCGCAAAACGGTACCGAATCCGGATGCGCTCGTTATTGCGATCTCGCAGTCCGGAGAAACTGCCGATACGATAGCCGCGTTGCAATTCGCCAAATCACTTGGGCAAANCTTTACGCTNGCCATATGCAACGTGGCGGAGAGTACGCTGATCCGGCACGCNANCATGAGATTCCTTACCCGGGCGGGTCCGGAAATCGGAGTCGCCTCCACCAAGGCATTTACAACACAACTTGCGTCGTTATTTTTGCTTACGCTNGTNCTTGCAAAAACCCACGGCCGCCTGCCTCTCGAAGCGGAACAAAAGCACCTTCACGCACTGCGCCACTTGCCCTCGGCCTTGCAGCAGGTACTGGATCTTGAACCGAAGGTGGCCGAATGGGCAAAGCGTTTTTCCGACAAGCGCCATGCGCTTTTTCTTGGTCGCGGCATGCATTATCCGATTGCTATGGAGGGTGCGCTAAAATTAAAAGAAATTTCCTATATTCACGCTGAAGCTTATCCGGCTGGCGAGTTGAAACACGGGCCCCTAGCGCTGGTAGACAAGGACATGCCGGTAATCGCCATCGCACCCAACGATGCGCTGTTGGAGAAACTCAAATCCAATCTTCAAGAAGTACGTGCCCGTGGCGGCGAACTGTATGTGTTCGCGGACGACGATACGCACATACGCGAAGCGGAAGGCGTACACATTATCCGGATGACTGCCCATGCCGGGGACTTAAGCCCGATTCTTCATACGGTGCCGTTGCAATTACTCGCGTATCACGCCGCTCTTACAAAAGGTACAGACGTCGATAAGCCACGCAATCTGGCAAAATCCGTCACGGTAGAATAATGGCTGGGCGTGACGGGCGTGCGCCTGTAGCAACACACGGAGGTACCATGCCAAAACATTTCTATCATTCGTTTTTTTCGGCTATTGCGCTGGCGCTCTCCATCCTCACCATGCAATCGGCCATGGCAAACCTTGGGGCTGAGCCATCTACCGAAAGCCTTGATCCAAACTACGCGGAAGGCAAGAAGGCCCTAGCAGCGCAAGACTGGAAAAAAGCGATCGACTTTTTGTCCAAGGCGGTTCAAGCGGCCCCGAATGACGCCAATGCGCACAACCTATTGGGCTATGCCTATCGCAAGACTGGCAACTTCGACGCTTCATTTATGCAGTACAAGGAAGCGCTGAAACTAGATCCAGCCAGCAAGCACGCGCATGAATACATCGGAGAGGCGTACCTGCTCACGGGAAACTTGGCGACCGCCGAGCAACATTTGGCCGAATTGCAGAAGATTTGTTCACCGATTCCGTGCGAGGAATACAAGGAACTCAAACTGGCCGTCGATGCCTATAAAAAAGCGCATAAGTAGGAAGCCATAAATAAAAATGGCAAACGCTGAAATTGGCGCGGTTCTATGGGATTTCGGCGGGGTTATGACAGAGAGTCCGTTCCTGGCTTTCCGCCGTTTCGAAAGAGAGCGCGGTTTACCAGTCGACTTCCTGCGTGGAATAAACTCTCAAAATCAAGATAGCAATGCTTGGGCACGCTTCGAACGTTCTGAACTGTCTCCGCGGCAATTCGACGAAGCATTTGCGGCCGAGACGCGCTCAGCAGGCCACGAAGTACGAGGGCTCGACGTAATCGACCTGTTGCATGGCGAAATCCGGCCTGCAATGGTGACGGCTCTCAAAGCGTGCAAGGTTCACTTCAGAAATGCGTGTGTCACCAACAATGTCAATGCGGGGCCGGGGCGAGGGCTGGAGCGTGACCAGACTCGCGCGGCGGAGTGGCGGCGCGTCCTAGATTTATTTGACCTTATCATCGAATCGTCAAAAACCGGCGAACGTAAACCAGAGGNGCGATTTTTCCAGAGGGTTTGCGAACAACTGGGAATAGTCGCATCGCAAGCGGTTTATCTGGATGATCTAGGCAGCAATTTGAAACCCGCGCGTGCAATGGGAATGCATACGATAAAAGTGGACAATCCGGATGTAGCGATCGCCGAACTTGAGGGCGTGCTAGGAATAAGCTTGAAGCAGTACGGCAGCTAATCAGCCGACCGACGAGGCTTGTGCGGCGCCTGTGCAAATAACATCTCATACAGTGGCCGTGGCAAGCGACGCAAGACCCAGCCCACCAGGGCCATTTGCCAGGGAAAGACGTAAAAGCGTTTGCGTGCTTCAATGGCCGAAGCAATTTTCCGGGCCGCATCATCAGCGTGCATCAGAAAAGGCATGCGGTAAGGATTTTTCGAAGTGAGCGGTGTAGCAACGTAACCAGGACAGATTGTTACGACTGATACGCCGCTGCCATGAAGTTCCACACGAATGCTTTCCAGATAGGAAATTACGGCGGATTTCGATGCAGAGTATGCCGCCGCTCCCGGCAAGCCCCGGAACCCCGCCACACTAGCAATTCCGACCAGAATACCGCTTCCCCGGGTGCGCATTGCTTCAATGAATGGTTGAAAGGTTAGCATCAAGCCAATCAAATTCACTTTCATTATTTCTTCGAACACCGTGTTATCTTCAATTCGGCCGGTGAGTGTGCCGGCACCGATGCCCGCATTGCCGACGACTATATCGGGGACTCCCGCGCGGTTAACAAAATCGGCGGCCGCGTGTGCCATGGCCTGCGCATTCGTGACGTCCGCAGCATAGATATGAGGGCGAACGGGCAGGGACTCCTCAAGCTCGCGTAACAAGTCTTGACGACGCGCGATGAGTGCAAGTGTTGCCCCGCGTCGCGCATATTCCGTTGCCAGCGCCTTGCCAATGCCGCTGGAGGCACCCGTTATGATGACCTTGAGTCCAGCCATAGTCATTTTGCATTTCGCGCTAGGCGCACTTTCTCAATAAGAATGTCCAGCGTAGGAAAAAGCCCGTTGGAACTTCGCAGCATGCCTGGGCTCGTCAAGTATCGGCCGTCGACAACAAACGAAGGCGTAGCACGTATGGCATAGGCAACCGTTGCGTCTCTCGCGTATTGAACTTTTGCAATTACCGAGTCCGAATCCAGAACCTCCTCTACCTTATTTCGATCAAGCCCGCGTTTCTGCACCCATTGGAAGAATTCTGAAGAAACTCCAAGGTTAATGCCTTCCTCATGGACCGCCCGGTACACCTCAGTGTGCATTGTCTCGATTTCGCCCAGTTGCTCCAGAGCAAAATAAACTCTCGTTAGCGGCATCCATGCCGTACGTCGTAGGGCTGGAATTCGGCGAAACAAGATATCCGGCGATAGGGTCTTGAGCCACGATTGCAGATGGGGTTCGAGGCGGTTGCATGATTCACAACCATAATAAAAGAACTCAATGACCTCGATTTTGTCCCGAACGGCGATTGGCTGGGCAGGGATTAGTACATAGTCTACGCCCTCCAGCGGGTCCGCAATCGCTGAACCGATGATGCAAACCGCAAGTGAGATTGCGATTACCGGAGTCAACCAGTGCAGTAGTGCACCGCTGAACCGCTTCATGATTCAACTAGCCCCGGCTAATGCGCTCCACCGGGCACCATGTCGATAAGCTCATTCACGACCTGCGTGAGCCGGTTATGGTCCACATTGCCGTCAGCGCGCAGAATCATGGAAGGACCGGTCATATATTTGCCACCGACAATCAGGTAGGGCGTACCCGGGATACGGTAATTGCGAGTCATTTGGACAGCACGCTGCACTTTATTGTTTACGCCGAAAGAATCAAAAACCGATTCAAATTTTTTGCTATCCACGCCCTGCTCGCCGATCCATTTGAGCAAGACTGTCCGGTCAATAAGATTTAGCTGTTGTTGATGGATCGCGTAATAGACTTTTTCGTGCAACTTATCCAACAACGCCATCTCCTCGAGCGAGTAATAGATTTTCGCCAAGGGAATCATGCGTTCGTTAAAAACCGCGGGAACATAGTGAAACTCTGCGTTTTTCGGCTTGGTCTTTAGCCATGTTCTTAAAAATGGCTCGAACTCAAAGCAATGCGGACAGGCGTAGTTGAAGAACTCCAGTACTTCTACGCCTTTGACTGATGCCGGTTGCGGTTGTGCAGGCTCAATCAGCTTGTATTCCTTGTCTAGAATAGGCTTGGCTGTGGCGGCTGATGGCAGCACGCATGCCATGATGCTTAACGTAGCAATCAGTAGAGAACGCAGGACTTTCATTTGTTATTTTCCGTGACTTTATCGGTTTGAGAGAGCTATTGGCGCACCTTGATGAGGTTCGCTTCCAGATTATTTTGCTTTAGCGCAGCGCGTGACCTACCGAGGTCGTCCTGATTTGAAAACGGCCCAACCCGCACACGGTGCCACACGTGCCCATCTGGAAATGTAGCAGTCTGGATTTGCGCTTCTATTCCAGAAAGGGCTAAACGAGCCTTGAGGTTATCCGCGTCGGATGGGTTCTGAAATGCGGCGACTTGCAAGAAATAGACTTCCTTAGCGACAGCAGGTGCAGTCCGTTTGAATTCCTTGTCCGTAACCGCTTCTTCACTACCGGGGAGAATTTTGTAGAAATCGAAACGCGGCTTAGCCTCTCCCGCCTTGGCATGCTTTTCGGTTGCGTCTGCCGCTGGTTTGGGCGTCTCCGCAGCTGGGACTACTTTCGCGGCATCCGCCGTCGGTTTCTCAGCAGTTTTTTCCGGGGCTCTCTGCTTCTGCAAAAACGGGTTTGCACCTTTGTTAATATAAAGCGCTATACCAAGCGCAATGCAAAGGCCCACCAGTAAACCGATCAGAATTCCGATCCAAATCGGACTGCCGCGTCCACCCGTCGCGGCAGTTCCGCTGCTTTTGTAGTCACGGCTCATAGCTACAAGTTTACCTTACATCTTGTCGGGCGCGCCCACACCAAGAATCTCAAGTCCGTTGCGTAATACCTGGCGAACAGATGCTGCGAGCGCGAGGCGCGCTTCTCTGACACGACCGTCCTCGACCAAAAGACGAGTGCCGTTGTAATAGCTGTGAAAGCTAGCCGCGAGATCCCGCAGATAAAACGCCACTAGGTGAGGCGCAAGTTCGTGGGCTGCACTTTGGATCTGTTCCGGGTAATCCAGCAGCGTCTGCAAAAGCTGAAGTTCGTGTTCGTCAACGAGCGGGGTTAAGTCTGCGTTGACCAGCAGCGCCGCATCCCCGCCCCACTGCTCCAGCACCGAGCAGACCCGCGCATGCGCGTACTGGATGTAGTACACGGGATTATCATTGCTTTGTGTCTTTGCAAGATCCAGATCGAAATCCAAATGCTGGTCGCTTTTGCGTAGCACATAAAAAAAGCGCGCTGCATCGTTGCCGACTTCATCTCGTAATTCTCGTAACGTGACGAATTGTCCCGTACGAGTTGACATCGATGCTTTCTTGCCGTTTCGGTAAAGCACGGCGAACTGTACCAGCGCTATAGTAAGCCGGTCAGAATCCAGGCCAAGCGCATTCAATGCACCTTTGACGCGCAGAATGTAGCCATGGTGATCCGCGCCCCAAACGTTGATCATGCGATCAAAGCCCCGCTCATATTTGCTGATGTGATAAGCAATATCGGAAGCGAAATAGGTGTACTGACCGTTTTCTCGCTGAACGACACGATCTTTCTCATCGCCAAAGTCCGTAGATCGGAACCACTTCGCCCCGTCTTTAACATAGAGATGTCCGGTTTGTTCTAGCGTCTGGATTGCACGCTCAACGAGTCCCGAATCGAACAACGACTTTTCAGAGAACCAGGCATCGAAGGTCACTCCAAATTGAAGCAGGTCACTTCGGCAGTCGGAAAGTTGCTCTGTCAGCACGAATTCGTGCAGGCTCAGATAATCGGCGCCAAGCAACTCCTTGGCATCAACAATCAATCGATCGAGATACGTTTCAGGGTCGGCATCTGGGGAAGGCGCTTCTCTTAATATCAATTCCGAGGCGCGAACATAACGCATCTGCTGCGTAGCATTAAGTAGCCGCGCCATTTCGTGCACGTAGTCGCCCTGATAAGCATTCGGAGGAAATGGCAGCTGCATGCCGGCGAGTTCAAGATAACGCAGCCAGACTGACAACACCAAGATGTCCATCTGCCTGCCGGCATCATTAACGTAATACTCCCTGGCTACCGAATATCCGGCGGCCTCCAGCAGATTCGAAAGGCTTGCGCCGTACGCGGCTCCTCTTCCATGGCCTACATGCAAGGGGCCGGTTGGGTTGGCCGAAACAAACTCCACTTGGACTTTCTTTGCGCGGCTCAGTGAAAGCCGTCCAAACGCTCGCGCGTTTTCAAGTATTTCATGCACGACTTTTTGCTTCGCTGCGGGCTTCAGGTACAGATTAACGAACCCGGCGCCGGCTATTTCCACTTTATGGAGCAACGGCGAGGC
>C688J18823_10002370_pt1 | contig 11801 bp, 8 predicted proteins | sample HopSoiMetagenom1_FD_18823 | JGI IMG/M metagenome (IMG submission 18823) | reverse complement strand
CCGCTCGTGCGCGCCCGCCTACTTGCGCGGATGGGCCGGCTCGTTTGGATGGACGGTCGGACCGCAGCGGCGGAGGCGATACTCGCGGAGGCGTGCGCCGGTCTCGAAGCGTCGGGCGAAGAGCTCGAGGCCGCGCGGTCTCGACTGATCCTCGCGCGCTGCTACTGGGAGCAGAGCCGTCCGGCCGACGCACTCGCGCACTTCGAACGTGCCCGAGTGGAGCTCGAGCGTCACGGGCCCTCGGCCGAGCTCGCAGTCGCATACATGAGGTTGGGAGGCCTCTACAAGTTCGAGTTCGATCACGCGCGCGCGACGGAGGCATCGCGTAAGGCCGTCGACGTTGCGTCCGCGGCCGGTGCGGACTTCGAGCGCATCTGGTCGACCTCGTGGCTGGCCTTCGCTCTGTTCGACGAGGGTGACACAACGGAGGCGTTGGCGATGCTGGATCAGTCGTTCGAAGAGGCGCGGCGAAGGGGGTACCTCTTCATCGCGCACAACATCGCCTACAACGAGGCCTTCACGCGCCTCCACACGATGCTGCCCGGCGTCAGCGACCGCATCGAAGCGCTGGCCGCAGAGCCCGGGGCGCCGGTGATCACCGACATGATCGGGATTGCCGCGAGCTGGGGGCTGCGCGCACGAGGTGATGTCCGCGCGGCGCTCGACGCGATCGAAGCTGCGGCTGCGACCACGCCGCCGTCGGCGAGCGAGAAGGTCAGGTGGCGCATCCGCGTCGAACACGCCGAGGTGCTGTTCGAGCTCGGCCGGCTCGACGATGCTGCCGCGGTCATCCCGCCGCTGGCGGATCGGGCCGAGCTGCAGGACGTCGTCTACGACGGTGTCGCACAGGTGCGAATCAGGCTGGCGCAGGGCCGCGCCGACGAGGCGGTTGAGCTTGCGCGTGAGATCGCGGGCGACGTCGGCCGATTGGCGCCGTACTTCGATGTCGTGGACGTTGCTGTCGAGGCGTTCGTCGCCGCGGGTCTGAAGACCGAGGCGCAAGCGCTCGTCGATGCGGCGCGCGCGATCGCTGCCGATACCGGGACGGTCTTTCTCGACGCAGCGCAGGCGAAGGTGCACCTCGCCGACGGTGCTGCCGAGCGAGCGCGCGGGCTCTTGGCGGGCGTCGTCCAGGAGGCGTCCGTGCGTCGATACCATCTGTTCGCATGGCGGGCGGCGCTTCTGCTCGCCGAGGCTTTCGCGCAGGAAGGCCGGACGGCAGAAGCCGAGCGGACTCTCCGCAGTGCTGTGGCCGATTGCTCCGCCGCGGGCGCCGTGCGGATCCTCGAGGACGCGCGAACGCTCGCCGGCCGGCTCGGGCTCGACCTGCCGGAGCCTTCGTCGATCTCGGTCGGGCCGGATCGGCACGACAACGAGCTCGTGTCCGGCGGAGAGCGTGTCGTCACCTCGCTCTTCGCCGACGTACGCGGGTACACCCTGGTCGCGGCGGAGACGGCGGCGCCGGATCTGGCGGACCGCGTCGGGTCACTTCATCGCTGGGCGGCGTCAGAGGTTGCGCGGCACCATGGTCTGGTCGACAAGTTCGCGGGCGACGCCGTAATGGCGACGTTCAATGCGAGCGGCACACGCCTCGATCACGCAACGCATGCCGTCGAGGCGGCGATCGCCCTGGCGGGAAAGGCGGCTTTGCTCGATCTCGGAGTCGGCGTCGGCATCGCTGTGGGCCCCGCCGTCGTGGCGACGACCGTGGAGGGCGGCAACGTGTCTGTCCTCGGGAGCACGACGAATCTGGCGGCTCGCCTGCAGACTGCCGCCGGCGCCGGGGAGATCGTCCTGAGCGACGAGACGCATCGGCGTGTCGCTTCCTGGCTGGCCGAACGAGGCCTTGCCGCCACGTCCGACCTCCTCGAGTTGAAGGGTTTCGAACAGGCGCAGCCCGCCTGGCGTTTGCGTCCTGCCTAGCCGAACGTGAAGGCGTAGCCCGACAGCCCGGGCGTGAAGCTCAGCTCGAGCGTTGCGTCCTGCGCGCGCCGCTGCGTCGCGAGCGTGTAGAGCTTGTCCGCCGTCACCTTCACGGCGGGCAACGTGCGCCCGTCGAGCTTGACGTGCACGACCCCGCGCCCCGTCAGCACGAGGTGCACCGACCGCGCGAGGAAGTTGAAGCGGAGGCGCGCACCGCGGCCGGCGAGGATGCGCTCCTTGTTGACCGTCCACGTCCCCGCGTAGGCGAACGAGTCCTTCGCCAGCGATGCCGGGAAGCGGTACCCCGCGGCGCGATCGGCCCGAATCGGCGAGCCGGCGTAGTTGCCGATGCGGCCGTAGCCGAGATACGACTCCGGAGTGCGCAGCTCCGTAGGCGTGCGGTCGGGCTGAGCGAGCGCAGGCGGCAGGGTCGTTGCGAGCAGCGCGCGGATCTTCCCCTCCGTCTGTGCGTACGCGCCTTCGCCGAAGTGGACGTCGCGGACGCGGCCGTTGCGGTCGATCAGGTAGTCCGCCGGCCAGTACTGGTTCTGGTACGCGCTCCACGTCGCGAAGTCGTTGTCGAGCGCGACCGGATAGTGGATGCCGAGGCGCTGCACCGCCGAGCGCACGTTGCCGAGGCTGTGCTCGAACGCGAACTCGGGCGAATGCACCCCGAGGATCACCAGGCCCTTCGAGCGGTAGCGCTCGTCCCAGCTCTTCAGATACGGCAGCGTCCGCAGGCAGTTGATGCACGAGTACGTCCAGAAGTCGACGAGCACGACCTTGCCGCGGAGCCTCTCCATCGTCAGCGGCGCGGAGTTGATCCACGCCGTGATGCCCTGGAGGTCCGGCGCCTCCGGCCCGCTCCGCTCGCCGGCCGTCGACTTCGCGCCGCTCAGGTGCGCAAGGCGGTTCTTCGCCTGGCCGCTGTCCTCGATCCCGTTCTGCAGCCACTGCGCATAGCTCGGCACCCTCGTCTGCAGCGATTCCGCCCACCCGCTGTAGATCACGACTGCCGCCACGGCCATCAGCACGCCCCCCGTGATGCGGACGGCCTGCGCGTGCAGCCGGAAGCTCGTCGCCACCCGGCGGCTGCCGGCGGCGATGGCCAGCAGCGGGAGCGCCGCGCCGAGCGCGTACGCGAGCGCGATCACGACGAGCCAGCCGCCGACCCGGTCGCGCGCGACGTTCGACGTGAGCGCGGCGAGCACCGGCCCGCCGCAGGGGATGAAGACGAGGCCGAGGCTGGCACCGAGGAGGAACCCGCCGCCGACGTCGCCGAAGCGGCGCCGCGTCATGAACGCCAGCGGCCGCTCGGCCCATTCGCCGAGCCGCGGCACGATCAGCGTCAACGCGAGCACTCCGAGCAGCACGGCGCCGATCTGGATCTGATGCTGCTTCCCGATGCCGAGCAGCCCCCAGAGCCAGGCACCGGCGAGGAGGAACGCCGTGAACGTCGTCACGAGCCCGGCCGCGATGGCATACGGGCGCCGCTTCGTGCCGGCGCCGCCCGCGAGCACGATCGGCAGCACGGGGAGGATGCAGGGCGTGAACACCGTGATCACGCCGGCCGCGAATGCGATCGGGACGAGAACGATCACTGTCTGTAGTCCAGGTTACGCGGCAGGTGTTTCAGCCGGTTTTGGCTCAGCCGGCGCTGGGGCTTCGCTGCCCGGAGTGCCGGCTGCCGCGTCGGCGGACTTCTTCTTCCGCTTACGGCGCTTGCGGCGGCGCGAGCGCCCCGAGGCGACCTTCGGCTGCGGCAAGTTCTCGGCGAGCGCGGCGGCGACCTCCTGCACGGTTCCGAGCCGCTCGCGGGCCGCTTCGATCAGCTGCGTCGCGCGCGGCGTGTAGCCCTCGGCCGACGCGAGCAGCGCCGCGCCGACCGCTACCGGCAGCTCGAGCGCCGCGTTCACGAGCTTCGCGGCGTTCTCCTCGTGCCGGTGGCCGCGCGAGTTCGCGAGCGCGCCGAGCAGCCGCTTCGCTTCGGGGAACTCCGCGCTGGCACGCCGGTCCTGGAGCTTGCGCGACGCGCGCGCGAGCCGCCACGTCCAGCGCGCGAGGATCTGGTCGGGCGCGTCTGCCTTGCCGTCGGAGATCGCGCGCAGCAGGACGCGCACGCCGCCCATCCGGTCCTTCTCCCACGTCGGTGCCTGCGTGACCAGGGTGACCAGATCGTCGAAGTCTGCGCGCTCGACCGTCATCGACACGCGGTCGGAGAGCGCGATGATGCGGAGCCGCCTGTTCGGGTTCTCGGCCGCGCACGTCGCCAGGAACTGCTCGAGGCACGCTCTCGACGCGCCGCGCGCGGTCAGCTTCTCGACGAACGCCGCACGCTCGTCGAAGCGGATCTGGCGGCCGGCGATCGTCGCCCAGTACCGCTGCTCGTCCTCGTCGAGGTACTTCGGGTCGACGCGCTGCCACTCGCGTGTGATCACCGCGAGCCGGCGGCGGACGTCGGGCGTGACCGGAACGAGCCACGGCGCCGGCGTCAGCTTCCGCCGTGCGCGCCGCTGGACGCGGCGGCGCGGCGCCGGCGTGACGCGTGCGCCCTCGCGGTAGAAGTCGGCGTCGAGCAGCGAGTGCAGCGAGATCACACGCTCGTTGTGTGTGGCCGCCTTCGGCACGAAGTCGACGACGATGCCCGCCTCCTTGCGCGGATGCGTGCGCATGATGCGCCCGATGCGCTGCTGGTAGACGCGGCGCGACGCCGTCGGCGCGAGGTGCATGCAGATGGTGGCGCGCGGCGAGTTCCAGCCCTCGGCGAGCAGCATCGCGTTGATCAGGACGTTGATCTCGCCGCGCTCGTACGCAGCGAGGGTCTCGGCGAGCTTGACGGGCGGCGTGCGCCCGGAGACGGCTTCGGCGGCGAGGCCGACCGCACGGAACTCCTGCGCGAGGTTGTACGCGTGCTCGACGCCGGCGGCGTAGACGATGCCCGGCGTGTTGTCGAAGCGGTCGCGGTAGAGGCTGGCGGCGGCCTGGTTGAGCGCCTGGTGGTCGAGCGTCTTCGCGAGGATCTCCTGGTCGAAGTCGCCGCCGACGATCGGCACCTGGTTGATCGCCGCGACGGGCGGCACGCGGAGGTCGCGCAGCGGCGCAATCAGCCCGCGCCGCGCCGCGTCCTGCAGCGGGAGATCGTCGACGGACGCCGGGAAGACGTCGGACACCTGCTTCGCGATCAGCTGCTCGGTCGCGGTCATGCCGATGTAAATGGGCTCCGGGAATGCGCGAATGGCGCTCGAGGTCTTCTCGCCGAGCGCGGTGTGCGCCTCGTCGCAGATGACGAGCTGGTACGCGTCGCGCGAGAGCGATTGCTGATGGCGCGCGAACCACGCGTACGTCTGGATCGTCAGGGGGTTGCCGCGCAGCGGCTCGGCACCGCTCTCGATCGCGGGCGTGAAGCGGTCGCCGTAACCCTCGTCGGTCAGGTCGCGCTGGAACTGCGAGACGAGCAGCCGGCGGTGCGTGAGGATGAGCACGCCGAGGGTGCGGGCTGCTTCCACGAAGCCGGCGGCCGCGATCGTCTTGCCCGACGCGGTGGGATGCCGGAAGCGGTAGCGGCGCACCGCGCCGGGGTCCGGGCCCGTGTAGACGTCCTGGTCGTCCTCGTCTTCCTCGTCGAGGACGTCCTCGGCAGAGTCCTCCTCCGGCTCGGCTTCGTCCTCCTCGGCCACGGCCTCCACGACGGCGCCGTTGCCGTTCTCCGCTTTCTCGTGGGAGGCGATCAGCTCCGTCAGCATCCCCGCGAGCGCGTCGACCTGGTGGCGCCTGAGCTCGGTGCCCGAGGCGAGGTGCGGCCGCGGCTCCGCCAGCACGCGCTCGAGCCCGAGCATCAGCCCGTACTGGACCTTCCAGCCTGAAGAGGGGTCGCGGCGGCCGGCCTCGATCTCGGCGAGCGCGTCGTCCAGCGCGCGCCGCCGGGACGTTCCGGGCGCGAGTGAGACGGCCGGGTCTTCGCCCTCCCGCAGGAAGGGCTCCCCAGCCCAGGCTTCGGCTCGGAGGGCGGCGGCCTCAAGGAGGCCGTCCGTTGCCTCCGACGCTGTGGTCGGCTGCTCTTTGATCTCCTGCATGGACGCAGCGCTTGAACGGGCGCTGCACGTGTCAGAAAAGGCGACCCCGCAAATCCCCATGGCGGGCGTCGTGCTTCCAGTATATCGGCCTTCCGGCTAGGTGCCGAGACCCCCGAAGATGGCAAAGGGGTTCGACGGCTGCACCTCGTAGACCAGCTCGCCGCCGGGCTCGACCTTGCCGTGCACCCGTTCGGCCAGCTCGACGGCCTGCTGACGGTCGGAGGTTCCGACGATCACGAAGGTGAACGTCCGCGAGACGTCGAACCCCTCCCCGCGCAATTGCTCAGCCAGGTCGTCTGCGGCACCGAGGCTTTCGCACTCGACCCGGACCTCCCAGGGCGCGTACCCGCGCCGGAGGAGATCCTCCTCGACGTCGCCCGTATCGGGCTCGTCGTCCCAGCGTTCGTCCTCGCGCAGCCAGCGCTCCGTCACGAAGCGCGCCGGAGTCAGGCCCTCGTCCTGCAGCTCTCGCTCGACGACCCGGCTGGCCTGCTCGGCCTGCATGCCGGTCGACGCGTAGACGAAGACCGTCTCACCGTCGCGCGAGACGGCGAGCCTGTGCTCGCGCAGCTCCTCCGCGAATTCCTCCGCCGCCCCCTTGGTCACGCCGAGCCGGTCGAGGAAGCCGCGCGCGCCCTCCTCGTCGGGCAGCTCGATGCGAATACGCCAGTCGTCTTGGGCCATCAGGCAGGGGCTCCGGCTCGCATCTCGGAGAAAGTGTTACCGAAGAGTCGGTCTGACACCCCGGTCTGGTCGAGATGCTTCGTGATGCCGCCGAGGAAGAACGGCCAGCCGGCGCCGAGCAGCAGGCCCGTGTCGACGTCGGCGGCCTCCGCGACGACGCCCTCCTCGAGCAGGCGATGGATCTCGTCGGCGACCGCTTCGAGGACCTCTTCGACGATCTGGTCACGAGTGCGCGGCGCCTGCTCGAGCACCGCGGGCTCGGTGCCCTCGGCGAGCGCGGCAAGGGCAGGGGAGAGCGGAAAGCGGTCCGGGAAGGCCTCGTGCATGCGCTCGAGCACGTGGTTGGCCACGCGCGGGCCGACCATCTGCAGCAGCACCGACGGCGCCATCGGCATCCCGAGCGACATGACGGCTTCGTCCACCTCCTCGACGGGGGTGCCGTGCTCGACGGCGTCCATGATCACGCGCGTCATCCGCGTGAGCACGCGGTTGACGACGAAGCCGGGCGCGTCGGCGACGAGAATCGGACGCTTTCGCAGCTGCTCTCCGACGGCCCACACGGTCGCGAGCGCTTCGTCGGACGTCTCGTCGGCGCGCACGACCTCGAGCAGCGGCATCACTGCGACCGGGTTGAAGAAGTGCATGCCGGCGACGCGTTCGGGACGGCGCAGGCCGGAGGCCATGTCGGTGATTGAGAGCGCCGATGTGTTCGTCGCGAGGATGCACTCATCGGGGACGACGCCTTCCAGGTCGGCGAACACGTGCTGCTTCACCTCGAGCTCCTCGAATACCGCTTCGAGCACGAGGTCGCAGTCCTCGAAGCCGTCGTACCCCGTGCCGCCGGTGACAGAGGGACCGAGCTCGGCGATCGCTTCGTCGACGAGCTCCTGCTTGACGTCGCGGATCGCGATCGGCACCGCGAGGCGCTTGACGAAGAGCTCGGCGATCTGACGCGCCATCAGCCCCGCGCCGACGATGCCGACCTTCTCCACGCGGCGCGGAGCTGCGGCCGGCTTGTGCGGATGCTTCTTCGCGCGCTGCTCGACGAGCTGGAACGCATAGATCGAGGCCTGCGCCTGCGGCCCCGGGAGCAGCTCGCCGATCGCGGCCTCCTCGCGCGCGTAGCCCTCTTCGACCGCCCAGTGCTGCGCGCCCTCGATCAGGTCGAGCGCGACGTACGGCGCGGGCGCCGCGCCGTGCACCGCATCGTCGACGGCGGTGCGCGCGCGGCGGAAGATCGTCTCCGCGTCGGACCAGTCGGGCGCGGCGCGTTCGAGTGGGCTTTCCGCGAGCTCCAGCGCGAAGGCGAGCGACTCGTCGACGAACTCGACCGCCTCGAGCAAACGGTCGGCGATCCCGAGCTCGGCGACGTCTGCCGCCCTCAGCATCCGGTTCTGCCGCAGCGGGTTGGAGACGATGACCTTGATCGCAGCCGCCGGTCCGACGAGGCGCGGCAGCAACTGGGTACCGCCCCAGGCCGGAAACAGTCCGAGGAACACCTCGGGAAAGGCGAAGTGCCGGACGGCTGTCGAGATGGTGCGCGCCGTGCAGTGCAGCGCGAGCTCGACACCCCCGCCGAGGCACGCGCCGTTGATCGCGGCGACGGTCGGAAACGGCAGCGAGCGAAGCCGCCCGAAGAGCTCGTGCCCCGCGCGGGCGCCTTCGACCGCGCGCTCGGCCGTGATGTGGGGGAACTGCGTGATGTCCGCGCCGGCCGCGAAGAAGAACGGCTTGCCGGTGATCACGGCGGCGCGGTAGTCGCCGGCTTCGAGCTCCGAAAGAGCGCGCGCGCACGACTCGAGCGCGGCCTCGCCGAAGAACGTCGGCTTCGTCCAGTCCTCGCCGTTGTCGATCGTGACGACCGCGACGTCGCCGACGCGCGTGAGCTTGAACTCAGTGACCGGCGCCAAGGTTTTCCCATACGAGCGCGGCGCCCATGCCCATGCCGACGCAGAGCGCCGTCAGCCCGTACTGCACATGCGGCCTCTCTTCGAAGCCGTACGCGAGCTGCGCCAGCAGCCGCACGCCGGTCGCGGCGAGCGGATGGCCGCACGCGATCGCCCCGCCGTAGGGGTTCAGCCGCTCGTCATCGGGGTCGACGCCCATCCCGTCGCACCAGGTCAGCACCTGCACGGCGAACGGCTCGTTCAGCTCGAACAGGCCGATCTCGTCGATCGTCAGGCCCGTCTGCTCGAGCACCCGCTTCGTGGCGGGGATCGGCCCGATTCCCATCAGCTCCGGCTCGACGCCGGCGAATGCGAAGGCGACGAGGCGCATCTTCGGCGTGACGCCGAGCTCCTGCGCCGTCTCCTCCGCGGCGAGAAAGGCGGCGGTCGCGCCGTCTGTGAGCCCGGCCGAGTTGCCGGCTGTGACGCGGCCGCCGGCGCGGAACGGCGTGCGCAAGCCGGCGAGCCCTTCGAGTGACGTGTCCGGTCGCAGGAACTCGTCGCGATCCGCCGCGCGCCAGCCGTCGTCGGTGAAGACGGTCATCGGTACGACCGTTTCGCGCATCACGCCGTTCTGCCAGGCGGCCGCGGCGCGCTGCTGCGAGCGGACCGCGAACGCGTCGGCGTCGCGCTTCGTGATGTGCGGAAAGGCGTCGTGCAGGTTCTCGGCGGTTGCGCCCATCGTCACGGCGGACGTGTCGACGAGGCGCTCCGCGACGAACCGCGGATTGAAGTCGATCTCCTCGGCCATCGGGTGGTGCCCCATGTGCTCGACGCCGCCGGCGAGCACGACGTCACACGCACCGAGCGCGATCTCACCGGCTCCGGCGGTCACGGCGGTGAGCGCGCCGGCGCACATCCGGTCGACCGCGAACCCGGGAACCGTCTGGGGGATTCCCGCGAGGAGCGCGACGTCGCGCCCGAGCGTCAGGCCCTGGTCGCCGACCTGCGCCGTCGCCGCGAAGATGACGTCGCCGATGCGGTCGAGCGGGATCTGCGGATTGCGGCGGATGAGCTCGCGCACGACCTTGACGGCCATGTCGTCGGCGCGCGTCTTCCAGAAGATGCCCTGCGGTCCCGCACGGCCGAACGCCGTGCGGACGCCGTCGACGAACACGACCTCGCGCCGTTCCACCAGAGCAACTCTATTTGGCGTCTTCGAGCTCGGAGCGCAAGTCCTCGAGCTGCCAGCAGTCGGCCGCGTAGGGTGCGCCGCGGTACTGCAGCAGCACCGTCCCGCCCGTCTGCAGCTTGCCGTCGCGGCACGCGTCGAGCAGCCGTCGGTACGGGCCGAGACCGTCGCCCGGGGCGTAGACCGCGTCCTCCGGCTCGCCGTCGTAGCGCGGGTCGTGCGCGGACTTCGGCAGGTACGGCAAGTTCGCGACGATCAGGTCGACGGGCTCCGAGAGCGGCTCGAGCATGTCTCCGTGCAGGACGTGGACGCGATCGGCGACACCGAGCCGCTCGGCGTTTGCGCGTGCGAGCTCGACGGCATCTTCATTCGTATCGGTCGCCCAGATCTCCACATTCGGCTTGTTCACCGCGAGCGCGACGGCCACGGCGCCGCTTCCCGTGCCGACGTCGGCGATGCGCATCGGGACGCCGTCGATGCGGTCGAGCGCAGCCGCCACGAGCTGTTCCGTCGCAGGTCGCGGCGTGAAGACGCGGCCGGGCGCGGTCGCGAGTGGAAGGTCATAGAACGTCGTTTTCATAAGCTCCGGCCGTGAGCGACTGGGCGGCGCACGCACGGCGTGAACAGGAACGGTACCGGGACGGCGAGTCTCGACTGCCGGGCGCCGAAGATCACGACGCCCACCAGCGCCAGTTGACGCGGATGGGGAACGCTGCGGTAGGCGCCGGGCTCGCGGAGCTCATGAGCGGCAATACGGAGGCCGCGCGCGAATGGTTCGCGCAGGCGGTCGAGCGCTATCGGGAGAGCTGGGAGCATGCGCCGCCCGAAAGCTGGGGGAGGCCGATCGGGATCCTGAAGGCGCGCGTGCTCGCGGGCGACTGGGAGGCGGCGACGCGCGACGCGGTCTGGACGCTCGAGCAGGACGCGGCGGAGACGGCCTCGGCGATCGGACGCTACGCCGCGTGCCTCGCGCTGCTCGTCCTCGGACGTGACGAAGAAGCACGGGTGCTCGCGGACCGTCTCCGCACCGAGGACGACTTCCCCTCCGATGTCGGCGACGCGCTGGCGATGATCGCGGCCGAGGACGTGCTCGGCTACATCGAGGCCGTCGAGTCCGTGCTCGAGTCCTTCGAGGAGCGCGAGGAATACCTGGAGGACCTCCCGGTTGCGGACACGGTCATCGTGCTCCAGGCGCTCGCCGAGCGGCGCGGCATGGCCGCCGAGCTTTCCTCGCCGCTGCTGCCGGGGGTCGCTAGAGACGCTTGACCAGGAGCAGCGCCGGGTTCCCCGGCCAGAGGTCGTCGAATTCCTCGAGTGGGACGAACTCCTGCGACTCGTAGAACCGACGCGTCGCTGCATACGCCTCACTCGGACGCGACGGCCCGAGCGTCTTCACCTGCACGTACTCCGTACCGCGGCTGCGTAACGCGGCTTCGGCGGTCTCGAGCAGCGCCGTGCCGATGCCGCGGCGATGACAAGCGGGCACGACGCCCATCACGTGGATCTCTGCGGCGCGGGGGTTGTGTTGCTTGACCGCGAGGAATCCTTCGTCACCGGCTGCGAAGAACTCGAGCTCGCGTACGTCTTTGATGTACGCGGCCGTCGCTTTTTCGATCCCGAACCACTGCGGCAGGCTCCGCAGGACGCCTTCGGCGATGCGCGACCGCTCGTCGGCGTCGGTGATCCGCGTGATCGGGTGGTGGCTCAGTCCTGGTCTGCGGGCGGGTGGGCGAAGACGGTCAGGACGACTTTGCCCGCGCTCTCGTCCTCCTCCTCGCGCGCGTTGTCGAGGAACCCGGCCATCAGGCGGAGCGCCTCCTCCATCGGCAGCTTGAGCTCGAGCTGCGCACTGCGGAAGGCTCCCGCCTCGGAGTAGCGCGTGTGCGCGCGCTGCACCTGGTCGATCATCGCCGCCTGCAGGTCGCTCGCTCCCCCGGCCGAAAGGAGGTCGGGGGCGACGCGGAAGATCTTCGCGACTGCGCGGTACGGCTTCTCGCGGCCGCGCCCCTCCGAATCTGCCAGCTCGATCAGGCCGGCGCGGAG
>C688J18823_10002369_pt1 | contig 11801 bp, 8 predicted proteins | sample HopSoiMetagenom1_FD_18823 | JGI IMG/M metagenome (IMG submission 18823) | reverse complement strand
GGCGGCAGCAAGCTGCCGCAATCCGAGGGCGGCAGCAAGCTGCCGCACTCCCGCGGCCGAGTGTGATGATCGTGGCGCACGATGGGAAGGTTTGGGTGGCGACGCTTGCGGGGACGGTGCATTGGACGAACGGGGACGGCGTTTGGCATCAGGCCGCATTCGCCCCGTGGCCGCGGGGGGCGTTTCGGTCGATGGCGGAGGATCGCAAGGGGCGCATCTGGGCGGGTGCGTACGGCGGACACGTCGCATTCGGCAACGCAGACACACCATGGACCGTGTGGGACGTCCGCGCCGGTCCGTTCCAAGCGGGCATCATGTCGCTCCTCGGCGATCGCGAAGGGAGCGTCTGGTTCGGACTCAACGCCATCGGCATGGCGCAATGGGTCGGCGAGCCGTGGTCGCATCGCACCACCATCGATCCGTCGAATCCCGTCGCCACACCGATCGCCGGATTCGGCGTCGCACGCGGCGCGACACCGCACTCGCTCCTCGTGGCGATCTTTCAGAGCGGTTTCATTCGACTCAATGACGACGGCTCCTTCCGCGTCTTCGACGCGAAGGACGGCATCACCGAAGACGTGCGCGCGGCGGTCGAGCCGAAGCCCGGCATGTTCATCGCCGGCACGCGCTTCGGCATCTTCGAAGCACAGCCGGGCCAGCCGTTCAAACAAGTCCTGAAGATGCCGGGCGGCTTCGTGATGGGACTGTTCGAGAGTCCCGATCACGTCTGGTACGCCGGCAGCTCGACGATGGGCGTGCTGATGCGCGATGCGAACGGCGCGTGGCATCCCGCCGGCGCGATCAATCGCGAGCTCGACAACATGCACGTGCGCGACATGAAGTGGCGCGGCAGCGAATTGTGGGTCGCGACATTGCGCGGCATCACCGTCTTTCGCGCGAACGGCGCGGAACATCTGAAATCGCCGCAGATCCCGGAATCGATCAACGCGATTCTCTTCGCCGGCGATGACGTGTGGGCCGGCGGCACGGGCGGCGTCGCGCTGCTGCACAACAATCAATGGATGAAGATGACGGACGCCGACGGCGTGCCCGGCCAGACGGTCTACTCCCTCGGCCGCGGCAAGGACGGCGCGATCTGGGCCGGTGGCTCGGCGGGCGTCGGACGCTATCTCGACGGCCGCTGGCGCACGTGGGATTCGCGCGAAGGACTGCTGCAGGAGGAGTGCAATCTCAACGGACTGGTGGTCGATGACGACGGCATGGTCTACGTCGCGACGATGGGCGGCCTCGCTCGTTTCGATCCGAAAGTCACGACGCTGCCGCCACCGCCGCTGACGCTGCGCTGGAAATCGCCGCCCGTTGCGCGCGACCGCGCACTGCACCTTGCGTGGTCCGCGGCGTGGCTCGGCTCGCATCCGCTGCAGTACCGCGTGCGCGTGCCGCGGCTGCGCGACGCGTGGTCCGCGCCGTCCAGCGAGAACCACCTCGACGTCGAAAACCTCGGCGCCGGCAACTGGCGCGTCGAAGTGCAGGCGCGCGTCGAAGGGACGGAGCTCTGGACGCAGCCGCTCGTCGCGAGCATCGACATCCCGCCGTTCTGGTACGAGACGATCCCCGCGCGCATCGCGATGCTGGCGCTGCTGATCGGTTTGATCTACGCGGTCATGCGCCTGCGCGTGCACGCGTTGCATTGGCGCGCGGAAATGCTCGAAGCGACGGTGCGCGAACGGACCGCGGAGCTGCGCGAATCGGAACAGCGCGCACTCGCCGCGAGCCGCGCGAAGAGCGCGTTCCTGGCCAACATGTCGCACGAGCTCCGCACGCCGCTCAACGGCGTCCTCGGCTTCGCGCAGCTGCTCACGCGCCGCAAAAATCGCGACGCCGAAGACCGCGAAGGGCTCGAGATCATCATGAAGAGCGGCGAGCATCTGCTCGGCCTGATCAACGACGTGCTCTCGCTCTCGAAGATCGAAGCGGGACGGGTGACGCTCGAGCAGGAGGCATTCGATCTCGTCACGCTCGTGCGCGATGTCGAGAACGTGCTGCGCGTGCGCGCCGAAGAAAAAAATCTGCAGCTGGTGTGCGATCTGGATCGCGATACGTTGCCGCGCGCGGTCGTCGGCGATCAGGGCAAGTTGCGGCAGATCCTGCTGAATCTCACCGGCAACGCGGTGAAGTTCACGACCGCGGGCAGCGTGACGTTGCGCGTTGCGTGGCTCGATGGCCGCGCGCGATTCGATGTCGAGGACACCGGTCCCGGCATCGACGAGTCGGAGCTGCCGCGACTCTTCGAGCCGTTCTCGCAAACGGACAGCGGACAGCGCACGAAAGAAGGAACGGGACTCGGACTCGCGTTGTCGCGCGATCTCGCGCGCCTGATGAACGGCGACATTACCGTGGTAAGCAGCGCAGGGCGCGGGTCTCAGTTCACGGTTGATGTTGCGCTGCCTGAGGCGGCACTCGAAGCACTCGCCGAATCGAAAGACCGGCGGCGCGTTGCATCGCTCGCACCGAATCAGCCGCCGGTGCGCGTGCTCGTCGTCGATGACACCACACTCAATCGCACAGTCCTCACCCGGCTCCTCGGCGCAGTCGGCTTCGACGTGCGCGCTGCGGCGAGCGGCGAAGAAGCGCTCGCATCGTGGGAGTCGTGGCAACCGCATTTCATCTGGATGGACAAGCGGATGCCGGGCATCGACGGCCTCGAAGTCACGCGGCGCATCCGCGCGCGCGAAGCGTCGGAAGGCCTCGCGCGCGTCCCGATCATCGCGCTCTCCGCGAGCGCGCTGGAGCATGAGCGCGCCGACATCCTCGCCGCCGGTTGTGACGACTTCGTCGCAAAGCCATTCCGCGAATCGACCATATTCACGAAGATGCGCGAGCACCTCGCAGTCGAGTACGCGTACGAATCAGGCACGTCGTCGCGCAACGTGCTCGTCGTCGATGACGACTGGATCTGCCGCCAGGTCGCGCAGGAGCTGCTGCAGGGACAGGGCGTCTCGGTGACAACCGCGTCGAGCGGACGGGAGGCTGTCGATCTCGCATCGAAGTCGCAATTCGACCTCGTGTTCATGGATGTGCAGATGCCGGAGATGGATGGCATCGAGACGACGCGAAGGATCAAGTCGTCGCCCGGACTGGCGCGCATTCCGGTGATCGCGATGACCGCCGACGACACGCCGGCGCCGGGCATGGACGATCAAATCCTCAAGCCGGTCGAGCCCGAGGCGCTGGCGAGTGCGTTGTCGCGGTGGCTGCCGTGATGCTCGGCGCGGTTTTCATCGTTGCCGCCCTCATCTCCGGCACGGGCAAATATGTCGTCGAGATCGCTCCTCCCGATTCGGGATGCAACGGGCGGAACACCGATCCGCGCGATCCGCCTCGACGAGCTTAGTGTGCGAAACTTGTTCGACTTCATGACGAAGAGCAACAGCGCCTCCGCGAAAACGATCCGCGAACCGATGAAGCCTTCGCGAAAGACGAAGCTTGCGCGATCGACGGCACGAAACGTCGCGCGAAGCGCCGCCGGATGGAAGGGCGATGATCTCGAGGACGTGATGAAGGTCGTCGCAGCGAGTCGGACGAAGAGCAGGTTCTGAGCTTTGCTTCTGCTCGATACGAATCATTGTTTTCGGATCGTCGCGCGTGATCCCGATTTGCTGAGCCGTCTGGTCGCACTCGGAGGGGAGCGTGTCGCGACCTCTGTCATCGTTGCCGGCGAATTGCAGTATGGCGCCTCGATTTCGCAGCGAAAAGAAGAGAATTCCTCGGCCGTTGATCTAACCATTCACGATTGGACCCGCACGCCCCGCCAATGAACCTTCTCACCTTCTTCCGCGACCGCCGCGAGGCACGCGCGTCGAAGCTGTACGACGAAGGTTGGGAGCTGATCGAAGAGAGATCGTTCGGCGACGCGCTGAAGATCGGCCGCAAGCTTCGGAAGCTCAATTTCATCGGCGCGTTCGAGATCGAAGGACTCGCGTACGCCGGACTCGATCGGCATGGAGATGCGGTCCGCGTGCTGCGCGAAGGTCTTGCCCTCGCTCCGGCCGCATGGCCGAACTGGCAGCTCCTCGGCAGCTGTCTCTCCGACCTCCAGCGCTACGACGAGGCGCTGCTCGCGTACGACCGCGCGGAAGCGTGCGAGGGCTCGGACCTGTCGCAGATCGACCTCAATCGCGCGATCGTGGCGTCGCGGCAAAACGACCACGAGAGGTCGTTGCAGCTTCTCGACAAAATCCGTGATTACGAAAGCCGCGAGATCCAGCTGCGTGCGATCTCGCAGCGAGTCAGAGCACTGCACGGACTCGGACGCGACGGCGAAGCCGAAGACCTCGGCACGCGTACGCTCAACGTCTGGCGCGACGCGAGCGAGGATGAAGGACAGAACGCCGTCGCGAGCATCGCGTCAGAGATTGCGCTGATCCGTCAGCGGCGCGGCGACGATCGCAAGGAGCTTCTCGCATTCGCCATCGATTGGTGGCAGCGCACGCGAAACGAATCGCTCCTCTGGACGATCCGCGAGGTGCGCATGGAGCGCTCGATCAACGCGAAGCACTTCAACCTGCGCCTGCACGCGCCCGGCGTGTACCTCGGTGTCGACGCGGTGGCCGATTCGCCGGAGGAAGCGCTCGCGTTCGTGCGCGAGCTCGAGCCGGAACCGTTCGCGATCGATGACGTGAAGAGCGTCGCGCCGGCGGATCAGCCGAAAGGGATCTACTACGTGTCAGCGCGCGTGTTTTACGAAGAAACGACAAGCTGAGAGCTTGTCGTACACACGCACGCACAGCGTGCGTGTAGGGCACGCGCACGCACGAGATGCGTGTAGTACACGCGCACGCACGGGGTGCGTGTAGGCACGCGCACGCACGGGGTGCGTGTAGGGCACACGTACACACGAGGTGCGTGTAGGGCGCGCGCACGCACGAGGTGCGTGTAGGCACGCGCACGCACGAGGTGCGTGTAGGCACGCGCACGCACGAGGTGCGTGTAGGCACGCGCACGCACGAGGTGCGTGTAGGCACGCGCACGCACGAGGTGCGTGTAGGACACACGCACGCACGGCGTGCGTGTGGGACATACGCACGCACGGCGTGCGTGTAGGCACGCGCACGCACGAGGTGCGTGTAGGGCACGCGTACGCACGGCGTGCGTGTAGGGCAAGCTCTCAGCTTGCCGGTGGCGGAGCGCACGAGGTGCGTGTAGGGCACACCTACGCACGGCGTGCGTGTAGGGCAAGCTCTCAGCTTGCCGGTGGCAGAGCGCACGAGGTGCGTGTAGGGCACACCTACGCACGGCGTGCGTGTAGGGCAAGCTCTCAGCTTGCCGGTGGCGGAGCGCACGAGGTGCGTGTAGGGCACACCTACGCACGGCGTGCGTGTAGGGCACGCTCTCAGCTTGCCGGTGGCGGAGCGCACGAGGTGCGTGTAGGGCACGCGTACGCACGGCGTGCGTGTAGGGCAAGCTCTCAGCTTGCCGGTGGCGGAGCGCACGAGGTGTGCGTGTAGGGCACACGCACGGCGTGCGTGTAGGGCAAGCTCTCAGCTTGCCGGTAGCGGAGCGCGGACAGGACGCCCGCGCTCCGACATCGCAATTACCAGATCCGCACGCGTTCTTCGGGCTTCACGTAATTCTTGTCGCCCTCTTTCACACCGAACGCGGCGTACCACGCATCGACATTGCGCAGCGGCGCGAAGGCGCGCACGTCGCCGGGCGAATGCGGGTTCGTCATCAGCTGCTGGCGCAGTGCGTCCTGGCGCTGCAACGTCCGCCACACCTGGCCGAATCCGAGGAACACGCGCTGTTCGCCGGTGAAGCCGTCGAGCACCGGCGCGGGCTTGCCGCCGAGCGACACCTTGTAGGCATCGAGCGCGAGCAGCAGGCCGCCGAGGTCCGCGATGTTCTCGCCCATCGTCGCCTTGCCGTTGATGTGGATGCCCGGCAGTCCGTTGAAATCGACCGCTTCGTACTGCGAGCCGAGCTTCGTGGCCTGCGAATCGAACTTCGTCGCATCGGCCGCTTCCCACCAGTCGCGGAGCACGCCGTTGCCATCCGACTTGCGTCCCTGATCGTCGAAGCCGTGCGTGATCTCGTGTCCGATCACCGCGCCGATCGCGCCGTAATTCACCGCCGCATCCGCATTCGGATCGAAGAACGGCGGCTGCAGGATCGCGGCCGGGAACACGATCTCATTTTGCGGCGAGTAGTAGTACGCGTTCACCGTCTGCGGCGTCATCGACCACTCGGTCCGATCCACCGCCTTGCCGACGCGGTTCACGCCGCGATCCCATTCGAACTTCGAGGAGCGCAGCGCATTGCCGAACACGTCGCCGTCCTTGATCTCCAGCTTCGCGTAGTCGCGCCACTTCGACGGATAGCCGATCTTCACGCCGAACTTCGACAGCTTCTCCAGCGCGCGCGTCTTCGTCTCCGGCTCCATCCACTGCAGCGAATCGATGCGGCCCTTCATCGCCGTCAGCAGGTCGTGGACGAGCGCCTCCATCTTCGCCTTCGACTCCGGCGGGAAGTACTCGCTGACGAACTCCCGTCCGATCGCTTCACCCATCGCGCCGTCCGCCGCGGACACCGCGCGTTTCCAGCGCGGACGCTGTTCCGTGGTGCCGTTGAGGAACTTCGAGCGGAACTCCCACGCCGTGTCGACGAAGCGCTTCGACAGATACGGCGCCGCCTGATCGATGATGTGGAAGGCCGACCACGCCTGCAGCGCCGGCACCGGCGCATCGCCGAACACCTTCGCGATCTTCGGCATCGCCGTGTTCTGCGCGACGATCACCCGGTCGGCTTTGTCGAATCCCGCTGCCGCGAAGTACGCCTGCCACGGAAAATCGGGCGCGCTCTTCTCGAGCTCCGCCACTGTCATCGGGTTGTAGATCTTGTTGCGATCGCGGCTCTCGGCGCGCGTCCAGTGCGCCTCGGCGATCTTCGTTTCCATCGCCACGATGTCGGCCGCGTTCTTCTCCGGCTCGTCCCAGCCGATGAGGCGGAGCATGTCGGCGACGTACTTCTGATAGCGCTCCTTCTGCGGCTTGAGGGTGTCGCGCAGATAGAACTCGCGATCGGGCAGACCGAGGCCCGACTGGCCGAGGTAGAGCGCGTAGAGGTCCGGATGCTTGAGGTCGGGGATGACGGCGGCGCCGGCGAAGTTGCTGCCGAACGTGCCGTTCGCGATGCCCATCAGCTTCGCGATGTCTTCGCGCGTCTTCGCTTTCTTCACCGCATCGAGCAGCGGCTCGACCGGCTTCGCGTCGAGCTTCTCGACCGCCGCATCGTCGAGGAACGAGCGATAGATCGCGGCGACCTTCGCCTGATCCGAGCCGGACTTCAGGTTCTTGTCCGCGGTCCAGCGGTCGAGGATCGTGTGCACGCGCGCTTCGGCGAGCTCGTCGACGATCTCGAATGCGCCGTACTCCGTCTTGTCGCCGGGGATCTGCGTCTTCGACATCCAGACGCCGTTGACGTAACGGTTGAAGTCGTCGCCCGGCTTGACCGTGCGGTCCATGCCGTCGAGGTCGACTCCCCATTTACCGAACTGCGGATTCGCGGCAAAAAGTGAAAAAGAGAGAAAAAGACTGAGAAACAGAGCTAGTCGTTTCATGTGTGCGACGAAAAACAGCGCGATCGGCGCAGGTAATTCAGAGCCGGACGGAAAGCGCCGGTCTGTCGCGTCACGCTTCGATGAACTTTGCCTGTGCGCTGGCGGAGCGTTGTCCACTTGCGGGAACGCATCCCGATTTCGCGCGCCGGCCGACGTCCCAAACTGTCCCCTCCCCGTCCCCCGCCGCACCCCTCGGCCCGCCTACCATCGCCTGCAGGAGGAATTCATGCTGCATTCGAAAGATGTCCCCGTCGCCGAATCCGCGCTGCTCGTCATCGACGCGCAGGACTCGTTCAAGGCCGGTCCGCGGTGGGAGCGCCGCAACAATCTGCAGTTCGAGAAAAACGTCGCGGCGCTGATCGACGCGTATCGCGCGGCAAAGCTGCCGGTCATCTTCTTTCTGCACACCGATGAAGACGACGCGTTCCACACCGACAGCCCGTTCTTCAAACTGATGTCCTTCATCGAACGCCGCGACGACGAGCCGCTCTTCATCAAGAACACGCGCAACTGCTTCACCAGCACGCCGCTGCAGCCGCATCTGCTCGAGCGCGGCGTGCGTCGCATCACCGTTTGCGGCATCCAGATGGAGCAGTGCTGCGAGACGACCACCCGCGTCGCCGCCGACCTCGGATTCGCCGTCGATTTCGTCACCGAAGCGACGATGACGTTCCCCATTCCGCACTCGGAAGAGCCCGGCGAAGAGCTCGGTGTCGAGGCGATCCGGGAGCGGACGGAGTACGCGCTGCGCAGGCGTTTTGCACGCATCACAACGGTGGAAATGCTTACGGCTGAGATGAATAAGGAGGCGGTAGCGAGTGTTATTTGACGTGTCCAATATGAGAAAAACAATCGCTGCGATCGCTCTTCTCGCTGGAGTTGTGTCCACCGCCCCGCTCGGTGCCGCGCCGATCACCCCGAACGGCTCGGAACGCCTGAGCTACGCCTGGCATCTCAAAGGCGGACTCACGTGGCTCGCCAAGCTGGCGTTCCCGGCGAAGGGACACGGCACGCTCGAAACGCATGAGGCAAACACCGTGCATTCGCAGCTGACGATCGTCGGCGACACGCCGAGCGCGTTCTATCTGTATGAGTCGTCGATGCTCCCTGATGCGACGCGCACGCTGTCGAGCCGCAACGCGTACTCGTTCGGCAGCGATCGCCGCGACGAGCGCATCGCGTTCGACCCGGCAACTCATCAGTCGCACATTCAGAAGTTCACCAGCGACGGCAATTCGTCGAAGACGAAGGCGCTCCAGTCCGCCGCGCCGCAGGACGTGCTGACGTCCATCTACTACCTGCGCCAGCACGCAGACGAGATCCGCACGCCGAAGAAAGCGGAGATCTTCTCCGGCGCGACCGGCTACGACGTGATCTACGTCCCGAAGCCGGCGATGACGATGAACGACGTCCGAGTTCGTCCCTTCACCATCAAGCCGGTCGACACGGACGGCAAGGTCGGCGAAGTGCGCGTGTGGCTGACGGACGACGCGCGCCGCATCCCGATGAAGATCGAGATCGAGCAGAAGTACGCGACGTTGAGACTGGATCTGGAGCGCTAGGCGGCATTCACCGCCGCCTGCTTCACCGCCTGCACATCCAGCTCGATCTTCACCGTATTGCCGACCAGAATCCCGCCGGCCTCGAGGGCCTGATTCCATTGCAAGCCCCACTGGCGGCGATCGATCTCCGTCTTTGCAGTCACGCCTGCGCGCGTGCCGCCCCACGGATCGACGCCCTGTCCGGTGTACTCGGCGTCGAGCGTGACTTCGATCGTCGTGCCGCGAATGGTCAGGTCGCCGACGACCTTGAAGCGATCGCCCGCTTTGTTCATCGCTCCCTCCACACGCTTGCTGCGAAAGGTGAGCGTGGGGTGCTGTTCGACGTCGAGAAAATCGGCGGAGCGGAGGTGCGCGTCGCGATCGGCCGCGCCCGTATCGATGCTCGCTGCGTTGATCTCGACCTCGACCGATGAGCCATCGGGCTTCGACTCGTCCGCGTGAATCGTCCCCTTCACATCCTTGAAGCGGCCGCGGACGGTGGTGAACATCATGTGCTTCACCGCGAACTCGATCGTCGAATGCGCGGGATCGATCTGCCAGGTCGTCTCTGCCATACACCCCTCCCCGGCGCCGGGATGCGAAGAGCGCGCCGACTGTACAATCGAAAACACCGTGAGCCTCGATTCGACGCGCACCACGCTGATGTCGGCCGACCCCGCGCCATCGGGCGGCACCGCGTGTCTGATCCTCATCTACGGCACCTCCGACCTCGGCAAGCGCTTCGAGCTCTCGCACAACACGAGCATCGGACGGGACACATCGAACGACATCTGCGTCGACATGTCGTTCGTCTCGCGCCAGCACGCCCGCGTCACGCGCCGCGACCAGCTCTGGTTCATCGAAGACCTCGGCAGCCGCAACGGCACGCAGATCAACGGCCAGCAGATCGAAGGCGTGACGCGGCTCGACAACGGCGATCAGATCAAGATCGGCGGCGCGATCTTCAAATACATCGCGGGCGGCAACGTCGAAGCGCTCTTCCACGAAGAGATCTACCGCATGACCATCTTCGACGGCCTGACCAAGGTGCACAACAAACGCTACATGCTCGATTTTCTGGAGCGCGAGATCGCTCGTTCGCGCCGCTACTCGTCGCCGCTGTCGATGGTCATGCTCGACATCGACAACTTCAAATCGTTCAACGACACGCACGGACATCAGGCCGGCGACGCGGTGCTCGAGCACGTCGCCGCGACGATGAGCTCGCTCGTACGGCGCGAGCAGCTCATCGCGCGTTACGGCGGCGAGGAGTTCGCGCTCGTCCTGCCGGAGCTCGAAGCGCAGCAGGTGCGCGCGTTCTGCGAAACGATCCGCGAGCACGTCGAGATGGCGTCGCACGAGTTCGATGGGAAGACGCTCAGTGTGACGGTGAGCATCGGCGCCGCGATGCTGAGCGGCCACATGGACCGCGATGAGCTGATCCAGGCCGCCGACGCGCAGCTGTACGAAGCGAAGCACGGCGGACGCAATCGCGTCGCGATGTCCGATTCACCTCGCTAAAACGCACTTTCGCCGCTCCCCGCTGTCTGCTGTCTGCTGTCTGCTATCTAATCAAATGATGAACCGCCGGTGGATTCTCGCGGCCGCATTCTGGGGCGTTTTCGGTCTCGTCTCCGGACTGCAGCTCTGGATCAGCATGATCACGCACGGCCATTCGGTGCCGCGCCTGATCGGCTACAACGTGATCATCTGGGAAGGCTGGCTCGCGCTGAGCGTCGCCATCGGGCAGCTCACGAAACAACTGCCGCTGATCCCGTTCAAGTCCTTCAACGCGCTGATCCACGCCCTGGCCGCGATCGTCGTGGCGGTGCTGCACGTCAGTTACTGGATTGCCCTGACGCTGTTCCTGCGCCCGTTCGATCCGATTCCCTTCACCTGGTCGCGCATGAACGTCGGCCAGATTTTTTTCTCACGCGTGCCGGTCGAGCTGATCCTCTACCTCGTCGTGGCGGGTATTGCGCAGGCGATGCAGCTGCAGACGTCGCTGACCAACGCGCGCCTGCACGCGCTCGAGCTGCAGTTGCAGCCGCACTTCCTCTTCAACACGCTCAACACCATCAGCTCGCTCGTGCGCACGGAGCAGAACGAAGAAGCGGTGACGATGATCGCCGGCCTCTCCGACCTGCTCCGCTACACGCTCGATCACGCCGGCCGGCAGCAGGTGACGCTCGACGAAGAAGGGGCGATGCTGCGCCGCTATCTGGAGATCCAGAAAGGCCGCTTTCCCGATCGCCTCACGTACAGCATCGACATCGATCCCGACGTGCGTCATGCCGCAGTGCCGACATTCATCCTCCAGCCGCTGGCCGAGAACGCGATCCGCCACGGCGTCGCCCGCAGCGCCGGCGCCGGCGTGGTGAACGTGCGCGCCTTTCGCGGCGAGCGACGCGTGCACATCGAGATGTTCAACAGCGGGACGTTGTCGTCATCGACCAACGGCGGCATCGGCGTCGCGAACACGCGCGAGCGTCTGCGCCAGTTGTACGGGAACGAGCAGAAGTTCGAGCTGCGGAATGATGTGGGCGGGGTGGTGGCGTCGCTGACGGTGCCGTTGCGGGAGCTGGCGTGAAGGCCGTCATCGTCGACGACGAGCCGCTCGCACGGAAATCGATCCGCCTGCTCCTCGAGCGCGACGGCGAAGTTGAAGTGGCCGGCGAATGCAG
>C688J18823_10002368_pt1 | contig 11806 bp, 11 predicted proteins | sample HopSoiMetagenom1_FD_18823 | JGI IMG/M metagenome (IMG submission 18823) | reverse complement strand
CTATGGAAATGGCCCACCTTGGGCTAGAGACGTCGGTCTCCCGAACGAGGTATACCGAGATGCGATCTTCCCGACGCACGATTATCCGGACCGCTCTCGCCGCCATCGCGGCCGCGGTTTCCACACCGATCGCCGCCCAGCTGGCATCGGCCCAGACCGCAGGAAAAAAACCCATGACCACAGCTTCAGGTTTGCAGATCATCGACAGCAAGGAAGGCACCGGCGCCACGCCGAAGACCGGCCAGACCTGCGTCATGCATTATACGGGATGGCTCTACGAGAACGGCCAGAAGGGCAAGAAATTCGACTCTTCGGTCGACCGCAACGAGCCGTTTGAATTCAAGATCGGCGTGCGGCAGGTGATCGGCGGCTGGGATGAGGGCGTCGGCTCGATGAAGGTCGGCGGCAAGCGCACGCTGATCATTCCGCCTGAACTCGGCTATGGCGCGCGCGGCGCCGGCGGCGTCATTCCGCCGAACGCTACGCTGATGTTTGACGTCGAATTGCTGGCCGTGAAGTAGCCGCGCAACGGGGGAGGCGCATCGTGAAAGTCTCGATCCTCGACGATTATTTCGACACGGTGCGCACCCTCGACTGCTTCAGCAAGCTCGCCGGACACGACGTCACGATCTGGAACGATCACGTTCAGGGCGTCGATGTGCTGGCGGAGCGTTTGCAGGATACCGAGGCGCTGGTGCTGATCCGCGAGCGCACGCAGATTCGAACGCCGCTGCTGGAGCGGCTGCCGAAGCTGAAGCTGATCAGCCAGCGCAGCGTCTTTCCGCACATCGATATCGATACCTGCACCAAGCTCGGCATCGTCGTGTCGTCGGGCCAGCATGCCGATACGCCCTCCTACGCGACCGCCGAATTCACCTGGGGCCTGATCCTGGCCGCGATGCGCGCCATCCCGCAGCAGATGGCGGCGCTCAAGGCCGGCAAATGGCAGATTGGCGTCGGTCATACGCTGCGCGGCAAGACGCTCGGCATCTATGGCTACGGGCGGATCGGCGCTGTCGTCGCCGGCTATGGCAAGGCGTTCGGCATGAATGTGCTGGTCTGGGCGCGCGAACCGGCGCTCGCGAAAGCCCGCGCCGACGGCTACGAGGCCGCCGCCAGCAAGGCTGATTTCTTTGAACGATGCGACGTGCTTTCGCTGCACATGCGCCTGGTCGATGCCACGCGTGGCATCGTCAAGGGGGAAGATCTCGCGCGGATGAAACCGACGGCACTGCTGGTCAACACCAGCCGCGCGCCGTTGATCGAGCCGAATGCGCTGGTCCATGCACTGCGTGCCGGCAGGCCCGGTATGGCCGCGGTGGACGTCTATGAAAAGGAGCCGCTGCGCGACGTCAACGATCCCCTGCTGACCATGGACAACGTGGTCTGCACGCCGCATCTCGGCTACGTCTCGCGCGACGAATACGAAATCCAGTTCACGGATATTTTCGATCAGATCGTGGCCTATGCCTCAGGTACGCCGATCAATGTGGTCAATCCTGACGTGATGGAAAAGCGGCGGTAATGACGACCCCGCCCCGCTGTTGGGGGCGGGGTCACGAAAAAGACCGGCCCAAAGGACCGGTCCTTCCATTCCGACTTGTTGCGTCGATCAGAGCTTCTTGTTCGCCGCAGCGGCGGCTTCATTCGCGGCATCCTTGGCGGCCTGCTTGGCGTCGCCCACGGCCTTCTGCGCCTTGCCCTTCCCTTCCTGGATTACACCTTCGCCCTGAAGGCGGTCGGACCCGGTGGCTTCACCGATGCCCTGCTTGGCCTTGCCGACGGCCTCGTTGGTTCCGCCCTTGATCTTGTCTGCGGTGGCACCCATCAGAATACTCCCTTGCGGTTGATTGAACTTCGCAAGGACAACCCGTAAGGGACCGCGAAAGTTCCTCGATATGGCTGGTCTGCGATCACGGTTTTATGTACCGTTGGTGACGCAACGTTTTCAGAAAGCAACAAGATGAGCGGCACTCACGACCACAGCCATTCCCATGATCACGATCATTCGCATGGTGATGACGAACGCTGGAAGCATGACGGCGTCCGCGTCATTCCCGGCAATCAGCTCGATCCCAACGTGCCTTCGACCGCCGGCATGGACCGCAAGGCCGCGATCAATTTCGCCCGCGTCGGCGCGCAGAAATTATGGGCGGGCACGGTGACGATCCGTCCCGACGCCAAGACCGGCGCGCATCATCACGGCCATCTCGAAAGCATCATCTATGTCGTGAAGGGCAAGGCGCGGATGCGCTGGGGCGAGCAGTTGCAATTTACCGCGGAAGCCGGTCCCGGCGATTTCATCTTCGTGCCGCCCTATGTGCCGCATCAGGAGATCAATGCCAGCCGCGACGAGGTGCTGGAATGCGTGCTGGTGCGCAGCGACGGCGAGGCGGTGGCGATCAATCTCGACATCGAACCGGTGGAAAAGCCGGAGACCGTGCTGTGGGTCGATCCGGTGCACCGCGATCCCGCCGAGAAGAAGTAAAAACAACAAACGCCGCCGTCGTGCGGATGTCGCGGGGGAATCCCATGAAACTTGTTCGCTACGAGAGCGCGGGCCACGTCGCCACCATCACCATGGACCGTGCCTCGTCACACAACGCGCTCAACAACGCGTTGTGTGACGAACTGCGTGAAGCCTGGCTCCGCTTTCACGAAAGCGATGACCGGGTGGCGGTGCTCGCGTCGTCCGAGGAAAAGTATTTTTCGGTCGGTGCTGACGTCAGGGATCTTCCCGTCAACATGTGGCACGCCGTGCCGGGACTGGGCGTCGAACTCGACAAGCCGGTTATTGCCGCGACATCCGGCTGGGTCGTCGGCGGCGCCTTCGTGCTGGTGCAGATGGCGGACATGTGCGTGGCATCGGAGACGACGCGCTTCATCTACCCCGAGGGCAAGATCGGCACCACCGCCGGCGGCATCTCCTCGGTGATGGCGCGGATGCCGCACAAGATCGCGATGGAGTTTCTGCTGGTCGGCGAGGAAATGTCGGCGGAGCGGGCCTACCAGATCGGTTTCGTCAACAAGGTCGCGCCGAAGGGACAGCATGTCGCGCTCGCCCAGGAGATGGCGGCGAAAATTGCCGCCAACGCGCCGCTGGTCGTTCGGGCGCTGAAGAAACTCGCCCGCGACGCCATGCCGAAGGGGCCGCTCGAAGGGGTCGCCGAGGTGCGCCGGCTGCTCGATGTCATCAGGGACAGCGAAGACCTCAAGGAAGGCGTCAGGGCGTTCGCCGAAAAGCGCACGCCGCAGTTCAGGGGGAAGTGAGACAAAGCCCGCCATTCCAAGGCTCGACGCTTACGCGTCGCCCCGGAATAACGGAGTGGAGGGTTTACGCAAACAGGCTGTGATCCACGCTCCCGTTCGGCACCACGTAGCCATAGCGCGTGTGGGACGGCTCCGGTCCCGCCTTCTCATATTCTGCTTTCATCAGGGCAAACCGGTCGCCGCTGATGTCGAGCATCGCGCGCTTGGGCTGGATGTCGTAAAGCCGCGCATTGTTGCCGCCGAAGATCGCCGACTTTACGGGCCCGTCTACTGCGCCCAGCGGCGCGTAGCCGAATTTCTTCTGCATGGCTTCGGGGATTTCGAGGCGTCGCAGACCTTCGATCTGCCATTGCGGTGCCCCGGTCCATAGCGCATCGGTGCCCCAGCAGACGTGATCGACGCCGAGCCCTTTTATCAACGTGCCCATCAGCGCGGCGCAGACATTCGGTTCCGCCACCAGCGTTGTCGCGAACAATTGCCCGACGTCGCCATAGACATTGTTGACGCCGTACTGCGCCGGGATATCGGCAAGGTCGCTGGTCCAGGAAATGCGTCCGGTGCGTTCGAACTCAGCCAGCGCCTGTTTGGGATCGCCGCCGACATGGCGGTAGGCGGAATGATAGATGACGAAGTTGAGCTGCGGCCAGTCCTTTGCCGCCTGGCCAACATCGGCGACGTCGGCAAAGCCGCGCAGATTTGGAAATTGCTTTTCTATTCCCGGTGCGAACAGCCCCTTGTGAATGCAGACATTCTTGATGCCGGCCTTCACCATCTTCTCATAGCCCTTGTAGGCGACCTTCTCGTCGTCCATTCGCCAGGGATAGCGGCTGATTTCCTTGTGGGTGTTGTCGCCGACGGTGTAGCCCTTGCAGGACTCAGGTTTGAGCGCGAGGCCGGCATCGAGCTTGTCGAGCCAGCCGGGTTGCCCGGGCGTGAAGATCATGTGCGCGAACACCCGGCGCGAGCCTGCCTCGTCGTTGATCTTCCTGCGGGCTTCGGCCATCTGCTCGTTGGTCAGGAACCAGTCCTGCTCGATGTCGGAGGGCGCGGAGGAGATCAGCGAAATCTTGGTGTCGCTGTCCAGAAACATCTCTTTTTTGTAGTTGTTGAACTTCAGATCCTCGATGGTCTGCTCGTGATCGCTGAGTTGCTTGTTCCAGCCGGCCTTGCCGACGGCCTTGCGCATTTCGACAAAACCCATGATGCGGGTGTCGTCGCGCAGGAAATGCGTGTGCATGTCCATGATGAACTGGTCTTTCAGCGCGCCGGCGCGCTCCTGCGCCATCGCGGGCGTGGCGGCTTCCGCCTTCGTCACGTCGAACAGCGGCCCATAGACTTCGTTCATCGCCACGAACGAGGCGGCCATGCCGGCGGCGGTCTGGAAGAACCGGCGGCGGTCGAGGCCCTGCTTGCCGCCGAGATCGTCTGCCATCGCCAGCAGCCGCGCTTCGACCTCGCGCTGCCGTTCGTTTTGCGGGTCGGGATAGAATTCGTCACTCGAGACGATCTGCGTCGGGATCGGCGTCTGGTAGGCGCACAGTTCGGACGGCATCAATGCGGCAAGTTCGGCTTCCGTCAGTTGGTTGCTCATGGTTTCCCTCCTTGTCGTGGACGGTTCGGGGGCAGGATAGACCTGCAACCCACGGCTGTCAGCCGATATCGGCGTGATCGGGCGATGGTGTTCTTGCGGTGCAGCGCACAACTTCTTTCAAACCATCAGGCTCGCTGTTAGACTTCGTCCACGCAAAACATGACGCGGGGATGAAGTATGACGTACTCCGGATATCCGCTGGCGCGACGCGCGCTGCTCAAGGGACTAGGTGTCGGAGGGATCGGTCTTGGCGTAGCCGCCGTGGTCCCCGCTCAGGCTGCGACCGCCGTTCCTTCGGAAGGCGGCGAGATTTGGAGCAACGAATACTGGACCAAGAAGGGCGATATCCCCTTGTGGATGTTTCGCAAGCGGATCGGTGCGCCGAAGCCGGGCGAGCCGGCGCGGCCGGTCGTGTTCTTTGTCCACGGTTCGTCGGTGACCTCGCGGGTATTCGATCTCACCGTTCCCGGCAAAGGCGAATATTCCGTGATGAACGAGTTCGCGCGCTACGGTTTTGACTGCTGGACCATGGACCATGAGAATTACGGCAAGTCCGGCCGCACCTCGGGCAATGCCGATATCGCCAGCGGCGTCGAGGATCTGAAGGTCGCGGTCGAACTTATTGCCCGCGAGACCGGGCAGCAGAAGGTGCACTTCGTCGGCGAGTCCTCGGGTGCCTTGCGCGCCGGCGCCTATGCCATGGTGCAGCCGGAGCGCGTCGACCGCCTGGTATTCGCGGCCTTCACCTACAAGGGGGAGGGATCGCCGACGCTTACCAAGCGCGCCGAGCAGCTCGAATATTTCCGCACCCACAACATGCGGAAGCGCGACCGCGACATGATCCGCTCGATTGCGACCCGCGACAAGCCGGGCACATCAGATCCGGCCGCAATGGAGGCGCTGGCGGATGCCGAAATGCAATTTGGAGACCAGATCCCGACCGGCACCTATCTCGACATGACCGCCAATCTGCCGGTGGTGCATCCGGAGAAGGTGCTGGCCCCGGTGCTGCTGGTGCGCGGCGAATATGACGGCATCGCGACCGTGGCCGATCTCGAGGAATTCTATAACAAGCTGCCGAACGGCGATCGCCAGTTCATCATCCTGCCCGGCACGGCCCATTCGGTGGCGCTGGCGATCAACCGGCAATTGTTCTGGCATGTGACGCGGGCGTTTCTGACGATGCCGATCCCGATCGCTACGTAACGGGTCGCATCAATCCGGATGCGTGTGGCCGCTGAATTCGTCACGGCCGGGCCAAAGCGCGAAGCGCGTCTTCGCGCAGATGATCCGGCCATCCACGCCTCATTGTTCCGATAGCAAAAAAATCTCAAACGGCGTGTCGGCTCGCCGCGCGCCGGTTCGTCCTCGGGTGGAACCCGCCAAAAAGGAACCCCTCATAGCCAAAATGATCTTCATCAACCTACCGGTCAGCGATCTCGCCCGCTCGACCGCCTTCTATCAGGCGATCGGCGGTGAAAAGAACTCGCAATTCTCCGACGACACGGCGTCCTGCATGGTGTTTTCCGAGTCGATCTACGTGATGCTGCTGACCCATGACAAATACCGGCAGTTCACTTCGAAGAAGATCGCCGACGCCAAGGCCTCCAGCCAGGTCATAATCTGCCTGTCCGCCGACGGCCGCGATGCGGTGGACGACATGGTTGGGAAGGCGCAAGGCGCGGGCGGCGGCGCCGATCCAGGCCCGAAGCAGGATTACGGCTTCATGTACGGCCGCAGTTTTGAAGATCCCGACGGTCACCACTGGGAAGTGATGTGGATGGATGTCGCGGCCGCACAATCTTCCACGGCTGCTGCCTGATCGTTCATCCAGTTTGTAGGGTGGGCAAAGCGAAGCGTGCCCACCACTCATGATAATGGTGTCGAAAGATGGTGGGCACGGCGCAAGCGCGCCTTTGCCCACCCTACACATTTCTAATAACTGACCCGCAATCCCACGCCGCCGTGAAGCGTGTTACCGACCGGCTGCGGGCCGGCGGTGCCGTTGAGGAAAAGATCAGCGACCCAGCCCTTGGTGATGCGGAAGCCGAGCCGGCCGCCATATTCGAACCAGCCCTGGTTGCCGATCGTGGGCACGATGGTGCCGTCGCCGGTCACGCTGGCGACGATGCCGGATCGCGTTCCGAACGATTGCACCCATCCACCGTTGATGTTGGCTTCGACGCTCGAGCCGAATAAATGCGTCCACTGTCCGCCGACCTTGACGAGGCTGGTGCGATCGGTGCCATCGGCGATCGAGGCGTCGAACGGATTGAAGGCTGTGGTGGGGTCCATGTAGCCCTTCACCCGCTGCCATAGCTGCCAGACCTCGACGGAAGCTGCCACCTCATCGCGCGGCGACAGCCGGCTCATCCAGCCGGCGCGGCCATAGACGGCGTAGTTCTCGCTTGTGGTCGAACTTTCGAGCGACACTGCGCCGAGGCTCGTCGTGTAGCTGCGCGAATAGCGCACCTTCTGGAACGGCGACAGGATCGTGCCGATATCGAAGAACGGCCGCGACGATCCCCAGTCGACAAAATCATAACGCAGCGCGAACGCGCCGATCGGCGCGCTGGTGACGTGGTATCCGCCTTCGTTGTACTGCGTATAGGCGATGCCGGCGAGCAGCGACAGGTTGGGCGTCAGGTTTTTGCGGCCGTGAATGCCGGCCGAGAACGACCCCGCCGAGCCGAACGCGCTGATGCAATCGTTGCAATTGACCTGCTCGTTGACGCCCAGCAGCACGCTGCCGAGCACGCGGTTGGTGATCATCTGGTTGAAGCGCTGGTCAGCCAGTCCGTTGATCGAGCCGGCACTCGAATCGGCTCCGGTTATCGGCGGCGTGTTCGTGGATTGTTGGTTGGCTCGCGGCGTTGGCGAAGCCGAGGGCGATGGGCTCGGCGTGGGAGTCGTCGGGTAGCACTCGACGCATTCCTCCTGCGCTGGGGGCGACGGCGATGGCGATGGCGTTTGTGCCCACGAAGGCGACGATTGCATCGCGAGCACCGCGACGAGGAGTGTTGCGGACAACACGGCTTTGCGAATGAAATTTGCCATAGTCAGCGCCCGCACAGCATGCCGGTGGGATCGCTGCCGTCGTCGAGGATGACGGGCGTCGCATCCGCGTATTGCGTCTTGCTGCAGAGCCCCGCGGCGGCGCTGCAGGTTGCGGCGAACGTCCAGGGCGGCGTGTTGCTCTTCTTGATCGTCGACCTGCCGCCGGCGCCGCCCGCGGTGATGATGGCGGTGTCGCCGGGCCGCGTCAGTTGGATGCATTCGAACGAGGTCGTGCAGACTGAGGCCGCGCCCTCCTGCAGATTGACGATGGTCTGGCCGCGCTGCGACAGGATATCGAGCGTGGTGCCGCGGACGCCGATGGTCGCCAGCGGCGTCGTGATCTTGTAGGCGGCCTTGTCCGAATGGCCGGTGACGAAGCGAAACGCGCCCGACGTCATGCGCACCGCGACTTCGCGATAGTGATGCTCGTCGTCGAACACGGTGCGGTCGAGCTTGAGCGANGCGTTGGGACCCAGCGAAAGATTGGTGCTGTCGGCCATCACCAGCCGCGTCGCGCTATCGATACCGGTGCGAACGGTCTCGTCACGCAGCAGTCCATCGCCGACATTGATCTGGGTGGTCGAAGGTCCGGCAACGCGGAGCACTTCATTCTTGACGACGGCTGCTTCGCCGACACGCGTTTGCGCATACGCGGGTGCAGCCATTGACGCGGTTACCAGGCAAATCGCAAATAGCGAACGAAAGCAATTCCAGAAATTCATTTCAAAGCCGATCGATTTATTCTTACATCGTACTGGATCGCGCGCGCGTGCGATGTAGCAGAATTATCACGGGCGTGGCCTATTCGCCCGTCGGTTAGTGATTGCGGAATCGAAATGCGTTCAATGCGATAGACATAAAAATTTGGAGACATCACACTCAATTTTGCCACAATATCATCCCGCCCCTCATTCTGTGACAGATCGTCCGTGAAGCCAGCAACCTCATCACATTCAGTTTCGTCAGATTCGATTCTCCGCACGGGCATAACCGCGGCTGTTCTTTTTGTTCTCGCGCATTTCGCGATGCTGATCGGCGTAACAACTCCCGAGAAATTTTATTTCGACGAGGTGCATTATGTGCCGGCAGCGCGGCAGATGCTCGAACCGGTGATGCCACAGCCGATGCTCAACCCGATGCATCCGCCGCTCGCCAAGCAGTTCATCGCGCTGTCGATCCATTCGCTCGGCGACGGGCCGCTGGGCTGGCGCTATCCAGGCGTCCTGTTCGGATCGCTCGCCATCGTCGCGGTGTATCTGTGCGGCCTTGCGCTGTTCGCGGCGCAAGGACCGGCGGTTGCAGCGAGCCTGCTCGCCTTTTTCAACCAGATGCTGTTCGTGCAATCGCGGATCGCGATGCTGGATATTTTCGCGCTCACCTTCAGCCTGTTTGCGATCGCGGCGTTCATGCATGGCTTTCGAAGACAGCGGCCGCAGCTGTGGTTCGCGCTTGCCGGGTTCGGCTTCGGCCTGTCGACTGCTTGCAAATGGAGTGGGCTGTTCGTGCTCGCGGTCTGCATCGTCATCGTCGCCGTGATTCGCTTGATGCAAAGTTGGCGCACGCAATTCGCCGACGCCCGGCCCGAAGACTGGTATCGGCCCGATCTCTGGCCCGATTTCAGGTGGTGGCATTTCGCGATCTGCTTCGTGCTCATTCCGGCTGTGGTCTATCTCGCGACGTTCATTCCGCTCTACGGTTTTTCGTTCCCGGATATTCTGCAAGCGCAACGGCGGATCTTCAGCGACAACACCACGACCGCAATCGCGGGCCACACCTATATGAGTTCATGGCCGTCCTGGCCTTTCCTGGTGCGCCCGGTCTGGTATCTCTTCGACAAGATCGGCGACGACCGGATCGCGGCCGTCGTCTTTCTCGGGAACCCGCTGATCCTGTGGCCGGCGCTGATTGCAGTCGCGATCTGCCTGCGCGACTGGATCGTGACGCGGCGGGTCGACGCCTTCCTGGTGCTGGCGTTCTATTTCGGCCCGTACCTCGCATGGGCATTGCTGCCGCGAACGCTCGGGTTCATTTACTACTACCTTCCGGCTGCGACGACGGCGAGCCTTGCGCTGGTCTATGCCTTGAAACGAGGCAGCAAACCCGGTTGGCTGTTGTGGGCCTGTGTTGCGATTGGTTTTGCCGGCTTTGCCGCAATGTTGCCGATATCGGCCGCGTTCATAGGAACTTCGATGGCGACATTCGGCCGCCTGATGATCTTCCAGAACTGGATTTGAGGTGGCCTTCGCATTGATCGCCCCACGAGCAATCCAATGACGGGTCCACTTGTAGGGGTTGTGGGCTCGCCGTAGATTCATCGCAGTATGAGTCGCTCGAATCTCCGTCTTAAGGAACGAACGGCATGTGGGCCTTCTTCGAACGTCTGCTCGATTCATCGATGTTCGCACCGCATGGAATATGCCTGCTGTGGGAACCGCAACTGATCTGGCTCCACGTTGCATCTGATGTCGTGATTGCCGCCGCCTATTTTTCCATCCCTGTCGCGCTGTCGATCTTCGTCTCCAAACGCCGCGACGTCGATTTCGGATGGGTATTCTGGGCGTTCGCGCTGTTCATCATGGCGTGCGGCATCACTCACGTGATGTCGATCATCACGCTGTGGGTGCCGATCTACGGCATCGAAGGCATCATCAAGGCGTTGACGGCCGCGGCGTCGATCGTGACGGCGGCGATGCTGTGGCCGCTGTTGCCGAAGGTGCTTGCGCTGCCGTCGCCGTCGCAGCTTCGCGCGGCCGAAGTCGCGCTGGCGGAAGAAGGCGTGCACCGGCGCGAGGCCGAGGACATGCTTCGGCAGTCGCAGAAGATGGAAGCGATCGGACAATTGACCGGCGGCGTGGCGCACGATTTCAACAATCTGCTCACGATCATCAGCGGCAATCTCGAGATCGCCGATCGCTGCCTGCAGACGTGGAGCGAGGCCGCGCGCGAGCGGTTGACGCGGGTGATTGCCAACGCCGCCAACGGCGCGCAGCGCGCGGCGATGCTGACGCAGCGCCTGCTGGCGTTTGCGCGGCGGCAGCCGCTCGATCCCAAACTGACCAACGTCAGTCAATTGATCGCCGGCATGTCGGATTTCTTCAGGCGGACGCTGGGCGAGAACGTCGAGCTCGAGGTCGTGGAGGGCGCCGGCCTGTGGCAGATCGAGGTCGACCCCAGCCAGTTGGAAGCGGCGATTCTCAATCTGGTCGTCAACGCCAAGGACGCCATGAACGCCACGGGTGCGATGGTCAACAGCGGCAGACTGACGATCGAGACCAGCAACGTTTCCGTCGACGAGGGCTATCGGCAACAGAACGCAGGCGTGCCGGCCGGGCAATATGTATTGATCGCCGTGAGCGATACCGGTTCCGGAATGCCGCGGGAAGTCCAGGAGAAGGCGTTCGACCCGTTTTTCACGACCAAGCAACCGGGGCAGGGCACCGGCCTCGGATTGAGCCAGGTCTACGGCTTCGTCAAGCAGTCCGGCGGCGAGATCAAGATATACAGTGAGGTCGAGCACGGAACCACGATCAGGATCTACCTGCCCCGCGCCGCCGCCGCTCCCGAGACCGTCGGACAGGGCGATGCGCCCGTGGTTGGCAGTTCGGGGAGCGAGACCGTCCTGGTGGTCGAGGACGAATGCGATGTGCGGTCCTATCTGGTCGAGACGCTAAAGGATCTGAACTACCGGGTTCGCGAGGCGGCGAATGGGGCGGCGGCGCTGGCGTTGTTCGACGCCAATCCGTTCCGGATCGATCTGTTGCTGACCGACATCGTGATGCCCGGCCTGAACGGCCGCGAACTGGCCGATCAACTGCACCATCGCCAATCCGGCCTGAGGGTTTTGTTCATGACCGGCTATTCGCGGGATGCGATCGTGCATCAGGGCCG
>C688J18823_10002365_pt1 | contig 11813 bp, 10 predicted proteins | sample HopSoiMetagenom1_FD_18823 | JGI IMG/M metagenome (IMG submission 18823) | reverse complement strand
CCTTGAAGCTTCGGTCCGCTGACAGGCCCCTCGAGGTAGAAGTCGAAACGCGCACCCTCGGCCGGCGGCGCCTGACCTGACAGGACGGCGTCGGCCGAGGCGCCGTACTCGACGACCTGCGTGATCTGCGGCCGGTACTCGTAAATCAGGGGTCCGGGCATTGGTCACTCCGCTCGTGACACCGGCGCCACCGGTCCCGGCCAGCCTACCTGTGCGGAGGGCCGCGCCGAGCATGCCGAACTGTGCGGCGAGGGTTGCGCTTCATCTCCGCTGCTCCTTGCGATGCTCGACCCGGGGGGCGCCGGGGCACATGACCAGGGCTAGTGACGGGCGCGAGCGGGGGCGCGACGGGCGACCGTGACGACATGCCCTCCACCACCGTCGGCCAGGAGAACTCCTCGCCCATCACCATCCACTACGAGGACGTCGGCTCGGGACCGCCGGTCGTCCTGATCCACGGCTTCCCGCTCAGCGGCCGCTCGTGGGAGAAGCAGATCCCGCCGCTGCTCGAGGCGGGCTTCCGCGTCATCACCTACGACCGTCGCGGCTTCGGCCAGTCCAGCCAGCCGTCGGTCGGCTACGACTACGACACCTTCGCCGCGGACCTCGACAAGCTGCTCACCGAGCTCGACCTGCGTGACGCGGTGATCGCCGGTTTCTCCATGGGCGGCGGCGAGGTCGCGCGCTACCTCGGGACGTACGGCTCCGAGCGCATCAGCAGAGCGGCGATCCTCGCCGGCGTCCCACCGTTCCTCCTCAAGACGCCCGAGACGCCGAACGGGCTCGACCAGAGCGTCTTCGACGGCATCCAGGCGGCGATCGCGGCCGATCGGTTTGCCGCCTTGACCGCGTTCTACAAGGACTTCTACAACCTCGACGAGTTCCTGGGAACGCGTATCAGCGAGGACGCCGTGCGGGACAGCTGGAACGTCGCCGCCAGCGCCTCACCGGTCGCCACCTACGCATGTCCGCCGACCTGGCACACCGACTTCCGCGCGGACCTCGCGAAGATCGACGTGCCGACGCTGGTGATGCACGGCACCGCCGACCGGATCCTCCCGATCGAGGGGACGAGTGAGCGCACGCACGAGCTCGTCGCGGACAGCCACTACGTCGTCATCGACGGCGCCCCGCACGGCTGCCTGTGGACCCACGCCGAGGAGGTCAACCGGGCGCTGCTCGAGTTCGTTGCCGGGGACCGTTCCGTCCAGCCCGACACGGCCCGCGTCGCCGCGTAGCCCGGAACTCAACCACGAAGGATATGGAGCAACCGATGTCTCAGATCAGACTTCTCGAGGTGACGTACGGCGTCGTTCTGGTGGCGCTGGGCTCGCTTGCTATCGCGGCCTGCGGAGGCAGCGACAGCAACGGGTCGGACAGCTCGAAGGCGCAGACACAGTCCACCGCCAGCGGCTACGGGAACTCGGCCGCGGCAAGCAGGAACGTGACCATCGGGACAGGCGTGCACGTCACGAACACCCCCACGAAGGCGTTCAGGGTCAAGCCCGTGGACACGACCGAGTCGGTCGCGCTGGGCCCGAAGGGATATCCGGTCTACACCTTCCAGGGTGAGACCACGAACCACATCATCTGCCAGAAGACCGCCAGTGCGAAGACCAACTGCTGGGGATTCTGGCCGCCGGTGTCGGTGCGCTCGAGCGACACCATCAGCCAGCAGAGCGAAATCGGCGGCAAGCTCGGCACGGTCACCAACCACGGCGTGCTCCAGCTCACCCTGAACGGCCAGCCGCTCTATTACTTCACCCCGGACCTGGCGTCCAAGAACGCCACGCAGGCCACCGGCGACCAGATCAAGACCTTCGGGTCGATCTGGCACATCGTCGCCCCTCGGTAGACAGCGACGCGGCGATCGTTGCGACGGTCGCCGCGTTCTCGCCGTCGGACCACGTTCCCTTCAAACCCGGAGTAGATCGATGAACGACAACAGACATCAGGACGGCATTCACCCCTTCCCGGCCGGTATGCAGTCGCGTGAAATCGAAACCAACGGCGCCAAGATCCACGTACGCGTCGGCGGACATGGTCCAGCGGTCGTCATGCTGCACGGCTTCGGCACAACGGGCGACATGTGGGGTCATCTGGCGAGCGCACTCGTCAAAGACCACATGGTCGTCGTGCCCGACCTGCGTGGATTGGGCCTCTCGTCGAAGCCTGATGGCGGCTACGACAAGAAGAATCAGGCGGCGGACGTGGTGGGCGTCCTGGACGCCCTGGGTGTGCGCACGGCCGATGTGGTGACGCACGACATCGGCATCATGGTCGGCTTCGCGGTTGCCGCCGGCCACCCCGAGCGCGTGAGCCGATGGGGGGCGATCGATGCGCCGCTGCCCGGCATCGGAGCCTGGGATCAGGTCACACAGGATCCCGCCATGTGGCACTTTGGCTTCGGTGGTCAGGACATGGAGCGCCTGGTCGCCGGCCGCGAGCGCATCTACCTCGACCGCTTCTGGAACGACCTTTCCCGGGACCCGAAGCGGTTTGATGAGGCGAAGCGCCAGCATTACGCGGCGCTCTATGCGCAACCTGGCGCAATGCGAGCGGGCTTTGCCCAATTCCTGGCGTTCAGCCAGGATGCGGCCGACAACAGGACGTTCCTCGCGCAGGGCAAGCTTCAGATGCCGGTCCTGGGCTTCGGTGGCGAAGCGACGTTCGGCCCTCAGATCGGCGCCGTGATGCGCTCTGTCGCCGAGAACGTCGAAGAGGCGATCATCCCGGATTGCGGGCACTGGATCACGGAAGAGCAGCCGCAGGCGACGACAGACCTGGTCGTCGACTTCCTGCGCCGGGCCGACGCCCGGTCAGGTGTGAGCTGTGGCGCCGTCGCCGCGTAGCGCGGGACGTCGTTGGTGCTCATCGCCGCGAGCGTGGCTCTCTATCAGCGAAATCACGCAGAACTACAGCGGAGGGGGAGGGATCGAACCCTCGAGCCGCTTGCGCGACCAATGGTTTCGAGACCTCCGGTGGTGCGTCGGTTTGGTCCGGCCCATGTCGCGCCGCCGGCGAGCCTCGCGGACGCCGAGTGGTCGTTTCATCGCGAAGCGGAGGTCGAGGCACGGCCCGAGGCCTTCGCTGAGCAGGTCGGTGCCGAGGGCCGCGTCCACCACGCGGAGGCCAATCGCTTCGGAGATCCGCAGGCCCGTCGACGCTGGTGCGCCGCGTCATCGATGATGTAGGTGCCGGTCTCGAGCGTCTCGTGCAGGGACCAAGCGCAGGCAAGGGTCCCCGTAGCCCCGAAGAGAGTCAACCGCTGGGCGTTGACCGACTACGCCGGCATGCTCGTGTTCCACGCCGCTGTACGGCGACGTCCGTGGGACGAGAAATCGTGGCCGGATGTGTGTGGGTGCAGCGTGCAATCTGGCGTCGTCAACATGCGGCGAGCAACTCGTTCGCGCGCTATCGCGCAGAATCCCTGTGATGAGGAACGCGAGCACGGCGCAGCGAGCGTCGCCGGCTGGGGCTGAGGGGTGAAGATGGGGCCCGCCGGTGCCGATCCTAAGGGCCCTGCGCTTGCCGCGCGATCGCTTCTCGGCCGCGATCGAGAGCTGGAGCGCCTCTTCGCCATGATCGATCAGATCGGGCGGCGTGGGGGTGCCCTCGTGGTCCGTGGCGAGGCCGGAATCGGTAAGTCCGCGTTGCTCGAGGCTGTGGGGGGTCGGGCGCGCGAGCAGGGCGCGACGGTGGTGACGACGACCGGTACGCAGTCGGAGGCGCGTTTGGCCTTCGGGGGGCTCCATCAGCTGTTGCTTCCGTTCCTCGATCAGGTGGATCAACGTCCTGATCCGCAGCGGAAAGCCCTCGACGTGGCGCTCGGTGTCAGTGAGGGCGACGCGCCGGATGTCTTCCTGATCGGTCTGGCGACCCTCGGACTGATCACCGAGCGCGAGGCGGAGGCGCCCCTGCTGCTCGTGGTCGAGGATGCGCAGTGGCTCGATCGATCGTCGGCAGAGGTGCTGGCCTTCGTCGCGCGGCGGCTCGAGATGGAGCCGGTGATCCTGCTCTTCGCGGTTCGCGCGGGCGTGCCAAATGCTCTCGACGAGGCGGGCCTCCCCGACCTCGTCGTTGGCGGACTCGACGACGACGCGTCGGGCGCGCTTCTCGAACTGAACGGCGCCACCCTGTCCGACGAGCTACGAGTGCGGATCCTGGCGGAGGCGGCCGGCAATCCGCTCGCTCTGATCGAGCTCCCGACCGCGGCGGCCAATCTCGATCTGATCACGGCCGGGGAGCCGCTGCCGCTGACGGCTCGGCTCGAGGCGACGTTTGCAACGAGGCTCACCGCGCTCGACGCCGACGTGCGCGCGCTGGTGCTCCTCGCGGCGCTCGATGATGACGGCGACCTCGCCGAGCTGAGTCGCGCGGGCGAGACGCTCGTCGGAGTGAGGGTGGACGGCGCCGAGTGGAAGCTCGCCGTCGCATCCGGACTCGGAACGCTCGACGAGCACGGATTCCGGTTCCGGCACCCGTTGATCAGGTCGGCTGTTCATCAGGCGGCCACGGGCGAGCAACGCCGTCGAGCGCACGCTGCGCTCGCTGGCGCGCTCGCGGGCGATCCCGACCGGGCCGTCTGGCACCTAGCCGCGGCTGCACGAGGACCAGACGAAGAGGTCGCCGCGGCTCTCGATGCTGCGTCAGATCGGGCGAGGTTTCGCGGCGGCCTCGACGTTGCACTGGCGGCGCTGGAGCGGGCTGCTGGGCTGTCGGCAGATCCGCCGCTCCGCGCGCTACGGCTCGCGCGGGCAGGCGATCTCGCGTACCAGCTTGGCCGTTCGGAGGAGGCGGTGCGGCTCCTTCGCGCAGCGCTCCAACTCGAGCGGCTTCCTGTTCACGAGGCCGCGAGGGCGTCATTCGATCTTGAGACGCTCACGAGGGCATGGTCCGGCGCCTCCACGATCCGGCGCTTCGCGCGCATCGCAGAGGACCTCGCGGACCGCGGTGACGATAGGGGCGCCCTCGAAGCCCTCGACGCGGTGTCGGTGCGTTCCTACTGGGACCAGCTGGACGATGGTACGAGGCAACACGTGGCGGCGATCGTCGACCGGCTCGCGGTGCCGGCCAACGATCCGCAGCGTCTCGCGGCACTTGGGCTCATCGAACCTGTCAATCGAGGCCGGGAGGTCATCGCTGGGGTCGGGCAGATGTCTCCGGTTGACATGCCTGGTCCCNACCAATCGAAGGCCGTCGGTCGGGCGGCGATGGCTGTATGGGCCGACAACCTCGCTCTTCCGTTCCTTCGCTCCGCAGTGGCGGGATACCGGTCCAATGGCCGGTTGGCGCCGCTTGCACAGTGCCTCATGTTCGAAGCATGGGCCGGGATCAACTGCGGTGCGGCTCGCATTGCGATCACCAGTGCAGCCGAAGCGGCAAGGCTTGCTGAGGAAACGCGCCAGCACCGTTACGTGCTCGCCGCGAAGCTTGCCCATGCCATCCTTGCCGCCGAGCGGGGCGAGGAGGAAACGGCCGATCATCTGATCGCCGACACCGAGGCGGAGCTTCTGCCGATGGGCGCCAACCCTCAGCTCGGGCTGGTTGCGTTCGCGCGCGGCCGAGCGGCTCTCGCCGCTGAGCGCCCAGGCGAGGCGTACCAGGATCTCGTCCGCATCTTCGATCCTGCGGACGCCTCGTACCAACCCTACGCACGCGGCTGGGCGCTCGCCGACCTCGTGGATGCGGCGGTGCGCGGCGGCGGCGACCTCGACCTGACTCGCGGTCTTCTCACCGAATGGGAGGAGATCGCGGCGGCCACGAGTGCCCCGCACCTCAAGGTTCAGCTGGCCTACGCGGCTGCGCTCCTTGGCGACGGCCCGACCGCCGAGCACCGGTTCCGGGTCGCGATCACGTCGAGCGCCGCGGATTGGCCGTTCTACAAGGCCCGTGCGCAGCTCGGATACGGAGGGTGGCTGCGCCGGCAACGACGGGGCGCCGATGCTCGTACACCGCTCCGCGATGCCGCTCGGGTCTTCGACGCCCTCGGCCTGCGACGCTTCGCCGAGCGCGCGCGCCGCGAGCTGCGTGCCTCCGGCGAGCGTGCGCGACGTCGCGTTCCCGAGGCGTGGACCGAGTTGAGCCCTCAGGAACTCCAGATCGCGCAGCTGGCGGCCGAGGGCCTCTCGAACCGAGAGATCGGCGAACGGCTCTATCTCTCCCACCGGACGGTGAGCACGCACCTCTACCGGCTCTACCCGAAGCTCGGCATCACGTCGCGCACTCAAGTGCGTGACGCGCTCGAACCGACCAACGGCTGGTAGCGCACCACCGTCATTTGACGTACACGACCGTGCGCCCAGAGGACTAGCTTCGAGTCCGTTCGCAATCTGGAGGAGATCTCATCCTCCACTCGCCTCCAAGCTGCGGCCGGCCTCGAAGATGCCGTTGCCGAGCGAATCCTGAGCTAGCCCTCTTGGGCCGTCACGCGGCTCATGGCACGTAAGACCGAGATGCGACGTGCCCAACCCTTGGCGATAGAGGGCTCGCTTCGGGACTGCGCAACGCGCGAGGAAGGACAGAGAGATGCCACCTATCACGGTCGGCGCCGAGAACGACGCTCCGATCGAGATCCACTACCAAGATCACGGCAGCGGAGGTCCCGTCGTGATGGTGCACGGCTACCCATTGAACGGAACTAGGCCGCTCGCCCAATCAGCGGGCGTTCACCGTCGAATCCATCGGCGGCAGCGACATCTATCAGGGGTTTGCGCCGGCAAGTGCGCGCGGGTTCGCTCGAGTGTCTCGAACTTCCACGACGACGCAGGGCAACCCGGGATGAGTTTCACCATGACAACACCGCGGGGCGGCACAACCGGCTCGCAATATCGGGAGGTCAGCGAATGCTCTACAGCGCGATCGTCAAGAAGAGAATCCGGCAGAGCTTCGACCAGGTCAACGACCATCGCTGGGACGACCTGATGGGCTCGATCGCGCCGGACGTCCACCATCGCTTCCTCGGCACTCATGCGATCGGTGGTGAGCGCCACGACCAGGCGACCCTGCGTCGCTGGTTCGAGCGCCTCGCCCGCGTCCTGCCCGATCTGCATCTGACGATCAACAACATCTGGGTGAAGGGCCCGCCCTGGCACACGACCGTGGTCGTTCAGTGGGACGGGACCGCGACGCTGCTCAACGGTGACCCGTACCTCCAGCACGCCGTTCACCTCATCACGCTGCGCTGGGGGAAGATCCACGAGCTCGACGTCTTCGAGGACTCCCAAGCGGTCGCCCGCGCGCTTGCCGCTCAAGCGGCTGCCGGGCTCGACGAGGCGGTCGCCGAACCGATCCTGAGCTAGCGGGGATGGCCACAGACCTGATCACCCCCGACGAGCTCATCCCCCAGCCATGCGAGCTCGTCCTCCAACACGGACTGCCCGACACGATCGCCGGGTGGCAAGCACTGGCCGACGGTCTCTTGACCGACCAGTCCTGCGCCTTTCACCGCAACCTGGAGATCTCGTCGCGCTACGCCTGGATCTACAAGTTCCTACCCGCCTGCCTGAAGTGGGCCGGGATGGCCGCATTCGCGTCGCACCACGTTCGGCTCGCCCTCTTTCCGCTCCGACTGGACGCCGATCGCACCGGCTACGTGGACATCCCGCACAGCCTGGGCCGCCAGAAGGCGCTGCTGATAGAGGACGTCAACACGATCCGCGAGACCAACAACGCGATCTTCGACGACATCTTCTGGGTGCACCTCGCGTACGTCACCGCCGACGACGGGATCGAGTGTCTACGGACTCACCTGGGACCGGAACGCCACTATGCGGCCGTCCTGCGCGGCTTCGAGGCGATCGATCGAGGACGCCGCATCCTGGAGGACGCGACGGCGTCCGCCGAGGCTCGGCGGACGGCCGATGATCTCATCTGGAAGGGCAACGTGCAGCTCCTCGAGCACGAGCAGCGCGCCTTGGTGCAACCCAACCTCGACCGCCTCTCATGCGCGTTCGCCAGGCTCTTCTCCATCGGCTCGGCGCTGACCTTCGAGGTGCGCGGAATGCGCCAGGAGGCTTCGTACTTCACCTCGTTCTACCTCTACTCGCTCACACGCGGCATCCCACACGCCCTCCATGCCCACGCGTGGCCGAGGATCACCCGCTTCGACGACCGCTGGGGTTGGATCGCGACGAGCATCGTCCCCCGCTTCCGGAGATTCGATGCCGACATGCGCCTGGCGGAGGCCAGCCTGCGCCGCATCTTCGACGAAGCGCGCGACTACGCCTCGAACCCCTGCGTCCTGCCACGCTCACCGCAGACGGGCCAGCGCACGCCGATCGACGAACGACCGCGAGCGATGGCGACCTCGTTCGAGTAGATCGCATTCAGGCAATCGTCCCGGCGTCGCCACCGCTTTGCGGCTGGGCGGGCGGTGCCGCAACGGCTGTATGACTCGGAACCCGCGGGACACTCAGGCAACGTCTCGGTTGCTATCCCCCGGCCCCGCTCAGCGCGTTATGGCAGTGGTGGCAGCTCGGGTCCGTGGCGGCGTCTTCCTCGCAACGGTGAGCCCACCGCGCTGAAGGACCGGGAAGTGCAGCCCGCGACTACCGCGTCGTATTTGTCGGCGATCCAGAACGGGATCGTGAGGCTTGCGGGTTGATGGAGATGCGACCCGAGCGCTTGCGCGACACAGGCGTGCGTTGTAGCTCGCCGCCTAGCGCATGCGCGCCCACGCCGACGCCGTCAAGGAGGCAGTCCTATGACCAGTCGATTCTGATCGCCGGGCGCTCGGTCCGATCACCGAGCGCGACATCGGATTCCGGTGATCCAGACGCGAGGCGCAGCCGAGTTACGCCTGAGCGGGTCCAGCCCTATCCCATCCGGGTGGTGAACTGGTTTTGGTCGAAGTAGTCCCGCCAGGCGTTGATCTTGCCGTCGGTGACCTCGAAGGTCCCCATGACCTGCAGGTCGAAGGACTTGTCAGCGATCCTGAACACGTCCAGCCGCTCGGTCATCACGACGGGACCGTTGGCCGCGATGTTGATGACGCGGAACTCGATGCTCTCGATGCCTGGCGGGCCAGGGCGGATGAAGGAGTCGATCGTGTTGGCGATGAAGCCCCTGCCAGTGACCGGCGCCTGCGGGATGTTGTGGTAGACGGCGTCGTCGGTGAAGAACGCGGCCAGCTCGACGGTCCCGACGTTGTCGGACCAGGCCGCGCAGAACCTGCTCACCACCTCGATCGTGCTCTCCATGGGGCTCCTCCTGTGGTCGGGCTTGGCTCGGACCCGGGCAATCTCCCAACGAGCCGGGTGAGCGTCGTCGCCAGATCCGAGCGATCCAAGCGAGGCCGGTGCCTCGATGCCGGCGCCTTGCCGTCACGCCTCCTACGCTCGTGCTTCAGGAGCCTCCTGCGCTAGCCGCGAGGTTGATGATGTTCATGTTGCCGGTCGCCCATTGGATGGTGAACGTCCATCCGGCGATACGCCAGCCGTCCGCGGTCCGCTTGAGCCGATAGTCGTGGCGGCCGCCGACTGTCCACATCGGGCCGCCGGAGGCGTTGGCGAAGACATGCACACCCTGCATGTTGGCCGCGCAGGTTGCCTCATCGCCGTCGAGGCTGATCACGTGACCGGTGATCAGGTGGTGCATTGCGTCAAGGTTGCCCATCGTTTGGCGAAGACCAACGGCGAGCTCGGCGGGACTGTACGTCTCCGGGTCGCCACCCCAGAGCGAGGTGCGGTCGACGCGGACCGGGTCCGTGAACAGTCGCTCGAGTGCGTCCCAATCCTTCCCGTCGAGCGACAGCGCGAGGCGTCCGACCAACTCGAGTATCGCGAGACGGTCCTCCGTCTCGGTTGTGGCGATGGAATCTGAGGCGATCGTCGTCATGCGTGCTCCTTTGGGGCTCGAAGTGCGTGGCGAGCTTGCCCAGCGCCCAGGTGACGACGCATCGCCTGATTCAGGTGGTCGTCACAGGCGGCCGAGCTCCCACGGCGGGGCGACGTCGCAGCCGGTGGTCACAGATCCGATGGACGAGCTCGCAAACGAACGCCGACGCAGTCGACCGAATCGTTCGAATCCAGTGACGACAGATCACCCGCGCGCGAGACAGGCTGCGGGCCATGTTCGACATGAGCCGCACGATCGACCTCCACTGCCACGTCATTCCCGACTTCTACTGGGAGGCGTCCAACGAGGACGGGAATCTCGCGGGAGGCATCACGCCGCCCCGCTGGAGCATCGAGCGTGCGATCGCCTACCTCGACGAGGCCCACATCGACGTCGCCGTCCCATCGATCAGCACGCCGGGCGTGCACTTCGGTGACGACGCGGCGGCGCGGAGCCTCGCGAGCAAGGTCAACGAGTACCTCGCTGAGATCAAGCGCGACCGTCCCGACCGGTTCGGAGCCTTCGCGATCCTGCCGCTACCGGACATCGAAGGATCGCTCGAACAGATCGCATACGCCTTCGACGTGCTCCAGCTCGACGGCGTGTCGATGCTGACCAATGCCGGCGGCAGGTATTTGGGAGACGCCCGCTTCGATCCGATCTTCACGGAGCTGCAGCGGCGCGCCGCGGTCGTGTTCGTCCATCCCACCGCGTCTCCCGATCCGATCGCGCACACCCTCGACCTGCCTGACTCGCTGCTCGACTACCCGGTCGACACGTCGCGAGCGATCGCAAAGCTCCACTACAGCAACACGTTCGCCCGAACACGTGACGTCAAGTACGTCTTCGCGCACGCCGGCGGCACGATCCCATTCGTCGCCTCGCGCTTTGCGATCGTCGACGAGATGGACGTCATCCCGGAGGCGCAGGAGCGTGGATCGTTCGCCGACGCTCTTCCGCGCCTCCACTGGGACACCGCCGCGGCGTTCAGCGACCCCGTACTCCACATGCTGCGATCGGTCACGGGGCTCGAGAACGTCGTCTTCGGGACCGACTATCCGTACCCCCGCGATGCGATCTCGATCGCCGGCCTGCGACACCTTCAGGAGACCGCTGAGCTTGACGAGAGCGAGCGCCGCGCCGTCCTGGGTGCGTCGGCCGCTCGCCTGATCCCACGCCTTGCCGACGCCGCCGAGTCCCTCTCGCCGGTCTCATGAGCTCGGACTGATCGACCAGCGCTACGCGACGATTCGGGCCGAGAGTGTCACCAGGAGCGGCGCGCGATGAGCGGCCCGATCCGGACCGCTCAGGTCCGCGACCGACTCGTCGATGCAGCCATCGACTCCTACATCGACTGGCGCGAGCAATCAATGACGACCACGGCGGCATACGAAAACTGGACCGATGCGACGTCGTCCCAGCGCCCCCTTGCGTTCGCCGCGTATCGAGCGGCGCTCGACCAGGAGGAACACGCCGCGAACTACTATGCGTCGACATTGCGTGACGTATCACGTATTCTGGAAAACGAGCGGCTGACGAGTTGGAGGATTGATCGTGCCGAGTGCTTGCGTCGTAACTAAATACGGACCCCCTGACGTTCTCGAGTGGGAAGACGTTCCGATGCCGGAACCGTCGGCGAAGGAGATCCGGATCAAGGTCCGTGTCTCCGGCGTCGGCCCTACAGATCTGAAGATCCGCCGCGGCGACGTCCAGGCGGTCTTCCCTTTGCCGGACCCTGCGGTGCTCGGCTTCGAGACCGCCGGAACCGTCGATGCCGTCGGCAGTGAGGTCAGCGACGTGGCCGTCGGAGACGAGGTCGCCGCGCTCCTGCCGTCGCTGGGCGGCTACGGCGAGTACGCGCTCGCCGCAGCCTGGACGCGCAAGCCGCCGCAGGTGCCGTGGACAGATGCCGCCGCGCTCCCTTCGGCGGCCGAGGCGGCCGTCGGAGTGCTCCGCCAGCTCCGCGTGACGGAGGG
>C688J18823_10002364_pt1 | contig 11821 bp, 10 predicted proteins | sample HopSoiMetagenom1_FD_18823 | JGI IMG/M metagenome (IMG submission 18823) | reverse complement strand
CGTTCGACGAGCCGATCGAGCTGCTGTTCGTCGACGGCTCGCACGAGTACGACCTCGTGCTCGAGGACTTCGAGCAGTGGATCCCGAAGGTGATCGACGGTGGCTGGGTCGCGTTCCACGACACGACGTGGACGTCGGGGCCCCGCAAGGTCGTCGGCCAGGGCATCTACCGCTCGCGCCGGTTCAGGGATGCGCGCTTCGTCGTCGGCTCGACGACCGTTGCACGCAAGGTGGGGCGCAACTCGTTGGCCGATCGCGCGCGCAACCGTTACGTGCTCGGCGTGAAGACGGCGTTCTGGCTCGGGTCCTCCGCGTTGAAGAAACAAAGGCGCCTGCTGCCCGGGTCGGTCGAGCGCTTCGGCCGGCGCATGCTCAAAGCGATCCAGTGATGCAGCTCGAGGAGCACGGCGACGCGCCGGCGTTCCTCGTTGCCGCCGCTCCGGTGCTCGAGGCCGACGAGCCGCGCCACAACCTGATGTACGGAATCTGCTCGACGCTCGTCGACGCGCCGGACGTGTATCGCGAGGCTCATCTGTGGACGATCGCGGCAGACGGCGGAGTCGTCGGCGCCGCGCTGCGGACACCGCCTTTCAACCTACTCGTCGCGCGGCCGCTCGACGACACCGCTCTGGCGTTCTTCGCGAGCGAGCTGCACGAGCAAGGCGTCGAGCTGCCGGGTGTGAGCGGCGCGGTGCCGGAGGTCGACATGTTCGCGGATGCGTGGGCGCAGCTCGGCGGTGCCCGGCGCCGCGTGCGCATGCGGCAGGGCGTCTACGCCGCACGCACGGTGGAAGTTCCCACAGGTGTGCCGGGTGCGCCTCGGCCGGCGACCACCGACGACCGCCGGCTGCTCGTCGACTGGCTGCATGCGTTCCAGCAAGAGGCGCTCGGCGAGCATGCGCCGCACATCGAGCTCGAGCAGATGGTCGATCGCCGGCTCGCGGCGAGGACCGGCGGGCTCGCGGTGTGGGAGGACGACGCCGAGCCGGTCTCGATGTGCGGCTTCGGCGGCCGGACACCGCACGGCATCCGCATCGGACCCGTCTACACACCGCGCGAGCTACGCCGGCGCGGGTACGCGGGTGCCCTCACCGCGCACGTCACGAAACAGCAACTGGAGAGCGGCCACGACTACTGCTTCCTCTACACCGACCTCGCGAACTCAACCTCAAACCGCATCTACGTGAACGTCGGCTACGAGCGAGTCTGCGACTCCCTCGACTACGTATTCGAAAACCAACTGCTGGGGTCAGACCCCAAGGGGTCTGACCCCGGAGGGGTCTGACCCCAGCCTTTCAACGACGGAAGCGAGTTTCGATCAGAGCCGGAACGCCGCGAAGCGGCGAACCACCTCGGGCGAAAGCGGAGCTTTTGCTCGACTACTTGCCGCCGCCGACGACTCTGAACTTCGGCCGAGCGACGACGATCTTCGACGGATCCGACCACGACATCTGCTGCGCGCCGGTCGGCAAGTTGATGTTGAAGCCGCGCACGCGGTAGTACCAGGTTCCGGCGCCGAGGGGGAGGACGGCTGACGTCGTCAAGGTCATCGTGCCGAGCGCGTTTTGATTCTGCGAATCCGGCTGGGGCTTGAACGGGTACCGCGTCTTGCTCCATTGGATCTCGTAGGCGGAAGCGCCGAGCGCCGGCGTCCACGCGACGAGGGGATAGCCGTAGAACGCCTTGCCGCTCGTGCCTGCAGTGAGGCGCCCGTTCGGGGAGAGGCCGGACGCGAACAACTGGCCTGCGGCAGTGAGCGACGGCTCGCTGTTCTTGCCGAAGCGCGCGACGCGGTTGTACGGCGCGGCGCAGACGTCCTGCGGCAGCTCGAGATCCTCGTACTGGAGATTGCCGCCGGTGCGAACGATCGGCTCGCCGCTGCCGTGTGCGAACTTGAGCGGCGACGCGAAGCTGAGGCTCGATCCCGACACCGAGACGATCGTCGCGCTTTCCTGGTTGCCGGCGTTCCCGATCTGCACCGTGTCGCCGGTCGACAAGCCGGTTCCGCTGATCGCAGTCGTCGACGTCGCGCCGACCGTGCTCACGCCGGCGGTCGCCGTCCTCAGTGCGCCCGGTGACACGGCTGCGACCGCGACGATGGTCCAGTAGTAGCCGCTGCTCGGCCAGTCGGTGTCCCAGAGGTCGACGGGAGCGCCGAGCTTCCCGGTCCACGCCAGCTGCGTCGGCCCTGCGGCCGACGACGCACCGGTGGCGGAATCGGAATCGGCCGGCACGGCCGTGGTCGGAGTCGCCTCGGGCGCGGACTCGGTCGACGTCATCTTCTGGCCGTCGGCCGCGACGCTCTCGGGCTCGGAGCCGTCGCTGAGGTAGCTCGAGCGGGCCGCTGTCAGAGCCGTCTCGCTCGTGGGAAGTGCAAGGGGGCCGTAGGGCCGCGGCGCGTACGCCGGCCCGCCGATGATCGAGCTCGTGTAGACGCGGTTCAGGCACTGCCGGTCGGTGAATGCATAGACGCGGAACAGCTCTGCCTGCGTCCCGTCGATCGCCGTGTCGCCGGTGAACGTGAAGCCGGGCATCAGCCGGTGCGCCGCGGAAGAGTCGTCGTTTGCGTTCGCGACGACATCCGACACCGTCGATCTGAGCGTGATCGGACCGGTGACGTACGGCGGATTGCTCGACGTGTACACCGGGCTCCAGGGGCCATACGTGACTGCCGGGATCCCGTTCTGGCGCTTCGGGCCGTCCTGCGGACCGCGGTCCATGCGAATTGCACGCACGCGCCAGCGCACGGTGCCGATCCAGGGGGCGGACCGATGAAAGGTGTAGAACTCGCGCTCGTCGAGGACGTTCGTCAGGGAGAACTCGAACTTCACGGTCGGGCTGGCGACGTCGACGAGCCAGATCTCGTAACCGTCGGCGCCTTCGACAGGCGTCCAGCGCAGCAAGCCCGGCTGGCTCGCCAGCGGTTTCGGCGCGCCCGCGGGCTCCATGTCGAATCCGAACGCAGCGCTCCACGGAGTCGTGGACGACCGCTTGATCGCGCGCACGCGCGCGAACAGCGCGTGCGGGTTACCGGTGATCCACGGCAGCGTCACGAGCGGTGCTGCCACGGGCGTCGTCAGGCTCGTCGCGCTGTAGATGATCCCGCTCTCGCGAAACGCCGAGCTCGTCGAAAGCTGGAACTGGTAGCGGGCGGCACCTGGGACGGGGTCCCACGCGAACGACGGCGTGCGCGCAAACGACGTGTCCGCCGGCTCGTCGGCCCGCAGCAGGAAGGCGTGGAGATGGGCCGGGGCCTTGCCCGCGACAAGCGGCGCCGCGCCGGCTGAAGAGCCGAGCACGAGCATGCTGAGACAGACGGCCGCAAGTGTGAGGACACGCATGGTTCCTCATGGTTGTCGGCACCCCGACGCCGGCGGCCGTCCCTCGAACGAGGGATGCCTAGTGCGCGGAAAGCGCGCGTTCAAGCCGTTCTGCAGCCGCGAGCACGAGCGCGTCCGCGCCGGGAGCACCGACGAGCTGGACCGATGCCGGCAGGCCGTCCTCGGCGGCGCCGCAGGGCAGCGCGAGCGCGGGCCAGCCGAGCGTGTTGAACGGCAGCGTGTTCCGGATCAGGGTCGCTCGCAACGCGAGGTCGCCGATTCCGACGTGTGGTGCCACGCACGAGAGGGTGGGCGTCAAGAGCAGGTCGAAGCCGTCGAGCAGCCCGTCGCACCGCTCCCGGTACTCCTCACGGTTCCGTGTTGCCGCAGCCGCTTCGCCGTCCGAGACTTCCAGGCAGCGCTCGATCTTCGTGGCGAGGTCTTCCCCGTACAGCTCGGCGTTCTCGGCGAAGAGCTCTCGATGGACGTCGGCGACCTCCTGCATGAAGAGCGCGTCGATCTTGGGAAGAGGCCAGTCCACGGGTTGCGCGCGCGGAAAATGCGCCGCCACCTCGCGCACTCGCGCGGCGACGAGCGGGTCGGCCTCCTCGATCCACGCGACGGCAACGGACAGCTCCTCGAGAGATTCCAGCGACGCAGGCACGAAGTCGTCTGCGAGGACGCGAAGCTGCCGGACGCAGCCGCCGACGTCGCGCGCCATCGGGCCGACGTGGTCGAAGCTCGCGGCCAGCGGGAAGCAACCGTCGGTCGACACGAGGTCGTACGTGGGCTTGAAGCCGACGACGCCGCAGCACGCCGACGGAATCCGGATCGAGCCGCCGGAGTCGGTTCCGAGCGCGGCATCCGCCAGCCCGGCGGCGAGCGCCGCCGCGGAGCCGCCGCTCGAGCCGCCCGCGATGCGTCCAGCGGCGAGGGGGTTCGGCACCGTGCCGAAGTGCGGGTTCTCGGATGTGATCCCGTACGCGAACTCGTGCAGGTTCGTCTTGCCGATGTTCGCGTAACCCGCCGCCTCGAGTCGCGCGACGGAGTCCGCGGACCGAGCCGGCGTGTGCTCCGCGAAGATCGCCGACCCGTACGTCGTCGTCAGCCCCGCAGTGTCGAACAAGTCCTTGACGGCGAGCGGGATTCCGTCTCGCGGTGGTTCGGGTCGCGCGAGGAAGATGCCGTCCGTCGCCACGGCGGCGACTCTAGTGCTTCTTCTTCGCCTTCTTCTTCGGCTTCGGCGGCGTCTGCACGACGACCCGACGCGTGACGGTCGCGCCCTTCGCCCCCGTCGGGGACTGGCTGGTCAGCGAGAGCACGCTCGACGCGCTCTTCGTCCGCAATGACTTGAACAGCGCGCTGGGCAGGACGAAACGGACGTCGTTGCTGCCGCTGCGCAGCGCTGCCGAACCGAGGCTCGTCGATCCGAGCGCGGCCTGGAGCTTGCCGTCACCGCTTGCGAAGACGACGAAGCGGAGCAGTCGCGTCTTCGCGGAGACGTGCAGCACTTCGGGCGCGTAGACCTTCAGCGTGGGCGCCGGATCGCTGACAGGAACCGGCAAGACCGGGCCGATCACGTGCGCTCCCGGCGGGGGATCGCTCGGCGCCGCCGGCTTGGTGAAGTCGACGTCCAGTGTCGCCTTGACCAGGAACTCCCGGCCGTCGAGGTCGAGCGAGTTGTTCGGCAGCGACAGGTACGCATCCGGACTGCCGCTGCACGTGTTCCAGGGGGCCGTGATCGTCGCGGTCGTGCCGGAGACAGTCAGCGCCTGCGCCGTAGCCCCCACTGTGCCCGCGTAGAACGCCGGCCGCGCCGGTACGCCCGCGGGCATCGTCACGTTGATCGCCAAGGTCGCCTGGAAGCACGCCTCGACACCGGGCGCGTGCTTGAAGTAGAGGTAGCGCGCAGCGAGGTGGTTGACGGCGATGTTGAGCGCGCCCGTCGACGCATCCTCGTTCCCGACGGTGAAGCCGCCGATCGTCTCCGGCAACGCGCCCTTGAGCGTGGCGAGCGTGAAGTTGCCGGTCAAGCGGGCGTTCGCGTAGTCGTTGTAGAAGGTGGTGAGCGGCACGTCGATGACTGCTGCAAGGTCCGCTGCCGCTGCGGACCCGGGGTTCGCGGCCGCCTGGTCCCAGAGCGTCTTCACCTTCGCGTCGCCGTAGCGCTCCGCCAGATATTCGACCAGCATCCAGCCGGGGTAGCCGTTCTTGTCGTAGTCGCTGTCGCCGCAGATCGCGCCGACGCAATCCATGCTGCGATCGGGGTTCTTCTCCGGGCCGCCCGCCGCGCGATTCGCTCGGACGGACGCCCATTCGGCGGTGCCCTCCTGGAGCCACTGGTCGGCCCCCGGAGCCATCGCGTCCTCGACGAGGTGGAAGACCGCGTGGGCCACGATCGGGTACGCCAGCCCGTGGTGCGCGTCGAAGTGGATGTTGTCGGCCTGCGGCACGCCGATCGGCTCGAGGACCGAATCCCAGCGGTCGAGCGGCAGTGGCACTCCGAACGGAATCGCGCCGTACGGCGTGCAACCGCCGTTGGCGAGGAAGTGGTCGACCGAGACGTGCACGTGCGCGTCGATGTCGGGCACCGGCGCCGGATATCCCATCCCGGTGTAGAAGCTACGGGCGCGCTCGAGCAGCCCGAGGAGATCGCCGGCGTCCTGCTGGGTGATGAAGTCGGGACAGGCCGGATCGTGGTCGTTCGCGTTGTAGTGCACCGTGAAGTTGGCGCTCGAAAGCGTCGCGACGCCACCGATCGGGAACGGGTCGATCGCCGACGCGCTCGGCACGCCGACGGCAAGGCCGAGCAGCGCGAACGCAAGCGCAGCGAAAGTGCGAGGAGACCGCATCAGGGGCCAGATCGGCCCCCGAGGCTCCTTCCTTTAGTCGAAGTGGAGGTAAAGGAGGGACACGCCGACGGCGCCGGCGGCGATCAGCAGCGAGATCGCGAACAGCGCCCAGCCGAGCACGACGTTCCTGCGGGCGAGCTCGGGCGTGACCTCCACGGGCTCGCTCGTGGTGCGCGGCGGCAGCGGCTCGCTCATCCGAGCACCGGATCGAGCGCCATCGCGACGAAAAGCAGCGCGAGATAGAGCAGCGAGTAGTGGAACAGCAGCGCCGCTCGGCGAGGCGTCGCGTCACGCCGTAGGCGCACCGCCAGCCAGACGAACGCACCGCCGAGGACGAGCGCGGCGGCGAGGTAGCCGACGCCGAGCGTCCCCCAGAGGAACGGCACCGCCGTGACNCCGACGAGCACGAGTGCGTACAGGAGAATCTGCCGCGTCGTGGCGCGCACGCCGCGGACGACGGGCAGCATCGGTATCCGGGCGGCTTCGTAGTCGCGGCGGATCAACAATGCGAGCGCCCAGAAGTGCGGCGGCGTCCAGAAGAAGACGATCAGGAACAGCCAGAGCGCAGGCAGCGTCAGGTTGCCGGTCACCGCCGCGTAGCCGACGAGCGGCGGCACAGCGCCGGCCGCGCCGCCGATGACGATGTTCTGCGGCGTGCTCCGCTTGAGCCAGCGCGTGTAGACGAGCACGTAGAAGAGGTTGCCGACGAGCGCGAGCACCGCGGTCAGCACGTTCACGAGCGACGCGAGCAGGACGAACGAGAACGCCGAGAGCGTCAAGCCGAACTCGAGCGCGAGCGTCGGCGGCATGCGCTCCGCCGCGAGCGGCCGCGCGCGGGTCCGCTTGCCCATCAGCTTGTCGATGTCGCGGTCGAGCACGTGGTTCAGCGCCGAGGCGCCGCCGCACGCCAGCGCGAGGCCGGTCATCGTGACGGCGACGAGCCACGCTGCGGGCGCACCCTCCGCGCCCACGAACATCGCGCACAGCCCGGTGACGAGCAGGAGCGACATGATCCGCGGCTTCGTGAGCGTCACGTAGTCCCGCCACGGCACCGGCGGGGCCGGCTCGCCGCGATAGGTCGCGACCGTGGCCACGAGCGTCGCCGCGAAGGCGATCGCTGCGAGCGCGAGGTGTGCGCCGGGGAGCGTGACGAGCGCCGCGATGCCGAAGAGGACGAGTGCGGTCACGGCCGGCACGAGCAGGCGTGGATGGGCCAGGCGTGCGGCGACGACGAGCGCAACGAGAGGCGGCAGCGCGAGCGCCGCCAGCACGCGATGCGCAGCGCCGAGCGACGCCGCGCCGCTGATCACGGCCAGCAGCACCGACGCGGAAGCGAACAGGGCCGTCAGCCGGAGCCATGCGCCGGGCCTAGACACGCTGCACCCTCCGGCGCAGGTCGCGCAACGGCCGCGCGCTCGTCACGTACGGAATGCGCTCGAAGTTCCACGGCGGCGGCGGCGATGTCGTGTACCACTCGAGCGTGTCGGCGAGCCACGGGTCGTTCGCCGCGCGTGCGCCCGCGCGCGCCGTCTTCACGACGTTGACGACGAACAGGAGCAGGCCGAGCGTCATCACGCCGGAGCCGATCGTGGACAGGAGGTTGTAGGCCTGCGTGAGGCCGTGCTCGTGGTACGTGAAGTTGCGGCGCGGCATGCCCATCAGGCCCAGCATGTGCTGGGGGAAGAACGTGAGGTTGAAGCCGATGAACACGAGCCAGAACTGCGCCTTCCCCAACCGCTCGTCCAGTACGCGTCCGAAGAGCTTCGGCCACCAGTAGAAGAGCCCCGCGAAGACGCCGAAGACCGCGCCGCCGAAGAGCACGTAGTGCATGTGGGCGACGACGAAGTACGTGTCCGTCACCTGCCAGTCGACGGGGAACGCCGCCAGGAAGATCCCCGAGAGACCGCCGATCGTGAACACGGCGATGAAGCCGAGCGCCCAGAGCATCGCCGTGTCGAAGATCAGGTTGCCGCGCCACGTCGTCGCGAGCCAGTTGAAGATCTTCACGCCGGTCGGGACCGCGATCACCATCGACGAGAGCATGAAGAAGACGTTGAGGAAGTTCGGCAGCCCGACGCTGAACATGTGGTGCGCCCACACGAGCATCGAGTAGAAGCCGATCGCCACGGTGGAGAACGCGATCGCCTTGTAGCCGAAGATCGGCTTGCGGGAGAAGACGGGGATGACCTCGGAGATCACACCCATCGCGGGCAGGATGATGATGTACACCTCGGGGTGGCCGAAGAACCAGAACAGGTGCTGGTAGAGCACCGCGCTGCCGCCCTGGTCAGGGAGGAAGAAGTGCGTGCCGACCTGCCGGTCGAGCAGCAGGAACGTCAGCGCGACGCCGATGACCGGCAGCACGATCAACAGCAGGATCGAGTAGATCTCGATTGTCCAGATGAACAGCGGGATGCGCATCCAGCTCATGCCGGGCGCGCGCATGTTGTGGATCGTGCAGATGAAGTTGATCGCGCCGACGAGGGACGAGATGGCGACGAGGTGGAGCGACAGGATCCACAGGTCCTGGCCGCTGCCGGGCGAGAAGAAGTTCTCGGACAGCGGTGGGTAGCCGTACCAGCCCGACTTCGCCGCTCCGCCGTTGGCGAAGAAGCTGAGGAACATCGTCAGGCCGCCGAACAGGAACAGCCAGTAGGAGAGCGCGTTCAGCCTCGGGAAGGCCATGTCGCGCGCGCCGATCATCAACGGCACGAGGTAGTTCGCCAGCCCGGCCCAGAAGGGGACGATGAACAGGAAGATCATCGTCGTGCCGTGGATCGTGAAGAGCTCGTTGTAGCCGTTGCGCGTGATGAAGTGCTCGTTCGCCTGCGCGAGCTGCGCGCGCATCAGGAGCGCGAGGATCCCGCCGGCGGCGAAGAAGACGAGCGACGTGCCGATGTAGAGCACACCGATGCGCTTGTGGTCGACCGTCGTGACCCACGAAGCGATGCGGCCGCGGCGCCAGTCCGCGCGATACGTCTCGGTCCTAACCGCCACTCGGGCTTCCCTTCGCGATGTTCCTCCTGAGGTAGAGCTCGAGCGCGGCGAACTGCCGCGGCGCCCAGCCGCGGCCGACGGGCGGCATGTAGCTCGACGTCGGCGCGATCCGGTTCTGGCCGTTGACGAGCAGCGTGTGGAGCCCTTGCGGCTGCACGAGCAGCGCGCTCGTCGCGATCGCCGGGCCGTAGCCGCCCTCGCCCTTCAGGCCGTGGCACTTCGCGCAGACGCCGATCCACTCGTTCCGGCCCAGGTTCCGGGCCGCCTGCGTCGACAGCCAGGAGCGGTACGCGCCGGGCGACTCGGCGAAGACACGCGCGCGCATCTCCGCGTGCAGGGCGCCGCAGAACTCACCGCAGCGGCCGCGGTACGTCCCCGGCGCGTCGGCCTGGAACCACGTGTGCGTCTGGCGGCCCGGAATCGCGTCGAACTTGCCGCCCAGCTCGGGGATCCACCAGCTGTGATCGACGTCGTGCGAGTAGATGTCGACCTGGACGACGCGGTGGACGGGCACGTGCAGCGCGTCGATCGAGATCGCGCCGGACGGATAGGTGAACTGCCAGTAGAACTGGTGCGCGTCGATCCGGATCAGCAGCGGGCCCCCCTGCGCCTTCGCCGCCGGGACGTCCTTGATCCCCGGCAGCTCGTAGAACACGAACCCGAGGATGGCGGCGAGGATCAGCACGGGAATCACTGTCCAGATCAGCTCGAGCCGCGTGTGCGCGTGAATCTGAGGGCCTTCGGTCGTGCGTGGCCGGCCGCGGCGCCGGTACCTGATCACGAAGGTCAGCAGCGCTGCTTCGACGAGCAGCAGGATCGCCGCGGCGTAGATCGCGATCCACTTGTACGTGTTGTTGATGCGCTCGGCGTTCGGCGAGTGCGGCGTCGCGGGCGCGAAGCCGCCGTTGCCCGCGTAGGCGACAGCCGCGAACGCCAGCGCGGCGCCGACCAGCAGAGCGAGGACGAGGAGTTTCCGCCGCACGGGCAGTGGCATCCTAAGGTGCATGGAAAGCTCGCGCGTCCGGCTACCCGCCTCGGTTGGAGATAGTTACGAGGTGTACGTGAACGGCGTGCGCCAGGAGCCGGGCCGCGACTTCGACCGCCTCGGCGGCGAGCTCGTCTTTCGCCGGGCGCTCGCGCAGGAGGGCCGGCTGGGAGCGGTCCGCTGGCTCTCGATGCTGCTCGGCGTCGCCGGCACCTACCGCAAGCACGAGAACGTCGACGTCGTCTACGAGGTAGCCGGCCGCCGCACCGTCGCCACCCTCACCCCGGGGTCTGACCCCAGCCCTTAGCTCTTCGAAACGGGCTCCAGCCGGTAGCCGACCCCGTACCGCGTCTGGATGAACGTGTGCGTGGCCGCGCGGCGGTCGATCTTGTCCCGCAGCCTGCGGACGAAGACGTCGACCGTCCGGTCGCGATGGCTCTCGCGACGGCCCCAGATCTTCTGCAGCAACTCGTCCCGTGTGACGACGCGTCCACGCTCGAGCGCCAGCTGGTAGAGCAGCCTGAACTCCGTCGGGGTGAGCTCGGCGCTCTCGCCGTCGACGAACGCCTGCACCTCGAGCGGGTCGATTCGCAGCTCCTCGATCTCGATCGCCTCGCCGCGCGGCGTGTCGTCGCGCCGCGACGCCCTGCGGGAGGCCGCACGGACGCGCGCGACGAGCTCCTTCATCGAGAACGGCTTGACGAGGTAGTCGTCCGCTCCGATCTCGAGGGCGTGCACCCGGTCGTGCTCGGTGCCTCGTGCCGACACGACGACGATCGGCGTCGCGATCCCCTCCGAGCGGGCCTCCTCGATCACGCTCCAGCCGTCGCGCTCGGGCAGCATCAGGTCGAGCACGACGACGTCCGGCCGCTCGAAGCGCAGGCGCGCCAGTCCCTGCTCGCCCTTGCCGACGACCACGGGGTCGAATCCCGCGCTCGCGAGGTGCCGCGCCATGCCCTCCGCGATCACGCGGTCGTCTTCGACGATCAGGACTTTGGCCATACTCGACCTGAATCATGGAGGACGCGCGCGCGTACGAGGAGCTGCGGGTCGGATTCACGGCAGCCGTCTCGCACGAGCTGCGGACGCCGCTCGCGCGCTTGCTGGCGTTGCTCGAGTCGGCGGAGCTTCCCGACGCGGATCGCGACGCCCTGCTTGCCCAGGCGCGGGAGCAGGTCGAGGAGATGAGCGAGCTGATCGACGACGTGCTCTTCCTCTCCGAGCTCGAGAGCGGACGCGAAGTCGTCGCGCTCGGCGGGACGCGCGCGCTTCCTGTGCTGGAGGAGATGCGCGACCGGCTCGCCGACAGCGCGGAGCGAGCGGACGTGACGATCCGCGTCGACGCCGCACCCGACGTCGAGATCCCCCTGCGGCGACGGATGCTGCAGATCGTCGTGGAGAACCTCGCAGCCAACTCGATCCGTTACGCAGGCCCCGGCGCCACGCTGCTGCTCGCGGCGCGCCCCGGCGAGCTCGAGGTCTCCGACGACGGGCGCGGCGTCGACGACGCCGAGATCCCGCGGCTCTTCGAGCGTTTCTACCGCAGCGACCGTGCGCGCGCCTCGCGCGGGACGGGTCTGGGTCTCGCCATCGTCAAGCACGTGATCGCCTCCGCTGGGGGTCAGGTCGAGGCATCGGGTGGGCCGGGGCGGGGGCTGCGCGTCGTC
>C688J18823_10002363_pt1 | contig 11824 bp, 10 predicted proteins | sample HopSoiMetagenom1_FD_18823 | JGI IMG/M metagenome (IMG submission 18823) | reverse complement strand
TCATCATCTGGTTCGGCTTCGGTTTCACGCCCAAGCTGCTGCTCGTCTTTCTGCTCTCGTTCTTCCCGATCGTGGTCGCGAGCATCGCGGGCTTCAAGTCGGCCGATCCCGACATTCTCGACTTCGCGCGCACGACGGGCGCCGGCGGCTGGAAGATGTTCGCCAAGATCCGCCTGCCGCAGGCCCTGCCGGACATCTTCACCGGCCTGAAGGTGGGCGCGGCGCTGTCCGCGACGGCCGCAGTGGTCGCCGAGTTCGTCGCCTCCGACCGCGGGCTCGGCTACCTGCTGCTCCAGTACAACGGCAATCTGGAAACGCCGATGGTGTTCGCCGTGATCGTGCTGCTCAGCCTGATCGGCCTTGCGGTCTACTACGTGGTCGAAATCATCGAACGCGTCACCATCCCGTGGCATGTGTCGCAGCAGCCGACGGACGTGACGCTGACATAAGAAAAGTTAGAGGGAGGGCAACATGAAATTTACTTCGATCATTGGTGCGCTGGCCGCGCTTGCCGCGTCGACCACCATGGCGCTGGCGCAGGACGCGGTCAGCCTGCGGCTCAACTGGTATTTCGGCGGGCTGCACGTGCCGTTCTATTACGGCAAGGAAAAGGGCTTCTACAAAGAGGAGGGCATCGACCTCACGATCAACGAAGGCCGCGGCTCGGCCAATACCGTGCAGGTGGTGGCGGCGGGCTCCGACACGTTCGGACTTGCGGATTCCTCGAGCCTGATCGCCACCGCCGCGAAAGGCGCCGAGATCAAGTCGGTGATGAGCGTGCTCAGCTCCACCGGCTATTCGGTGGTGTCGCTCGCCTCAACCGGCATCAAGACGCCGAAGGATCTCGAGGGCAAGAAGTTCGCGGTGTCGCCGGGCGATCCGCTCGGCCAGCTCTTCCGCGCGATGGCCGCCTACAACAAGCTCGACATGACCAAGATCTCCTTCGTGCAGGTCGACCCCGCCGCGAAGGTCGTCTCGGTGCTGGAGAAGCGCGTCGATGGGCTGCTCGGCGGCGCGGACGATCAGTACTTCCTCATCAAGTACAAGGGCGAGGAACCCGCCGCGCTGCGCTATGCCGACAACGGCGCCAACATCGTCGGCATGACGATCATGACGCAGGAAGCGACGATCAAGACTAAGGCCGACCTCGTGCGCCGCTTCGTGAAGGCGACGGTGCGCGCCTGGGACGAGACCAAGAAGAACCCCGAAGGAGCGGTCGACGCCACAATGAAGGTGAAGCCGGATCTCAATCGCAACTCGCAGCTCGATCAGCTCAAGGTGGACATCGAGCTGATGGATTCGGCCAACGCCAAGGACCGCACCGGGTATGGTGCCGAAAAAGACTGGGAGCAGACGCTGGCGCTGCTCAAGCAGTACCGCGACGTGCAGACCGACAAGCCCTGGACTGCGTTCCACACCAACGAGTTCTTGCCGAACCCGGCGTCCAACTGACCGTGCCGGTCACTGCACGTCCGTACATCGAGGTCCGGAACGTCACTCACGTTTTTCGCCGCGGCGGCGCGGCCACGCACGCGCTCGACCGCATCGATTTGACCGTGACCGAGGGCGAGTTCGTCGCGGTCGTCGGCCCCTCCGGCTGCGGCAAGAGCACGCTGTTGCGCATTATTGCGGGGCTCCTGCGCCACACCGCGGGCAGCGTGCTGCTCGACGGCCGCGAGGTGACCGGCCCGCAGACCGGGCTCGGCATCGTGTTCCAGAGCCCGGTGCTGCTCGAATGGCGCAACGTGCTCGACAACGTGCTGCTGCAGCTCGAGCTGCGCGGGATCGATCCCAAGGCGTATGTCGCGCGCGCGCACGAGCTGCTCGCCAAGGTCGGACTCGCCGAATTCCATGATCGGCCTCCGCGCGAACTCTCCGGCGGCATGCGCCAGCGCGCCGCGATCGTGCGCGCGCTGATCCATGATCCGCCGCTGCTGCTGATGGACGAGCCGTTCGGCGCGCTCGATGCGCTGACCCGCGAACAGATGCGCATCGATCTGGAAGAGCTGTGGATGCAGACCGGCAAGACCGTGCTGTTCATCACGCACTCGATCGACGAGGCCGTGCTGCTCGCCGACCGCGTCATCGTGATGTCGCCGCGCCCCGGCCGCATCGAAGAGGTCTACGAGATCGCGCTGCCGCGCCCGCGCGGTCTTGCGGCGCGTAGCCACCCGCTGTTCATCGCGGCGGCGCGGAAGATCACGGATTTGTTTTTGTCGAAGGGGATATTGCGGGGCGATGCAAGTACTCAACCCTCATCCTGAGGTGCGAGCGAAGCGAGCCTCGAAGGATGGCCTAGGGTTCGGGGCGGGGCCATCCTTCGAGACGCGCCTTTGGCGCTCCTCAGGATGAGGGTCGAAGCTATGCCCTTCCCGGCGTCTTCATCCGGCAGTACTGCAGTGAATAGAGCCCGCGTTCCATGCCAGGCGCGGCGCCATGCTTCGCGAGATCGCCCGCCAGCAGTCTATCGCACGCTTCATCCGCCGCCTTCGCCGTGCCACTCTCGATCATAACCAGCCAGCTCGGGATGCCGTCGACAGGGCGGCCTTTCTTCTCGGCGGTCTCGATGCGGCTGCCCGCTTGGTCCGCGATGGCGAGATGTACGCCAACGACTTGCACGATGTCGGCCAACGGCGGCAGCGCAGCGTGCCGCAAATATTTTTCAAGCTCGTCCTCGCGGCCTTCCGCGGCGCCGAAGCGCAATGTCAGGATCCAGCCACCCTGCCCGACACCGAGCGAGAGCTTCACCCGGCAGATTCCGCGCGATGTGTCGCGGAAGTAGGTCGGCGGCACCTTCTGTGTCCACGGCGTCGGGTTGTTCAGCCGGTTCAGGTAGTCCTGCCCGACCAGCACCTCGGCCGAATCCGCCTCGTAGAGCGTGAAGAATTCCGGGTGCCCGTACTTCGCGACGTAGCGCCGCCCGCGCCGGAAGCCCGGAATGCCGACGCGCTCCGGCATGTGCTCGCGATTGTGCCACTCGTAGAACTCGGTGCGTCCCTCCTCGGCGATCCCGTTCCAGATCGCCACCACGGCTTGGCCCGCAAGGCTCATTGCGCCATCCATTTCGGTTTGCGCTTCTGCAGAAACGCCGTGACGCCTTCGTGTCCCTCCGCATGACGCAGGCATTCGGCGAAGGCGTCGGCTGACTGTTCGAGTAATTCCTCGCGCGGCATCTTGCGGCTTGCAAGGATGAGGCTTTTGGTCACGGCGTTCGCGTGCGGCGAGCAGCGCATGATCCCGGCGAGCACCTGCGCGAGCGCCGCTTCGAGCGCCGCCGTTCCCTCGCAGGCCATGTCGACGAGGCCGATGCGCTCCGCCTCGCGCCCATCGAAGCGATGCGCGGTCAGCGACAGGCGCCGCGTGCGCGATACGCCGATGCGCTGCGCCACGAACGGCGCAATCTGCGAGGGCGGGACGCCGAGCGTGGTCTCCGAAATCGAGAATTTCGCGTCCGCCGCGGCCAGCACCACGTCGCCGCCGCACATCAGGCCGAGCCCACCGCCGTAGGCCGCGCCCTCCACTACCATCACGATCGTCTGCGGCAGCGCCTCGAAACGCGCCATGATCTGACCGAAGCCGCGGTTATGCAGCGCGACGCCGTCGCGCGCTCCGGCCGCAGGCAGCGGTGTCGAGAACAACTCCTTGAAGCCGTTGATGTCGCCGCCGGAGCAGAACGTGGCGTTCGCGCCGCGGAAAACTGCGGCGCGAATGTCATGATTCGCCGCGAGGTAATCCACCGCCGCCGTCAGGTCGCGCACCATCGCGCGGTTGAGCGCGTTCTTGGTCTCCGGGCGATCGAGCGTCACATGCAGAATGCCGCGCTCGATTGTCAGCTTGAGCGTTTCGCAGGCGGGAAGATCGCTCATCAATGATTCTTTCTCTGCCCCGGCAGAATGCCCATGCCTTTGCAGATGATGCCGAGCATAATCTCGTCCGCGCCGCCGCCGATCGAGGTGAGGCGCGAGTCGCGATACATGCGCGAGATTTCGCTCTCCGTCATGTAGCCCATGCCGCCCCAGTACTGCAGGCACGAGTCCGACACCTCGCGCACGAGGCGCCCGGCGGTGAGCTTCGCCATCGAGGCGAGGTTCGTCACGTCCGCGCCAGCGAGATATTCCTCCACTGTGCGATAAACATGCGAGCGCAGCAGCTCGACCTTCGTCTCCAGCTCGGCAAGGCGGAAATGCACCACCTGATTGTCGAGAATGCTCTTGCCGAACGCCTGCCGTCCCGCCGTGTACTCGATGGTCATACGGATCATCCGCTCCATTTTCATCAGCCCCGCGGTCGCGGCCCAGATGCGCTCCTCCTGGAACTGCTGCATTTGGTAGATGAAACCCATGCCTTCTTCGCCGATGCGGTAGCGCTGCGGCACGCGCACATTGTCGAAAAAGATTTGCGCTGTGTCGGAGGCGCGCATGCCGAGCTTGTCGAGCTTGCGCGCAATCTCCACACCCTTCGTTTTCATCGGCAGGCAGATCAGCGATTTGTTGCGGTGGACCGGACCTTCACCGGTGTTGGCGAGCAGGCACATCCAGTCCGCCTGCGTGCCGTTGGTGGTCCACATCTTGCCGCCGTTGATGACGTAGTCGCTGCCGTCCTTCTTCGCTGTGGTCTTGATCGAGGCAACATCCGAGCCCGCGCCCGCTTCCGACACCCCGAGGCAGGCGACGTAGTCGCCTGAAATGCTCCGCTTGAGAAACTCCTCACGCAGCTCGTCGGAGCCGTTCTTGGTCAGCGCCGGCGTCGCCATGTCGGTCTGCACGCCGATCGCCATTACGGCGGAGCCGGACTTCGCGGCGCCGAGTGCCTCGCAGAACGCGACCTCGTAGGAATAGTCGAGCCCTTGTCCGCCGAACTTCTCCGGCTTGTGGATGCCGAGCAGGCCCTGATCGCCCATTTTCTTGAACAGCGCGTGGGCCGGGAAAATCCCTTCCTTCTCCCACTCCTCCGCGTGCGGATTGATCTCGGCCTCGATGAACTTGGTGACCGAGCGCATCAGCTCGCGGTGCTGTTCGGTGTAGAGCATGCGTTTCGCGTCCCTGCGGCTTGCTTGACGTAGCATATTGCATTGGATGACACTTACAAAGCATTTGCTTGGTACGCCGAACACCGCATGACATCGTATCAATCTGTTTTTCGCGACGGCCTGTTCGCGGGCCAGGCTGGCATCGTCACCGGCGCCGGCAGCGGCATCGGACGCTGCACGGCGCATGAGTTGGCGGCGCTCGGCGCGAAGGTCGCGCTCGTCGGCCGCAAGCTTGAGAGATTGGAAAACGTGGCGCGTGAAATCGCCGACGTGGGCGGCACCGCGCATTGCTACACCGCCGACATCCGCGAGGAAGAGCGCGTGGCTGAAGTCGTGCGCGCGGTGCTCGCCGATCACGGGCGCATCGATTTCCTGGTCAACAACGCGGGCGGACAGTTCTCCTCGCCGCTTGAAAAGATTTCCGCCAAGGGCTGGGACGCGGTGGTGCGCACCAATCTCACCGGCGGCTTCCTGATGGCGCGCGAAGCCTACACACAGTGGATGAAGCCAAACGGCGGCGCGATCGTGAACATGATCGCGGACATGTGGAACAGCATGCCAAAGATGGGCCACTCGGGCGCCGCGCGCGCCGGCATGCTGAATTTCACCGAAACCGCAGCGCTTGAGTGGGCGCCGGTTCGCGTCAATGCGGTCGCGCCCGGCTGGATCGCGTCATCGGGACTCGATCATTATCCGGCGCAGATGCGCGAGCACATCCGCGGCCTGCCGGGCAAAGTGCCGCTCGGCCGGCTCGGCACCGAATCGGAAATCTCCGCTGGGATCGTGTTTCTGCTCTCGCCCGCCGCCACGTTCATCACCGGCTCGTGCATCCGCATCGACGGCGGCGTGCCGAACGTGAAGCCGAACTACACGCTGCCGCCGCGCGGGACCACGCAGGCATTCGACGGGTTTCATCTGGCGACGAAGCCGAAGGTGCTGGAGTGAACACATACCGCGCTCTCCCATACCTCCCCCTGCAAGGGGGAGGTCGACATGCGAAGCATGTCAGGTGGGGGTCATCTGCGCGCAGACCCCCACCCGGACCCTCCCCCTTTCAGGGGGAGGGGGCACAGGGGGCAAGGCTGTGCCACTGATCGAATCCAAAATCGACCTGTCCGGCGAAGCGTTCGCGCGCAATCGCGCGCAGATGCTCGCACTCATCGAGAAGCTTCGCGACCTCGAAGCACGTGCCGCCACCAAGTCTGCGCAGGCAAAGCCGCTGTTCGACCGCCGCGGACAATTGCTGCCGCGCGATCGCGTCGCGCGATTGCTCGATATCGGCGCTCCGTGGCTCGAGCTCTCCTCCATCGCCGGTTACGGCCTCGACACGCCGGACCTCGGCAAGTCGATCCCGGGCGGCGGCATGATCGCCGGCATCGGTTACGTGTCGGGCGTGCGCTGTGTAGTCGTCGCGAGCGACTCAGGCATCGATGCCGGCGCGATCCAGCACATGGGCCGCGAGAAGCTGTTGCGCGCGCAGGAGCTGGCGCTGAAGAACAAGCTGCCATTCATTCATCTGGTCGAGTCCGCCGGGGCAAACCTTTTGCGTTACCGCGTGGAAGGCTTCATCCACGGCGGCGCGATCTTCCACAATCTGGCGAAGCTTTCGGCGGCGGGCATTCCGGTCATTACCGTCGTGCACGGTTCGTCGACGGCGGGCGGCGCCTACATGCCGGGCCTCTCCGACTACGTCATCATGGTGCGCGGCCGCGCCAAGGCGTTTCTCGCCGGTCCGCCACTGCTCAAAGCCGCCACCGGCGAGATCGCAACCGACGAAGAACTCGGCGGCGCCGTGATGCACACGCACGTGTCGGGGCTCGGCGAATATCTTGCCGAGGACGACGCCGACGGCGTGCGCTTCGCGCGCGAACTGATTACACGGCTCAATTGGGGCGCCCACCCTGTGCCTTCAGGCAAGCCGCCACGCTATGCGGCCGACGAACTCCTCGGCATCATGCCGCCCGAGCACCGCACGCCGATCGATATGCGTGAGGCGATCGCGCGCTTTGCGGATGATTCGGATTTCCTCGATTTCAAGCCGGATTACGGCCGCGCGACGGTGTGCGGCCACGCGGCCGTACAGGGTTTCGCGGTCGGCATCGTCACCAACAATGGCCCGCTCGATCCCGACGGAGCGACCAAGGCGACGCACTTCATCCAGGCCTGCTGCCAGGCCGGGCTGCCGATCCTCTACTTGCAGAACACGACCGGCTACATCGTCGGCAAAGCCTCAGAAGAGGCCGGGATGATCAAGCACGGCTCGAAGATGATTCAGGCGGTGTCGAACGCGAACGTGCCGCAGATCACGCTGATGTGCGGCGCCTCGTTCGGCGCCGGCAACTACGGCATGTGCGGTCGCGCCTACAATCCGCGCTTCCTGTTCTCGTGGCCGAACGCGCAGACCGCCGTGATGGGCGCCGAGCAGGCTGCGCTGACGATGGCGAACGTGACGGAAGCGGGCGCGCGGCGCAAGGGACAGGAGCCGGATGCCGCGCAAATCGCGGACCTGAAGCAGAAAATCGTCGAGAACTTCGAGAGCCAAAGCAGCGCGTTCGTCACATCAGCGCGCATGCTCGACGACGGCATCATCGACCCGCGCGACACGCGCAATGTGCTCGGCTTCGTGCTGTCGATCTGCCGGGAGGCGGACGCGCGCACGGTGCGGTCGGTGCAGTTCGGCGTGGCGCGCCCATGAAATCGCTGCTGATCGCAAATCGCGGCGAGATCGCGCGCCGCATCATGCGCACAGCGAAGCGCATCGGGCTGCGCACGGTCGGAATCTACTCCGATGCCGACCGCGATGCGCTTCACGTGCGCGAAGCGGATGTGGCTATGCGCATCGGCGGCGCCGCGCCGCGCGAGTCTTATCTCAATGTCGCGGCGACCATCGCGGCGGCAAAGCGGACGGGCGCCGAAGCGGTGCATCCGGGCTACGGCTTCCTTGCCGAGAACGCGGACTTCGCGCAGGCCGTGATCGACACGGGTCTGACCTGGGTCGGTCCGCCGCCCGCGGTCATTCGCCGGATGGGCGACAAGGCCGAGGCAAAGCGCATCGCGGTGGCGGCCGGCGTCCCGACTGTGCCAGGCGGAGAGGCCACGCCGGAGACCGCCGACAAGGTCGGCTATCCAGTGATGATCAAGGCGCTGGCTGGCGGCGGCGGCCGCGGCATGCGGCGTGCCGCAAGTGCCCACGACTTCGAGGCGGCCGTAGACGCCGCGCGTTCGGAAGCCGAGCATGCGTTCGGCGATGGCCGCCTGCTNCTTGAGCGTGCGCTGGAGAGCGCTCGCCACATCGAGGTGCAGGTCTTCGCCGACCAGAATGGCAACGTCATTCATCTCGGCGAGCGCGATTGCTCGGTGCAGCGGCGGCATCAGAAGTTGATCGAAGAATCGCCCTCGCCTGCCGTCGATGCGCTGCTGCGCGAGAAGATGGGTGCTGCCGCCGTCACCCTGGCAAAAGCCGTGGGCTACGTCGGCGCCGGTACTGTCGAGTTCCTGCTCGATAGCGACGGCACATTCTACTTCATGGAGATGAACACGCGGCTGCAGGTTGAGCACCCGGTAACCGAGGCGATCACCGGCCTCGATCTGGTCGAATGGCAGCTGCGCGTCGCGACGCGCGAGCGTTTCACGCGCCAGCAGCCCGACATCCGGTTTCGCGGCCACGCCATCGAGGCGCGGCTGTGCGCGGAGGACCCGGCGCGGAATTTCCTGCCGCAGGCGGGACGGATCGCATTGTGGCGGCCGGCGCAAGGCGTACGCATCGATCATGCGCTCTATTCCGGCGCGGAGATTTCGCCATTTTACGATTCGATGATCGCCAAGGTGATCGCGCATGGCACAACGCGCGATCAGGCGCGCGAACGGCTGGCAGCCGCGCTCGACAATACGATTGCGCTCGGGCTTCCGACCAACAAGTCGTTTCTGGCCGCGGTGTTGCGGGACGCGGCGTTCGCCACGCAAGGCGCGACAACGGATTTCCTGACGCGCTTCTCGTTCGTGGCTACAACGCCAAATGTGCAAACGCTTGGCGTTGCGGCAGTTCAGTTAGCGCGCAAGGCAGGTTACGGCGAATGGAATTCATGGAGCAACAATCTGGCGCGCACCATGCCGATGTGCTTTGGCGAGGATGAGGTCTCACTCACTTGCGAGCGTGGGGCTTGCCGCGCACGCGTGCGCGGTGAGGACATCGCACTCGATCCCGATGACCGCACGATTTGTGTGATCGAGCCTGACGCCGTGCATCTGGCGCGTGGCGGCGACAGCTTCCGCCTTGAGATCACGACGCACGCGCCGCCGGCGCGCCGCGCTTCGGCTGCGACCGATGACCGCCTCCTCGCACCAATGAACGGTCGTGTCGTTGCCGTCAACGTGAAGGCCGGCGATACGATCGAAACCGGCAAGGCGCTCGTCGTACTCGAAGCGATGAAGATGGAGCATGCATTGACGGTGCCCGCGCCCGTGCGCGTAAAGGCCGTGCACGTGACAGTCGGTGCGCAGGTTTCGCCAGGCCAGCTTCTGATCGAGTTGGAGCCCGCATCGTGAAGGAACGATGAGCATGGTGCAGGACATCGCGAAGCTCGAGGCCAAACTCCGCCACTTGTTCGAGCACGGCGTACCATTCAACAGCGTGCTGGGGCTGAAAGTCGAGTCGCTCGATCCGGCGGCGCCGAAGCTGCGCTTCGACATGCGACCGGAGCTGGTGAATGACACGGGGGAGCAGATCGCGACCGGCGGCGCGGCGTATATGGTGGGGTGAGTTCGCGTCATTGCGAGCGAAGCGAAGCAATCCAGCTTGTTGAGACCGCTGGATTGCTCGTCGCTGACGCTCCTCGCAATGACGACTCGATCAGTTCGTCAAATACTCCGACACCGATTTCCAGCGGCCGTCCTGGATCTGGCAGAGCATCGCGCGGTCGGTGCCGAGGTGCTTCGTTGGAGAGAACGTGTTCTCGTCGGCGCCGAACATGTCCGCGGGGAATTTCGTCGACTCGATTGCCTTGTTGAGCGTGTCCGGATTGAGGTCCTTGCCGGCCGCATTCGCCGCGATCCCGAACAGGTTGATGATCTCCCAGCCGTAGACCGAGAACACGGTCGGGTCCTCGCTGTACTTGCCTTTGTAGGCGGCGAACCACTCGCGCACTTTCGGCGACGGATCGTCCGCGTAAGGATTGTTCACCGTGCAGGTCGAGTAGAAGCCGTTCACCGCCGCGCCGCCGAGCTTGTGGATGATCTCCGAATAGCTCGCCGTCGTGCCGACGAACACCGGATTCCAATCGAGCTTTTTCGCCGTGCCGATGACACCGATCGTCTCGCGGATTATCGTTCCCATCACGACCCCGTCGCAGCCCGCCTCCTTCATCTTGGAGACCTGCGAAGAAAACTCAGTGGCGCCGCGTTTGTAGGTGGTCTTCTCCGCAAGGGCCGCGCCGACGTCCTTCAGCCCCTGTTCGGCACCGCGCATGACTTCGAGGCCGAAGTCGTCGTCCTGATAGACCGTGCAGACCTTCTTCAGGCCTTTCTCTTTGACCAGCCGTTTGATGCCGGCGCGGATCTGATCGTAGTACGGCGCCGCGAAGGAGAATTTCAGCGGCGCGACCGGCTCGTACATTTCGCGCGCGCCACTAAGCGGAAAGAGATGTGCCACCTTGGCGTCGAGATAGATCGGCATCGCCGCCATCGCGGTCGGCGTTCCGATCGAGCCGAGCGAGGCGAAGATCTTGTCCTGCTGGACCATCTTCTGCGCGGCGAGCACGGCTTTCTTCGGATCGTAGCCGTGATCCTCGACAACGAGCCGCAGCTTGCGGCCGTTGATCCCGCCTTCGGCATTGATCTCGTCGACGCGCATGCGCATGCCGTTCACGGCCGCCTTGGAGAAATTCACGACCGGGCCGGACAGATCCTGCGCCGTGCCGATAACGATTTCGTTCGCGGTTACGCCCTGCTGCGCTAACGCTGGTGTGCCGGCGAGCAGCGCGAGCGCTGCGATGGCGATGGATCTCATTTTCCTCTCCCGAATGGCAAGTTTTCCGTCATGGCCGGGCTTGTCCCGGCCATCCACGTCTTACCGTTGAATACATTTTAAAGACGTGGATGCCCGGCAACAAGCTTGCACTCGGGCCGGCGAAGCCGGACCCGGGTGGCCGGGCATGACGGAGTGCGGCGCTACGCGGCTTCCCGCGCATACATGCTCTCGATCAGGTCGCGGTATTTCTCGTTCACTAATCTGCGCTTGAGCTTCATGGTGGGGGTCAGCTCCTCGTCCTCGGCGGTGAGCTTCTGCTCGATCAGCCGGAATTTGCGCACCTGCTCGACGCGGGCGAATTTCGCATTCACACGTTTGATCTCGCCCTCGATCAACTCCTGGATTTCCGGCCTCCGGCAGAGGCTCATGTAGTTGGAGAAGGGGATCGAATTGTCCTGCGCAAATTTCTCGACGTTCTCGTGATCGATCATGACCAGCGCCGTCAGATACGCACGGCGGTCGCCGATCACGACCGCGTCCGTGATGTAGGGCGAGAACTTCAACTGGTTCTCGATCTCGGAGGGCGTGATGTTCTTGCCGCCCGCGGTGATGATGATGTCCTTCATGCGGTCGGTGATGTAGAAATAACCTTCATTGTCCATCCGCCCGACATCGCCGGTGTGCAGCCAGCCGTCGCGCAGCGTTTCGGCAGTTTTCTCCGGCTGGTTCAAGTAACCCATGAACACCGACGGGCTGCGCACCAGCAGCTCGCCTTCCGGTGAAACTTTAACTTCGGTCTCAGCCAGCGGCTTGCCGACCGAGCCGGGCTT
>C688J18823_10002361_pt1 | contig 11826 bp, 10 predicted proteins | sample HopSoiMetagenom1_FD_18823 | JGI IMG/M metagenome (IMG submission 18823) | reverse complement strand
CGATCCGGAGCGTGCCGTCGCAGCTGGGACAGCCCTCGCCGTCACGCACCTCGCGCAGATCCGCGAACTCGGGCGCGTAGTCGCGACCGGCCTCGACGCCCAGTAGATGGAAGCCGGTGCGGTTCGCCCCGGACACGAACTGGCCCTCGCGCAACGCCTCATCGGCGATCACGCGCGCGCTCACGCCGACCGGCCCGATCGAGCCTGGCTCGGCGCCAAACGTGGCAACGATCTGCTCCGGCGTGGCCGGCCGGTATTCGCCGCCCAGCGCCTTGGCCGCCTTCAGTTCGTGCATGCGATCGTCACCGCGGACCAGCAGCAGCACGACCTCGCCGTCCCTGGACAGCACCATCGCCTTGGCGGTGGCCGCCTCGTCGATCCCGAGCTGGCCGGCCAGCGCCTCGATCGTCGTCGCACCCGGCGTTTCGATCTGCTTCGGCGCATCCAGGCGTTCCGGGAACTGCGGCCCGCGCGGCCGCGAGCGGGCCAGCTCCACGTTGGCCGCGTAGTCGCAGCTCGAACAGAGCGCGACCTCGTCCTCCCCCGCGCTGCTCGGCGCCATGAACTCGTGTGCCCCCAGCCCGCCCATCATGCCCACGTCCGACTCGACCATCCAGTACTCGAGCCCGCAGCGGTCGTAGATGCGCTTGTAGACCTCGATGTGGCGCTGGTAGCTCGCGTCCAGGCCCTCCTCGTCGCAGTCGAGGCTGTAGGAGTCCTTCATGATGAACTCGCGGGTGCGCAGGATGCCGCTCTTGGGCCGCGGCTCGTCCCGCTCTTTGGTCTGGATGTGGTACCAGATCTGGGGCAGCTCCTTGTAGGAGCGGATCTCGCGAGAGGCGTGGAACGTGACGCACTCCTCGTGGGTCATCGCCAGCGCGTAGTGCTTCCCCGAGGAGTCGGTCAGCTTGTAGAGCTGCTCGATGTCCCAGCGGCCGGTGCGCTGCCACAGCTCGGCAGGGTTGAGGACGGGCATCAGCATCTCCTGGCCGATCGTGTCCATCTCCTCGCGGATGATGGTGTCGATCTGCCGCATCACCCGCCAGCCCAGGGGCAGGTAGGTGTAGAGGCCGGATCCGACCTGCCGGATGAAACCGCCCCGCACCAGCAGCTTGTGGCTGATCGCCTCCGCGTCGGTCGGGTCGTCCTTGAGCGTGGGGATCAGGAGCTGTGAGCCGCGTACGCCGCTCACCGGGCGGCGGCAGCCTTGGCGCGAGGCTTGGCCGGCGGCAGGTGGATCGGGCGTCCGAGCGCGACCAGGGCGGCCTCCTTGACGGCCTCGGCCAGGGTCGGGTGCGCGGCCATCGAATCGCCGATCGTCTCGATCGTTGCCTCGGCAGACAGCCCCACCACGCCGGCGTTGACAAGCTCGGTGGCTTGCGGGCCGACGATCACGAGGCCCAGCAGCTCGCCGTAGCGGTTCTCGTGGATGGTCTTCACCCATCCGGTCTTCTCGGCGTACATTTGGGCGCGGGCGTTGGCCGAGAACGGCATCCGTCCGATGGAGACGTCGTCGCCGTGCTGCTCGCGTGCCTGGGCTTCGGTCAGCCCCACCCCCGCCACCTCCGGATCCGTGTAGATGCATCGCGGGACGGCGGTGTAGTCGATCTCCGCCTCGTGGCCGGTGGCGTTCTCTGCCGCCACCTCACCCTCGCGAAACGATGTGTGGGCCAGCTGGAAGCGGCCGGCCACGTCGCCGGCGGCGAAGATGTGGGGCACGTTCGTGCGCATCGCCGGGTCGGTCTCGATGCCCTTGCGCGGGTCGAAGCCGACGCCGGCCTGCTCGAGGCCGATGTCGGCGACGTTGGGCCCGCGCCCGGTCGCGACGAGCACCAGGTCGGCGGCCACCTGGCCGGCCGTGCCGTCGGAGGACTCGAAGTGCAGGACGGCCTCGTCGCCGTGGTCGATGCCAGTCGCACGAGCGCCCAGGTGCATGGTGATGCCGCGCTTCTTGAAGGCCCGGCTGAGCTCCTTGGCCGCGTCGGCATCCTCGGTCGGGATCAGGCTATCCAGCATCTCGACGATCGTGACCTCGCTGCCGAAGTGCTGCAGGATCGAGGCGAACTCGACGCCGATCACACCGCCTCCCAGGATCGCGGCGCGGGCCGGAACCTGCTCGACCTCGAGCAGCGCGGTCGAGTCCACGCAGAGCGGGCCGTCGATGCCATCCACGGGCGGACTCAGCGCGTGCGAGCCCGTCGCGATGATGGCCTGCTTGAACGAGACGTCCTCCCCGCCCTCGACCGCGATCGTGTTGGCATCCTTGAAGCTGCCGTGGCCGGTGACGACCTCGATGCCGTTTGCCTTGACGACGCCGGTGATGCCGTTGACGAGCCCGCCGACGATCGTCTCCTTGTTCTTCTGGGTTGTCGCGAAATCGTGCTCCACGCCAGACACGTTGACGCCCAGCTGCGCGAAGGTCTGGCTCGCGTCCTTCAACGCGTGCGCGGTCTGCACCCAGGTCTTGGTGGGGATGCAGCCGACGGTGATGCAGGTGCCGCCGACCCGCGCCTGCTCGATCATGACCACCTGCGCGCCCAGCTGGGCAGCTCGGATGGCAGCGGGGTATCCGCCGGGGCCTCCGCCCAGGACGACAACGTCACACTCCATCGGGCTCCACTCCTCAGTCGGTCGGTCGACGTGCGAGTGGATCGTATCTCAGGCGAAGCGGCCTGCCCGGAGGCACCGCTTGGCCTGTTACGCCCGTGCAACGACAGGTCACGATCCCGCGCCGGTGTGCCGGCGACCGAGGTCGGTGTTCGACACCGTTAGGGCGCCATTTCGCTCAACCATGCGGTTACGCCGTCCCGAGAGTGGCAACGACCGTGCCGAGGGCGTCGCGAACCGACACGGCCTCGCGAGCGGTGTTTGACACCTCCCGGCCGCGGCTGGAGTGGTTGCTCATGCCCCGTCGCCGGCCAGCCACGACCGCAGCAGGGCCGCCGTCTCGTCGAACGCGTCCCAGTAGACCATGTGCCCGGCCTCGATGCCCTGCACGGTCAGCCGGTCACCCAGGTCGCGCTCGAGCGCCTCCACCAGCGCCGGCCCGACCATGCCGTCGTGTAGCGCCGGCACCAGCAGCAGCTCGCCACCGAACCGGTCCAGCGCCGCCGGCGGCCGCGCCATCTCGCTCCAGGCCGTCACCACCGTCGAACGGCAGTAGCGCAGGCGATAGCGACCGTCCTCCCCACGCTCGAGCGCCTCGTCCAGGTCCGACTCCACGAACGGCAGCGCCTGCGGGGGACGGTCCTCGGCCCGCGCCGCCCGGGCCTCCGCCTGGCTGGCCCAGCCCTCATCGTGCCGCGTCTCCTCGGCCGCCTCCAGCATGTCCTGTCCGCTCTGCGCGATCGCCGGGTCGAGCAGCACCACCTTGCCCACCCGCTCCGGCGCCGTCGCCGCCAGGTGCGTCGCGAGCAGTCCGCCGAAGCTGTGCCCGACTACGTCGCAGCGCTCCACGCCCTCCGCATCCATCGTTTCCAGCAGGTCGGCCACATGCTGCTCCGTCGTCCAGGGAGCGCGCCAGTCGGAGCGCCCGTGCCCGCGCAGGTCGACCGCCAGCCAGCGCCGCTCCGGCAACCCCTGCTCGGCCAGCGGCCGGTAGCGTCCGCCGTGCCCCGTGACGCCGTGCACCCCCAGCAGCGGCGCCCCCTCCGCCGCGCCGAACCGGTGCACGTTCAGGCGGGCGATGGAGGCTCCTCACCCTGCTCGCCGATCCAGGCCAGCACCGCGCCCACCTCGTACTCGCCGCCCTCCGATGCGTCGATCCGCAGCACCACGCCGTCGGCCTCCGCCTCGACCTCCTGCGTCACCTTGTCGGTGTCCAGCTCATACAGCGGCTGGCCGCGTGTGACCGTGCTGCCGGCCGGCACCAGAAACTGGATCAGGATGGCGGAACGCATCTCCTCGCCCAGCCTGGGAACGGTGACGGCAACGGCCATAACGCCGGTGAGTCTAAGCCAAAACGCCCGTGCGCCCAACGGCTAGTGTTTTATCGATGGCAAAGGCCGCGGAGACACCGCCCGACACCCTGCTTGACAAGGACACCGCGCTGCGCCTGTTCCGCATGATGGCGCTGATCCGCCGCTTCGAGGAGCGCACCGAGGAGCAGTACACCCGCGCCCGCATCGGCGGCTACTGTCACCTCGCCATCGGCGAGGAGGCCTCCACCGTCGGTGCCATCGACGCGCTCGAGGAGGGCGACTGCCTCTACGCCAGCTACCGCGACCACGGCACCGCCCTGGCTGTCGGCAGCGAGCCAGCTGCCGTGATGGCCGAGCTGTTCGGCAAGGAGACCGGCGTCGCCCACGGCCGCGGCGGCTCGATGCATCTGATGGACGTGCAGCGCCGCTTCTTCGGCGGCTGGGGCATCGTCGGCGCACACCTGCCGATCGCCACCGGCACCGCCCTCGCGCTCTCCTACCGCGACCTGCCCAACGCCGTGCTCTGCCAGTTCGGCGACGGCGCCGTCGAGACGGGGTCGTTCCACGAGGCGCTCAACCTGGCCGGCATCTGGGATCTCCCGATCGTCTTTCAGATCATCAACAACCAGTACGGCATGGGCACGTCGGTCGAGCAGTCCTCCGCCGAGCCCGACCTGTGGCGCCGGGCGGCGGCCTACCGCATGCATGGCGAGCGGATCGACGGCAACGACGTGCTGGCCGTCCGCGAGGCCGCCGGCCGTCTGATGACGATCGCACGCCAGCAGCGCCGCCCCGCCCTGCTAGAGACCATCACCTACCGCTTCCGCGGCCACAGCGTTGCCGACGCGGGCAAGGTCTACCGCACCGCGGAGGAGATCGAATTGTGGCGCAAGCGCGACCCGATCACCCGCTTCGGCCTGCTCTGCAGCGAGCGCGGCCTGCTCGAGCAGGATGAGATCGACCAGGTCTGGAGTGACGTCGCCGCCGAGGTCAAGGCCGCCATCGACGAGGCGCTGGGCGCCGCATTCCCCGATCCGGACACGCTCTACGAGCACGTCTACGGCGACCCCGCCTGGCGTGAGCAGTTCTCCCGCATGCACGCCGGGGCACCGTTCGGCGAGCGCGGAGAGGAGCGCACGTGGCAGACCTGACCTACCGCGAGGCGCTGCGCCGAGCGCTCGACGACGAGCTCGCCCGCGACCCGGAGGTGTTCCTGATGGGCGAGGAGATCGGCCGCTTCGAGGGCAGCTACAAGGTCACCGCCGGGCTCTGGGAGAAGTACGGTCCCCAGCGCGTGCGGGAGACCCCGATTTCGGAGGAGGGGTTCGTCGGGGCCGGCATCGGCGCCGCCATGATGGGCCTGCGTCCCGTGGTCGAGATCATGACGATCAACTTCATTCTGGTGGCCATGGACCAGGTCATCAACCACGCCGCCAAGATCCGCTACATGTTCGGCGGCGCCGTGGGCGTGCCGATGGTGATCCGCACGCCGGGCGGGGCCGGCGCCCAGCTCACCGCCCAGCACTCGCAGAGCCTGGAGGCCTGGTTCGCGGGCTGCCCTGGCATGAAGGTGGTGGCGCCCGCATCCGTCGCCGACGCCTACGGCATGATGAAGACGGCGATCCGCGACGACGACCCGGTGCTGTTCGTCGAGAACCTGGTCATGTACAACGTCACCGGCACCATGCCCGACGATCCCGACTTCACGGTTCCTCTTGGCCGCGCCGCCGTCGTCCGCGAGGGCCGCGACCTCACGCTCGTGGCCCACTCCTATACAGTTCAGCGGGCGCTGCGGGTGGCCGACACGATGTCCCGCGACGGCATCGAGATCGAGGTGGTCGACCTCCGCTCGCTGCGGCCGCTGGACGCCGAGACGGTGGCCGAATCGGTGCGCAAGACCAGCCGCGCCCTGATCGCCGAGGAGGGCTGGTCGACCTACGGTGTCGGCGCCGAGCTGGCCGCCCGCATCCACCGCCTCTGCTTCGACGACCTGGACGCCCCTGTCGAGCGCGTCGGGGGCGCGGAGGTGCCGATGCCCTACTCCAAGCCGCTGGAGCTCGCGGCGCTGCCGCTCGAGAGCAAGATCGAGGCCGCCGCGCGCGGCCTGCTGGCCGAGAGCGGGATCGCGTGAGCCTCCATAGGAAGGACCCATGTCCGAAGAACTGGTGATGCCGCGGCTCTCCGACACGATGGAGGAGGGCACCATCGGCCGCTGGCTGGTGCACGAGGGCGACGCGTTCGCCGCGGGCGACGTGCTGGCCGAGATCGAGACCGACAAGGCCACCATGGAATTCCAGGCCTACGACGCGGGCACCGTGCTACGCATCCTGGTCGGCGACGGCGAGTCGGCCGCCCTGGGCGCGCCGATCGCGATCGTGGGCGCCGAGGGCGAGACCGCCGACGAGGCCGCGTCGGCCGGAAACGGCGCCACCACGCCGCCGCCACAGGAAGAGGAGGCTGCCGAGCCTGAGCCTGAGACCGAGCCGGAGCCGAAAGCCGCACCCGCCCGCAGGCCGTCGAAGTCGTCGTCGAAGGCAAAGGCTGCGTCCGGCAACGGCTCCCGCGCCACGGCCGCGCTGCGCGTCTCGCCGATCGCCCGCCGCATGGCCGACGAGGCCGGCATCGACCTGAGCACCATGGCCGGCAGAGGCAGCGGCCCCGAAGGGCGCGTCGTCAAGGCCGACGTGGAGCGCCTGATCTCGAGCGGCGAGCTGACCCCGCCGGCGGCACCCGAGGCGCCCCCGGCCGGCGACAGCGCCGCGGCCGAGGGTGAGATCCGCGAGCTGACGCCGATGCTGAAGGCGGTGGCGACGCGCATGGCCCAGGCCAAGCAGACCGTCCCCCACTTCTACGTCGAGTCCGAGATCGACATGACCCGCGCCATGCAGCTGCGGGCCGAGCTCAACGGCGGCCTTGCCGACTCCGGCGACAAGATCAGCGTCAACGACCTGATCGTGCGCGCCTCGGCGCTGGCGCTGATCCAGCACCCCCAGTCGCACCGCTCCTACCTGGACGGCAAGCACGTCTACCACGCGCATGCCAACATCGGCATCGCGGTCGCCCTTGACGACGGCCTGACCGTGCCGGTGCTGAACGAGGCGGACTCCAAGCCTCTGCGCGAGATCAGCCGTGAGACGCGCGACCTGGCCGGACGCGCCCGCGCAGGCAAGCTCAAGCAGCGGGAGATCGAGGGCGCCACCTTCTCCGTCTCCAACCTGGGCATGTTCGACGTCGCAAACTTCGCGGCGATCATCAACCCGCCCGAGTCCGCGATCATCGCGGTCGGCGCCACCATCGATCGCCCGGTGGTCGTGGACGGGGAGATCGTCGTGCGCAAGATCATGCGCGCCACCCTGTCCTGCGACCACCGCGCCTGCTCGGGCGCGGACGGCGCCAAGCTGCTGCAGACGATCAAGCAGCTGCTGCAGTCTCCGTCGCTGCTGCTGGTCTAACGGGGACAGGCAAGTACACTCGAACCATGCAGCTGACCGACGTCATGAGCACCTCACTGGTGGCAGTCACCCCGGAGACGCGGGTCGGCGATGCCGCCCGGCGCATGGTCGAACACGACGTCGGGGCCGCGATCGTGCTGGCCGACGGCGACGACCTGGTGGGTGTGATCACGGAGCGCGACCTGCTGCGATGCGTGAGCGAGGCCATCGACCCCTCGGTGCCGGTGTCCGATCGCATGACCCGCCACGTGCTGACCGCCTCACCCCAGACCGAGCTGGCCGAGGCGATGGCGCTGATGGTGGACGGGCACTTTCGCCACCTGCCGGTCGTGAACGACGAGGGCCATGTGATCGGCCTGGCCTCGATGCGCGACCTGATGGCCTACACGTCGCTGCGCCTGCGCCACGGCAGCCTGGGCATGGACGACGACCTCGACCCGGCCGAGGTGATCGCGACCATCCATCGCATGCGCACCGGAGCGGCGTAGCATCGTCTAAACCTGCCAGGCGCCGCCGCGCAGCACCGGCACGCGGTCGCCGCCGCCGGTGACGCCGGTGACGTCCACGTCGTCGTCACCGATCATGAAGTCGATGTGGATCTGGCTGGCGTTGATCCGCCCCACGTCCTCGCCCGAGACGCAGTAGTCGAATCCCTGGCCCAGGGCGATGTGACAGGCCGCGTTCTCGTCCAGCAGCGTCTCGTAGAACACGGTGCCGAGCTGCCCGATCCGGCTCTCGCCGTCTACCAGCGCCACCTCCCCCAGCCGCACGCCGCCGTCGTCGATGGCGGTGCGGGCGCGCAGCACCTCGGCGCCCTGGTCGGCGTCGATCGCGACCGCACGGCCGTCCTCGAACCGCACGCGCAGCCCCCTCAGCACCGTGCCGCCCACGTCCAGCGGCCGAGTCGCACGCACCTCGCCGTTGACGCGCGTGGGGTCGGGCGTCGTGAACGCCTCCTCTGAGGGCACGTTCGGCCGGTGCGGGATGCCGTCCGCCGTCTTCGACCCGCCGGAGATGAACCGCGAGCTGGGCAGCAGACCGACCTCGAGGTCGGTGCCGGGCCCCTGGAAGTGCAGCGAGTCGAACCGGTGGTCGTTGATGCGGCCGGCCGTCGCGACCATGTCGCCCATTCGCTGCTCCCACGATGCGACCGGGTCGTCCTCGTCCAGGCGGCAGACGCGCTCGACCTCCGACCAGAGCAGCTCCAGCGCCGCGTCCGGCTCCAGGTCGGGGTGCACGACCGCAGCCCACACCGGCGAGGGGCTCGGGCCGACCGTCCAGTTCACCAGCTGCTCGCTGACCGCCTTCAGCCACTCCGTGTTGACCGGCGAGTTGTCTCTGCCCAGCCGATCCGGGTCGAGCCCGGCCAGGACCGAGGGATCGGTGCCGCCCGACAGGCTGATGATCGCCCACTTCTCGGCCGCCGCCGCCCGCGCCTGGTCGTACGACCAGGTGGTCGCGTACCCGATCGAATCGTCGCCGCCGAACTCGATCCGCGCCCGCTTGAGGTGCAGGTCGAAATAGTTGAGCTCCACGAACCTGGCGCCCGCCAGGTAGCACTCGCTGGCCACGGCGCGCACCAGCTCACGGTCATCGATGTCGCCACCCACCATCACCGTCTGGCCGGGCTGGACGTTGGCGCCGAACCCGACCAGCAGCCGTGCCAGCCTGCGCCGACGCTCGTCGATCGTCAGATCTGCCATTCGCCGCCCCGCAACACCGGCACGTAAGTTCCGTCGTCGTTGACGCCGTCGACGTCGATCTCCGGGCTGCCGATCATGAAGTCGATGTGGATCGAGCTCGAATTCACCTGGTGTTTGTCGCGTTCCTCCTTGATGAGATGCCCCAACCCGCTCCCCAGCGCGATGTGGCTGGCCGCGTTCTCGTCGATCAGGGTCGAGTAGAAGACCGTGTCCAGCGCGCCGATGCGGCCCTCGCCGTCGACCAGCGCCAGCTCGCCCAGCATTGATGCGCCGTCGTCTCGCGACGCGCGGCCGCGCAGCAGTTCGGCGCCGCCGTCGGCATCGATCGCCACCGCGCGGCCGCCCTCGAACCGCACCGTCAGGCCCGTGACCAGCGTGCCCTCGACGTTGAGCGGCTTGGTCGAGCGAACGACGCCCTCGGTGCGGCGCGGGTCGGGCGTCGTGAACACCTCTTCGGTGGGCAGGTTGGGATGGTGCGGGATGCCCTCGGCGGTGGTGAACGTGGCACACGCCCACTCGCCGCTGGGCAGCAGGCCCACGGTCAGGTCGGTGCCGTCGCCGCTGAAGTGGATGGCATCGAACCGGTGCCGGGCGAGCCGCTCACTGATCTCGGTGAGCCGATCGAAGCGGGTCTGCCAGGCGGCCACCGGGTCGTCCTCGTCGAGCCGGCACACGCGCGCGATCTCCTGCGACAGCAGCTCGTACGCCTGATCGACGGGCAGGTCGGGATGCACTCTCGCCGCCCACTCCGGCGTCGGGCAGGCGATGATGCACCAGTTGATCAGGCGCTCCATCACCAGCCGCAGATAGGCCTGCCGTACGGGCGACTGATCGGCTCCCAGGCGGACGGGGTCGAGACCATCGGTGGCGGCCGGGTCGAGGGCCGCCTCCAGGGAGATCACGGCCACGCGCTGCTCTCCCATCTGCTTCATACGCTCCACGTGCCAGGGCGGCGCGTATCCGATCGCCTCGTCGCCCGCATGCTCGATTTTGGCCCGGCGAACGAAGGCGTCGGTGTAGGTGACATCGACGTACCTGGCGCCGGCTCGATACGCGGCTGCCGCAACGGCCCGCGCCAACGGCTCGCGCCCCAGCTCGGCGATCACCATCACGATCTGATCGGCCTGTACGTTGGCTCCGAAGCCAACGGCGAGCTCGGCCAGCCGCTCGGTCAGCAGATCGTCCACGGGCCGCACTGTACACAAGCTAGGATGGCCGCCAATGCAACAGCTCGCCGAACAGTGGGATCAGATACTGGCGCGCCAGCCCGAGGATTGGTCGTCGATGAACCTTGAGCTGGAGCTGCTCGACGCGAGCCAGAGCGAGGAGTCGGCGCTCGTGTTGTCTCCGCTGAATCCCTGGCACGAGCGGGACTGGCGAAGCGGCATCTTCCGCTTTCGCGCCGCGCACACGTTTGGCTACGGCACGGCCGCACCGCTCTGCCGCAAGCGGCTGGCCACGCTCGACAGCGTCGGCGTCAGGGGCACGCTGCGGCTGCTGTCGCGGGTCGATGACGTGCGCCCGGTCGGCACCCAGGGCACCACCATCTAGAGAGTCGTTCATCTAGCGCAGCTCCGCGCCCAGGCGCTCGCGTAGCGCATCCACGATCGTCTCCCGGGCCGCGTCCGCCTCGGCATCGGTCAGCGTGCGATCGGCCGCCCGGAACTGGAGGTGCACGGCCACGCTCTGGCGCCCCTCCCCCACCTGCTCGCCGCGGTAGGTGTCGAACACGTCGGCCTCCGCCAGCAGCTCGCCGCCGGCCGCGCGGATCACCGCAAGCACCTCTGCGGCGGTAACCTCGGAGGCGACCACCACGGCGATGTCCTGGCGCACCGCCGGGTAGGTGACCACGTCGCGGTAGAGCGGCGTCGGGTCGGGCGTCTCGAGCTCCGCGAGGTCGATCTCGAACATGCTCACCTGCTCCTCCACGCCGAACTCCCTCGCCACCAGCGGATGCAGTTCGCCCAGCGTCCCGCCCGCTCCCAGCCGGGCGCTGCGGCCAGGATGCAGGAACGGCTCGGTTGAGCCCGCGACCTCGAGCTGCACGCGCAGCGCGCGCTCGAGCGCCTCGGCGACGCCCTTCATCACGAGGTAGCCCGCGTCACGGCCGGCGATCACGCCGGACACCCGCACCGGCTGGTGCGGCAGCTCCTCACCCGGCGCCGGCAGCACCACGCGGGCCACCTCGAACAGGGCGACCCGGTCACGGCCGGCATCCAGGTTCCGGCCGGCGGAAGCCAGCAGCCCCGGGAACAGCACCGTGCGAAGCAGCGCCTGGTCGGCACCCATCGGGTTCGCCACCCGCACCGCATCGCGGCGAGGATGGCCCGGCGGCAGCCGCAGCCGGTCGGCCAGCGTCTCGTCGGTGAATGCGACGGTCACCGCCTCCGAGAGGCCGGCGCCCAGCAGCACGTCGATCACGCGGTTGCGCAGCCGCACGTCGGGGTCGCGCTTGCCGATCGCGTCGGCGTGCGGCGGCATTACGGTCGGCACCTTCCAGATACCGTCGATGCGCGACACCTCCTCGATCAGGTCGACCTCGCGGAAGGTGTCGTTCGCGCGCCAGGTGGGCACCCGCCAGCCCCCGTCCGCGCTCTCGTAGCCGAGCCGGGTCAGCGCACGGTCGATCTGCGCCTGCTCGTAGGTCACCCCGATCAGGAGTTCCAGCCGTTCCCGCCGCAGCGGCACCACCGCCGGCTCGGGCAGCTGCCCGTGCAGGTCGACGGTGCCGGGCACAAGCCGTGCCCCCGT
>C688J18823_10002360_pt1 | contig 11828 bp, 8 predicted proteins | sample HopSoiMetagenom1_FD_18823 | JGI IMG/M metagenome (IMG submission 18823) | reverse complement strand
GACCTCGGCAGCGAGCTGTCAGACGTGAGATTGAGATCTTATTCTCACGTCTGCTGTCTCGAGGCCGAGGTCTCGATTCTGGACTCGCCTTCGTGGGTGAGATGTGTGCCCGCCACATCGAAAAAGATCGATCTCAACTCTGAGATCTCAGAGCTCAGTCTCACTCCTCCGAAGGCGCGCCACCAGTTCGCGCTACCTGATCGGCGCGAATCTTCCCCGGATCGAACTTCCGAGCGCTCGCGAGCATCTTGTCGATCGTCTCGTCGAAGTCCGCGGTCGGCTTGCGCTGGAAGCGCAGCGGATTCACGCGCGCGACGATGAAGGCCTTGAGGTACGGGCTCTCCATGCCGCGCTCCTTGAGCGCCTTCACCGCATCGTTCACCGCCTCGTTGAGCGCGAGCAGCTTCTCGGCGCGCTCGCGGCGCGTCGCCAGCGCGTTAGGCAGCTTCGCGGCGAGGAACTTGTCGCAGCGCTTGAGGACGGGATGGTACGCGCCGCCGGCGAAGCGGCCGTTTTGCTGGTAGCAGAGACCGAGTGTCACCAGCGCCGCCTCCTCGAACTCGACCGCGAACTCGCGCTCCGGTCGGTCGTCGAGGGCGGCGAGGGCTTCGGCCAGACGCACCACCTCGAGCGCGCGTTCGCGCAGGTTGTGCGCCTTCTCGGTGTTGAGAAGGAGGATGCGGTGCGCGACTTCAGGCTCGGGAACCACCAGCGCGACAACGGACTTCGCGCCGAGCTCCTTCAGGGCACCGAGGCGATGATAGCCGTTAGGCGACCAGTACTTCCCTTCCCCCGCCGGTACGGCGATCACGGGATCGAGGAATCGGTCGAGCGTGTCGATGGCTTTCGCGAGCCGGCCAACGTGCGCCTCGGAGAGGTCGCGCTGGAATGGCGTCGGCTCGACGCGATCGAGTGGCAGCCCGGCGAGGAGCTGCCAGTGACCGCCGAGTGGATCGCGGTAGGTGGCGAGGACCGATCCGCCGTCGTCCTCGATCGTTCGGGCAAGCGTCGACACCGACACGGGAATCGACTGGCTCGTCAAGCGACGGGCCTCGAGGCCGCGCGAGGCGGCGGGAACTTCGACCTTCTTCTTTCGCGTGCGCTTTTTGGCAGTAGCCACAGTACCACTAATGTCGCTCAGCCCCGCCGAACGCGCACCTCGTCACGCTGATTCTGGAGCACGATCGGATCGGGCGGTGCACCGGGCCCGAGTGCGGGAAGCGGCTGCCCGCCGTTCACGCCTGGGGCCGAGGACCCGTTGGCGTTCGTCGCGGCAGCCGCGTTCTGCGTCATGATCTTCGTCATGAAGCGCTGGCCTTCGGACACGCGCTCCACCTCGACGGCGATCGTGTCCACCGCCTGCTCGAGCCGCTCCAATCGCTGCGCGGCGTCGTACCAGCCGGGCGGCATCGCAGGCTTGGTCGAGCGGCGCCACATCAGGCGTCCCAGCGATGCCGCGAGCGGGCCGAGGACGAAGAGGATGAAGACGATCGAGATGCCTGTCACCTGTCCGGAGCTGATGTTGCCAAAGGGTCGTAGCATGACGCCAGTCGACGTCGTGACGTTCGACTGATAGAGCGCGCGTCCTGACTCGGCGAGATCCTGCTCCATCTGCTGGAGCCGGTCGTCGATGATGCGAAGCTGTTGCTCGAGCCCCGATCGGCTCGCGCCCGAAGACCGCTCGTAGGCGCGGGCGATCGAGTTCCGGCGGTCGCGGACGTTGATGATCTGACTCGAGAGGGCTTCCCGCTGCGCCTGCAGAATCGCTTGCTCGGCGGGCGTGCGAGGCACACGCCAGACCGTGGTCCCACTCGGCCCAACGGTGATGATGGAGGGGGGCGCCGGCGGTGCGGGCTGCACGATGATCGTGCCCGGGCCGGGCGTGGTCGGCGCTTGGAGGAAGGATGGCATGCGGCCTTATACGGTTCGGACGGGAGCGAGGTTACAGGTTGCCGCCCTGCCTCATTGTCGTCCGGGTCACCTGCAGTCGCGTCGAGTCGATTCGCCGCGGCACCAGCCCAGGACATCTCGTCCGACCACGCTCTCTGATTCCGTGGCGGCGGCGGGTAACCGCAGGTGAGCGAGCAGAAAACCACCGACTCTGCGCTCGTACTCGAGCGGCGAGTAGTCGTGAATGTCCTCGTGTCCGGCGCCGCGCACCTCCCACAGCTCCTTCGGGCTCTGGGCGTGGGCGAAGAGAGCGCGGGTCTCCTCGAGTTTGGTGTAGTGGTCGTCGGTGCCGGCGATCACGAGGAGTGGCTGCTCGACCCTGCCAATGGCATCGATGGGACGCAACCGGTCCGGATCGACACCGATGCGCGGCGCCACGAGACCGATGAGCGCGGGCGCGATCGCATTGCCGAGGAATCCGAATGGTCCGAACCAGGTGTGCAGCCGATCCGTGACGGCGTCGTCGAATGTCGGATAGACCGACTCCAGGACGAGCGCGTCCACCGCCAACGGCTTCGGTCCAACGAGAGTAGCGGCTCCACCCATCGAGATGCCGATGATACCGACGCGCTCGCCCGGGGCCGACGCCCGCAGGAAAGCGAGCGCGGCCGCGGCGTCGAGGCTCTCGAGCTCTCCGAAGGTGATGTGTCGACCGGGACTCTCGCCATGCGCCTGGAAGTCGGGCGCCAGGATCGTGAACCCCGCCTGGTGGAGAAAGGCCGCTCGGGCCAACATGCTCGCGCGGTTTCCACCCATGCCGTGGAGCAGGAGCACAGCGCCCGCGCCCCTGCGGCCCGGCGCGAGCCAGGCCCTGATGGCACTTCCCGATCTGCTCGGAAAGACGACCGTGCGCGCGCCCAGAGTGACGGGCGCATTGCCAACGATGCTCCGTGCGGGCCGCGCGAGGACGCAGCCGCTCGCGCCGCTCAGAAACATTGCGGCGGTGAGGATCCGTACCAATCGTTGCGCGCTCGAGACCTTTCGCATCTGCCCCCCAACTAAGCACGAGCCGTTCCGTCGGCCGCAGGGTATCGAGAGAGCCGCCGGTCGTGCGTGACCGCACGAAGGCGGCGCGTGTCTTTGTAGACGAGCCGCTTCATATGCCCATCGGTATCGCCTGGCACACCGTCGTCCTCTTTTTCGGCCTCGTCGCGTTCACCCCGACGAGGCTGGGAGATCTGCGCGCCCATCCGATGCCGATCGCGGATTTCGCGGCGGCGGTGGCGCGGGTGGCGACGTTGCAGGCGCACGAGGACAGCATCGTCGCTCCGGGCGGCGGCTCGATTCTCCTGTCGCACGGCCATCGCACGGCGCGGGTCGTCGTGCTCTTCCACGGCCTCACCGATTCGCCGCTGCAGTACTTCCCCTTTGCGCAGCGGCTGTTCGAGCAGGGCGACAATGTGTTCGTGCCGCGGCTGCCCCATCACGCGGAAAAGACCGGGAACGTCGCGACGCTGGGCTCACTCACTGCCGAGGAGCTGCGCGACCTCGGCGACCGCTCGGTGGATGTGGCGGTGGGGCTCGGAGACACCGTCATCGTTTCGGGACTGAGCGCGGGTGGGACGATCGCGGCGTGGGTGGGCCAGTATCGGGCGGACGTCCACCGGGTGGTGCTCGTGGCGCCGGCGCTCGAGGTCACGCACGTGCCGTCGCTACTCCACGGCGCGGTGCTGCGGCTCGCGCTGCGGGTGCCTAACGTGACGCGCGCGTCACCGCGCGACAGCACCGAGCCGGATCGGGAGCCTGGGTGGGCGACGCACGCCGTTGCGCAGACGCTCAAGTTGGGTGTCGCCGTCCGGAAGTCCGCGGCGGCGGGCGCGCCCGCGGTGAAGGAGGTTTCGATCCTGCTCAACGCGCACGACCACACGATCGCGAACGGTGCGGCGATCGACCTGGGGCGCAGCTGGCAGCGGCATGGCGCCGTGACGCAGATCTACATGCTTCCCGACTCGCTGCGTCTCCCGCACGACATCATCGACCCGCGGCATCCGGGGAACGACGTGGGTGCAGTCTATCCGGTGCTCGACGCGCTGATCGCGGGCGCGCGGCCGAGTAGCCTCGTGGGTGAGGTGAAGTAGCAGCGTTGCGCCGTCGCGAATTCGGGGGTACTCTGTAAGCCCGCCGGCCACGAGTCTCTGGCAATGACGAGCCGCTCCGTCCCGTTGCGTAAGCTCTCACCAGAGCGGTGGCGCACGCTCGAGCCGCTCGTCGACGCCGCCATCGAACTGCGCGGCAGCCGCCGTAGTCGCTTCATGGACGAGGCGTGCGGAGAGGACATCCAACTCAGGGCGGAGCTCGAGTGGATGGTCGCCGAATGTCTGCGCAGCGATCCACTACTCGACCGGCCGGCAACCGATCGCTTCGCGTTTCTGCTCGAGGCCCAGCGTCCCGCCGTCCTGCCCCCAGCGATTCTCGCCGAGCGCTTTCGCCTCGATCGAGAGTTGGGTCGCGGCGGTATGGCCACCGTGTATCTGGCCTACGATCTCAAACACGGCCGCGAAGTCGCCCTGAAGACGATGCGTCCGGAGATCGCGGCGTTCCTTGGCGGTGAGCGCTTTCTCTCGGAAATAGAGGTCACGGCAGCGCTGCGGCATCCGCACATCCTGCCGCTGTTCGACTCCGGCGAAGCAGACGGATGCATCTACTTCGTGATGCCGTATGTCGAGGGCGGGACGTTACGAGACCGGCTCGTGCGCGAGGGTCCCCTGAACACGGCAGACGCATTGCGCATCGCGATGCAGGTCGCCGAAGGACTCGAGGCCGCGCACGCTCACGGCTTCGTGCATCGTGACGTGAAGCCTGAGAACATTCTCCTCGCGGCCGGCGGACGTCACGCGTACGTCGCGGACTTCGGCATTGCCATGGCCATCAGTCGTGCCGGCGAGACCGAGGCAATCACCGCGGGTCTCCGTCTCGGGACGCCAGCATACATGAGTCCCGAGCAACTCCACGGGGCCGATGATCTCGACGGTCGAACGGACATTTACAGTCTCGGCCTCGTGTTGCACGAGATGATTCATGGGAAGCTCCCCCGCCGCACCGCGCACGCGGATCGGCTGAGCGCGCGCGAGCGCGGCGCCGCAATCGCTCTCGAGGCGCGACGACAGCTTCGCCATCGCCGGCTCAGCCGAATCGTTAGGCGCGCCACGGACGAGTCGCCGGCGCGTCGCCATGAAACGGCCAGCGAGCTCGCGCGCGACCTTCGCGTACTGCTGGAGAGCGAGGGCACGAGTCGCGCACGGCGCTGGTGGGCCGGCGCGGGCGCTGCCAGCGGGGTCGCCGCCCTTCTGCTCGGCGCCACGTCGCCAGCGATCCAAGCCCGCGTGCGGGGGTGGATTGGCAGCGACGTCGATTCCGAGCTCACCGTGGTGCTGCCCTTTCGCAGCGACACGAGGGACCGCGCGCTCCTCACCGGCGATAACGTTGCGCGACTGCTTTACGACGCCCTTGGGCGCTGGAAGGACGTGAGGCTCGGCGACGAATTGCGCGCGGTCGAGGCGGGGCGTCGCGCCAGCACACGATCCGCGACACTCGAGCAGGCGCGATCCATCGCGCGCAGCCTCGGCGCTGGCCGATTCGTGTGGGGAGAAGTCACGGCGCAGCGCGGCGGAACGCGCATCAGCGCGCAGCTCTACGATGAGCGGCAACTGTCGCAGCCGACAGGGTACGTCGCGTATGTCACCTCGGATGACGGCGACGCTGGCGGCAAGATCGAGCAGGTCGCCGATTCGCTCATCGCGAGGTACATCGGCACCCCTGCCGCCAGCGCGGGCGCTCGCGGAACATCGAGCTTCGCCGCGCTGAAGAAATATGCCGATGGCTACGCCGCTCTCCGCGTGTGGAACACCGACCTCGCCGAGGCCGAGTTCCGCGCCGCGGCCGAGCTCGACCGGCATTTCCCACAGGCGTGGCTTGGCGTTGCGCAGAGCATTGCATGGCGCGGAGCGAGCAGACCACCGGATTGGTTGGACCCCGCTTCCCGGGCATTAGCAGACTCTAATGTCCTGAGCGACCATGATCGGATGCTCGCCGGCGCGCTTGTCGCACTCGCGCAGTGGCGCATGCCTGAGGCGTGCGACAGCTATCGGCGGCTCCTCGCACGGGACGATCGCGACTTCGCCGCGCACTTCGGTCTTGGCGAATGCCTATCGACGGACCGAGTCGTGATTGCGGACCGAAGGAGCTCCACGGGCTGGAGCTTCCGGGGAAGTCTGCACAGCGCCATTGGAGAGTATCGTCGGGCGCTGGAGCTCGTCCCATCCTATCTCGAGGGATCGCGCGGCCAGAGCTTTGCCCGGCTCACAGAGCGGATTCTGTTCACTGATCCCGGCGACTATCGACGTGGCTTCGCGCTCACGCCAGACACGCTCTGGTTCGGTGCCTGGCCCGAGATCGAAGGTGATACGCTGGCGTTCCATCCGCGGCCGCGTGCGGTCTTTGTCGCCACACCGGAGCCGTCGTCGAATCAGGCAGCAGTGGCGCGAAACCGAGAGTTGCTGCGCGCGCTCACGGCGCGGTGGGTCGCGTCATTTCCCGGCAGCGCCATCGCTCACGAACAGCATGCCGCGGCGCTCGAGGCGCTCGGCGTCCTCGACACACTCGACGCTACCCGGCTCGCTCCCGGCGCGCTGGGGACGATCGTTCGCGCGCGAGCGCTCAGCGCTACGGCTGGCGTGGAGAGTGGTATTCAGCTGGCGGCGACGCAGACCCGGCTCTTCCTCAAGCTGCGTCGCTTCGGGCAAGCGCACGCATTGGCCGAGTCGACCTTGGTGGCGCACGCGACTCCCTCGCCCCGCGAAGCGGGCATGCTCGCGCCGTTCGCCGCGCTGGGCGGTCATGCGCGCCTGGCAGCCCGATTGATGGCGACCGCTGCGCTCGACAGCGCGAGCGAGTTCTTCTCCGATCGACAGGGCGGCGGGAACATCCTGCCGGTATCGGTGCTCACGGCCGCGGGACGTCTCGCGGGCTATGCCTCGCTCGCGGCGCCCGCCGACAGTCTCCGCGACGCACACGAACGGCTCGAGCGCGCCATCACGGCCGGAGTGCGATCTCGAGATCAAGACGGTGTTCGCCTAACGGCTGCGCTTCCGTCGGTGCTGCAGGCGGGACCGGAGCTGAGCGGTCCAGCTCTGGCGACGTTACGCGGCTCGCGCAATCGATTGCTTCTACTGTGGCAGGCGCTGGCGCGAGGCGACACGGCTGGTGCTCGTCGTGGCGTCGAACGCGAAGCGACCCGCAGCGCCGTCGCCGACTTCGCGCCCGCGCCCGACGTGTCGCTCCAGTACGCCCTGCTCGCGCTGGCGATCCACGATACGAGCAGCGCGACGACCCTCCTCGACCGCGTCGCCACCGCGCTCCCGGCGCTCGGTGCACGCCTAACGACCGAGCTCTTTCCCGCCGCCGCGCTGCCGCGCGTTCTGCAGTTGCGTGCTCGTCTCGCCACGAAAGACGCCGAGGCGAGGAAGCTCTGGTCGTCGGCGCGAGTGCTCTGGTCGGATGCCGATCCGGAGCTTCGGGCGCTCGCCGATCGAGTGCCGTGACAATCGTGAAGTGCGTTCCCGCAGTGCCAACATTCTCTGGAGACGACCATGGGTGCAGCTCGGTCTTTCGTCGTAATCGGCACGATCACGGCGACCGTGATCGTCCTTGCCACCACACGTGGGCAGAGCGCGGGACCAACGCCGCCAGCGTGGCGCGAACGGTTCGCGACGGCTATGGAGAAGGTTCGGTTCGACAGCGAACAGGCACCAGTCTTCTATCCCGGGACCCCGAAGGGAGTGTATCCGAAGGGCGCCGAATCCCTTCGCATCGCGACGCCGTCGAGGCGCGATTCGGGTTCGGTCGGTCGTGTCATCGCCCGCATCAGGAGTGACAGCGGCTATCCGCGGCTCGGCATCGCGGCAGGCACCAATTATCTCTGGCAGGAAGCTGACGGCCGCAGTGTGCGCTTTCTCGTGATTCCGGCGAATGCGACCGCGCCGATGAAGTGGTTGAACGTGCGACATCACGAACATCGGTGGCCAACGAGAAGAGCGAGGCTGGTGATCATGGAAGACAGCACCGACGGCGGCGGAGGGGCGTTGCCAGTGCCGCCGCCGCCGACCTCGCCCACGGTGAAGGCGCTGACCTTCCTTTGCAGCAGCGACTGCACTTCTTCTTCCGTGCAATGGTGCACCGCAAAGGACACGTCGAAGCTGCATGCAACGTTGGCCAGTCCGACGAGCGCTCTCGTCGCGGAGGTTGGGCACTACTTCGCGCGCAATCGAGTGTCGTGGAACGCGCCGTGAGCGCCGTTAGGCGCGCTCCATGAGACAGATCCCCGACCACGGCCGCTTGCCCTGCGCACCGTTCGAGTCTGGAAGAAAGGAGAAGAGCTTCAACATCCACGGCAGGCGACGCGTCCGAGCAGCGGCCCTGAACGTCGATTGGACGTCGAGCGGACGCCAACCGTATGGCGCGAAGAACGCCGGGCCTTCCGGAGGAGCGAACTTGAATGGCGCTCCAGCCTGCGCGAGCTCGGCGCCGCCGCCCTGGGTGCGGAGCATCTCGAGCAGCCCCGGCGAGACGATGTCGAACGCCCAGTACCGAAACGAAGCTTCGCGCGCGAGATCGGTGGCGAGCACGCCAACGTCCTCGGCGCTCAGATAGAGCAGCAACCCCTCGCTGGCCACCATCACCCGCTTCGACGTCGCGCCGACCTGCGCGAAGAGCGCGCGCCGCTTGGCGACGTCGGAGAGGTCGAGCGTCACACGCTCGAGGGCGCACCGCGGCTTCTCGCCGGCGAGCACCTCCTCCTTGTACGCGAGGAGCTCCGGCAGATCGACCTCGATCCAGCGCAGCGTTGGCGGGAGCTCCATGCGATACGGGCGCGCGTCGAGCCCCGCGGCGAGGTTGAGTATCGTATCAACTCCGGCGGCGAGGCAGCGCGCGATGTACTGATCGAAGAGGTACGTGCGCATCACCCACGACCACGAGTTGCGCTCGTGCATCTTCATCGCCGCCGCAATCTGCTCGCCGCGCTCGCCGGCGAGCCTCCGCGCGTAGGGATCGCGGAAGAGCGCGTCGCTCCGCTCGGTTTCGCGCGCGCGGAAGACCGCCGCCCAGCGCGCGGTGTCGGAAATGTTGCGAATGAGAGGCATGGCTTGGGCTGGGTGCTAGGTGCTAGGCATCTCGACCGAAGAGCAGTCGATCGGGGGTGCTAGGCGGCACCATGCCAAATTTGGAATGTCACCAATGATGCGCGGACGGCGCTCCGATGCGCGCATTCCAAATTTGGCATGAAGCCGCCGTGCACCCCCGATCGACTGCTCGTGATGGGCGCATCGAAGCCTCGCGCCTCTCACTTCTTCATACCCTGCATGGTCGAATCGCGACGCGCCTTGAACTCGTTCCCCGCGCGCCACTCCGGCATCGGGTCCTGCTGCGCGACCACGTAGCCGACGCGGAAGAGAGTGCGCACGTCCTGCACGCCGCCCGAGAAGTCCCAATCCTTCTTCACCTCGTCGGACGGCTTGTGGTAGTCGCGGCTGGTGTATTCGTCGCGCTTCTTCATCCCGTAGCCGTTCGGCTTGCCGACGAACTCCGTGCCGGCATCGGTGTCGAGCGCGGGAACGCCCTGTTTAGCAAACTCGAAATGATCAGAGCGGTAGTAGAAGCCCTTCTCAGGCTCCGGATCGGGATGGACCGTGCGGCCGTCGGCCTTGAGGATCCGCGTCAGGTCGTCGTCGAGCGTCGAGTTGCCGAGACCGATGACCGTGTAGTCGCTCGTGCGGCCCCACTGGTTGATGCCGTCCATGTTGATGTTCGCGGCCGTCTTGTTCAGCGGATAGAGCGGATGCTGCGCGTAGTACTTCGAGCCAACGAGTCCCTTCTCCTCCGCCGTCACCGAGAGAAAGAGAATCGACCGCTTCGGGGGCGTGGGGAGCTTCGTGAACGCCGCCGCGATGTCGAGCAGCGCCGCGCAGCCGCTCGCGTTGTCCGCCGCGCCGTTGAAGATCTGATCGCCCTTGATCGTCGTGTCGCGGCCGAGGTGATCCCAGTGCGCGCTGTAGATCACGTATTCGTCCTTGCGATCGGTGCCGGGAAGCTTCGCGACGACATTCTTCGACTGGATCTGTCGGTGAGCGATCTTGACGTTGAAATTCGCCTTTGCACCGATTGCGACCGGGACGAAGTCCTTGCGCTTCGCCGCCGCCTTGAGCGAGTCGAAGTTGAGCCCCGCGTCGCGGAAGAGCTCTTTCGCCTTCTCTAAACGGATCCAGCCTTCGACGGGCACGCGATTCTCCGCGTCGGCCGAGGGCACGTCGAACTGCTCCGCGGAGTTGCTCGAGCGAACGACCTCGTAGGGATAGCCGGCTGGTCCAGTTTCGTGAATGATGATCGCGGCCGCGGCGCCTTTGGCGGAGGCGATCTCGTACTTGTAGGTCCAGCGGCCGTAATACGTCATCGCCTTCCCCTTGAACATCGTCGTGTCGAGCGCATCGCTCTTCGACGCATTCGGCGCGGGAACGGCGGGGTCGTTGATGAGCATCAGCATCGTCTTGCCGTGCATGTCGACGCCCTTGTAGTCGTCCCACTGATACTCGGGCGCAACGACGCCATAGCCGACGAAGACGACATCGGAAGTGTCGATACGAGTCGAGTCGCGATTGTGCCGCGAGTTCGCGATGTAATCATCGGGATAGCGCAGCGCCACGGTCTTTCCCTTCGTCGTGAACGAAGCAGCCGGATGCGCCGTGTAGCCGATGAGATCCACCTTCTGGATGTACGAACCGTCCGGATTCCCGGGCTGGAGACCCAGCTTCTGGAACTGCTGGGTGAGGTACGCGACTGCCTTCTCTTCGCCGGGCGTTCCCGGAGCGCGGCCTTCCATCGAATCCGCCGCGAGATCCTTGATGTGCTGGAGCAGCGACGCGGTGTCGATCGCCTGCGCGGCGGCGGCGACCGCGGCGGAGGTGGCCGTCGTATCGGTGAAGGCCGCGGAGCTCGACGCCGGTTTCGACGAATCTGCCGAGGCGTTGGCGCCGGTCTTTTCAGTCACACATCCAGCAACCAGGAAGGCGACGAGGAGACTGCAGGTGCGGCGAATGGAAAGCACGGGAGAGGGCATTGGGCGTTTTCTTGGGTAAAGGCGCCGAACGATCGGCGCGGGTGCGGCGGACGCAATTCGGAATCTCCCGAGCGCGGAAGCGGGCGGCAAGAGGCACGGTGCGTCATATTGCGTGGCACGACACCCACGACGGATTACGACCGATGAATCAACTCACATCTCGCTCGACATACTTCGGTGCCACCATCGCGGCGCTGCTCGTCGCCGCGGCGTGCCGCACCGAAAGCCGGCAACCCGCTGGCGACTCCAGCCGGAGCACCGCAAATCCGACGGCGGCATGCCCGCAAGACAATGGTGGGCTCACACTGCCCGCGGGCTTCTGCGCGACGATCTTCGCCGACAGCATCGGCCACCCACGGCATCTCGTCGTCGCGCCTAACGGCGACGTCTACGTGAATACCTGGAGCGGCCAGTATTTCGGCGGCGACAAGGGACCGCCGGGCGGCTACATCGTGATGCTGCGCGACACGTCCGGCGACGGCCGCGCCGACGTCATCGCCCGCTTCGGCGCCACGAGCGACAAGGGTCAGGGCGGCACGGGCATCGGGCTGCATGGGAGCGCCGTGTACGCCGAGGAAGGCGGCACGATCATGCGGTATGCGCTGCCCGTGAACGGAGGGGTACCGACGGACAGTCCGTCAACGATCGTGCGGGGGTTGCCGCTCACGGGCGACCACCCGATGCATCCGTTCGCCATCGACTCGTCGGGCACGATCTACGTCGACCTCGGCTCGGCGTCGAACGCGTGCCAGCTGACGAATCGGGTTCC
>C688J18823_10002359_pt1 | contig 11829 bp, 12 predicted proteins | sample HopSoiMetagenom1_FD_18823 | JGI IMG/M metagenome (IMG submission 18823) | reverse complement strand
AGGTGATCGGCCGCGGGTTGATCGTGCCGATCGTCAGGAACGAACCGATCCTGAAGGCCAAGCTGGCCTCCAAGGAAGCCGGCTCCGGACTGCCGCCGGTGATCCCCGAGGGCATGCGCGCCGTGTCGGTGCGCGTCAACGAGGTCGTCGGCGTTGCCGGCTACGTGCTGCCTGGCAATCGCGTCGACGTCGTCGCCACGGCGAGCCCGACCGACCAGCATCAGGACACGACATCGAAAGTCGTGCTGTCGAACGTGCAGGTGCTCACCGCGGGCACGCGCATGGAGCAGGGACAGGATCAGTCGAAGCCGGTGCAGGTGACCGTAGTCACGCTGCTGGTCTATCCGGAACAGGCTGAACGCCTCGCGCTCGCCAGCACTGAAGGCAAGATTCAGCTCGCGCTGCGCAACCCGCTCGATCAGGGCGCGCCCCCCACNCCGGGCATCAAGACGGCCGGACTGATGGGCACCGGGCAAGGAAAGGTCATGCAATCGGCAAGCGCGTCGCGTCCTCGTGCCGCCCAGCCGGTCACGCAGACGGTTCCCAATGCACCGGCGCTGCCGACGGTGGAAATCATCCGCGGAGACAAGCGCGCGACCGAGGTGATCCGGTAAGTACGACCACGACGAGTTCCAGTTTCCGGCTGTCAGCCTCCCCGCTACCGGAACGCACAAATCCGAGCAACACGGGAAACGATTGACGACTGATTGTCGACGACTGGCAACTGGCAACTGATTTCGGAGGACATCCCAATGCGGGCAGCAACGTTCAAGGCGGGCTTCGCCGCCTTCATCATCGTGATTCTGGTCGCCGCGCCTCAGGCGCAGCAGGCCCAGGCCGCACCACAGGCCCCGGCGTTTGGTGCGTCAGGGAGCACCGCGTCGCCGCGCGAACCTGGCGATCACCCGATCGACGTCGATCTCCTGGTGGGAAGGTCGACAGTGCTGAACGTGGGAGCGCCGATTGCCCGCGTCTCGCTGACCGTGCCTGACGTGGCTGACGCCATGGTCACGGCGCCATCGCAGCTGCTGATTCACGGCAAGACGCCCGGCACCATTTCGCTCTTTGTCTGGGACAAAGGCGGGGCGATCAAGACGTATGAGGTCAACGTTCGCCGCGATCTGACCATCCTGGTGGAACAGATGAAGCAGCTGTTCCCCGGCGAGCAGATCACGGTGGCCGGCAGCGGCAAGGACGTCGTCATCTCCGGCACCGTCACGAGCAAGTACGTCGTCGAGAAAGCCGCTGATGTCGCGGGCGGTTTCGTCGAGAAGAAAGAGAACGTCGTCAACCTGCTGCAGCAGCAGGAAGGCGTAGCGTCCAATCAGGTGATGCTGCGCGTGCGATTCGCCGAAGTGAGCCGCAGCGCGCTGCAGGAACTCGGCGCCTCGTGGATCCTGAATCAATTCAAGAACGACTGGACCGCGCGCGCCACGACCGAACAGTTCCAGGCGCCGGAATTTGACGACAGCAAGCCCGGCCGTCTGACCTTCAGCGATTTCCTGAACGTGTTCGTGTTCAACTCCAAGCACGGCGCCGGCGCCGTGATCCGCGCGCTGGCGAGCAAGGGACTCTTCCAGAGCCTGGCCGAGCCGAACCTGATCACTGTCAACGGCAAAGAAGCGAGCTTCCTCGCCGGTGGCGAATATCCGTATCCGGTTGCGCAGTCGTCCACGGGCGGCACGTCGATTTCGATTCAGTTCAAGGAATACGGTATCCGTCTGCACTTCACGCCGACGGTGCTCGGCGGAGATCTGATCAACCTGAAGGTCAAGCCGGAAGTCAGCTCGCTCGACTTCACGAACTCCATTGTCATCGACGGCTTCCGTCTGCCTGCGTTGACCACGCGCCGTGCGGACACCGAAGTGGAACTGCAGGACGGACAGACGTTCGCGATCGCCGGACTGATGAACAACACGCTGAACAGCTCGATCCAGAAGATTCCCGGCATCGGCGATATTCCGGTGCTCGGGCTGCTCTTCAAGAGCCGCGCGTACCAGAAGAACGACACCGAGCTGGTCGTCATGGTGACGCCGACGATCGTCCGTCGCGGGTCGACGGGTGTCTCGCCTGCTCTGCCGTCACTGGTCGAGCCATTCTTGGACAAGCCCGAGAAGACCCTGCCGCCGCCGACGCCGTATGTCGGATCGCCGCGATTCCCCGCGAATGCCCCTGCACCGAAGGGCAGCCAGCAGCCTGGCCCGGCACCCGAGCCGCAGCAAGAGTCGGCACCAGTTGCGCGCCCGATCCAGGGATCGGCCACGCTGCCGGCGCCAATGCTCGCGCCCGTGCCCGCGACGCTTCCCGAGCCCGCCGCCAAGGCACCGGCTGCGAAGCCGATGAGCAAGTCGGAGATGAAGGCGCAGGAGAAGCAGCGCGAAGAAGCGCATAAAGCCGCTGAAGTCGCCGCGCAGCATGACGCCGAACAGCAGCGCGTCGCACAGAAGAAGGCCGAGCAGGATCGCATTGCGGCCGAGAAGCTCGAGAAAGAGCGTGCCGCTCACGAGGCGGAGGTCGCCAAGAAGAACGCCGAGCTCGCGAAGAAGAAGGCTGAAGAAGATCAGAAGCGCGACAAGGCGCTCGCCGACGCAGCCGCACGCNTGAANCAGGCGCAGGCCGCGTATCAGGCGGAGATGGAGAAGACGAAGGCCGGGGTCAAGAAGTGACCAAGGTGACGTGGGGCGGCGGATAACAACGCGTCAAGTAAAGACCGGAGAGGCTCCCATGAAGAGAATCCAAAGGCTCCGACGCGATCAGTCGGGCATGAGCTTGGTGTTCATCGGTCTCGGCATGATGGCCTTCGTCAGCGCCAGCATGCTGGCGATCGACGTCGGTATGTTGATGACGGCGCGCAGCCAGGCCCAGAACTCCGCGGACGCGGGCGCGCTGGCCGGTGCCACCGCACTGCTGTATGACAGCTACACCGATCGCTCGGCCGGGGGGCCGGCGGTCACCAGTGCCATCCGCGCCTCGCAGATGAACAACGTCATGTCGGGGCAGGTCTCGGTGACCCCGGCTGACGTCGAGTTCCTCAATAGCCCGACGACCGGTGAGGCGAATCGCGTCAAGGTGTCGGTGCGCCGCACTGCCGCGCGAGGCAACCCGGTCGCCACGATGATCGCTCGCTACTTCGGTATGGCAAATACCGATATCGGGGCCGCGGCAACAGCCGAAGCCTCACCGGCCAACGCCATGGACTGCGTGAAGCCGTTCACGATTCCGGACAAGTGGACCGAGAAGCAGACGCCACCCTGGGATCCAAACGACACCTACGACGCCTTCAATAACAAAGGGCAGCCGCTGGCGAATCCGGACGTCTACATTCCGGCGTACAACTCCGATGGCAGCCCCAATCCCAATTACACCGGGTACCGAATGTTCCCGGCGTACCCCGGCGGTCCGACGGATGTGGGAACGAATCTGACGATCCGCGCCGGCACGGGCAACAACATCAGCCCGAGTTTCTACTTCTCGCTGGCGATGACCGACGACACGGGTGGCAGCGACTACCGGTGGAACATCGCGAACTGCAACACGACGCACTATCACTCTGGCGATCTCCTCGTCCAGGAGCCAGGGAGCATGGTGGGTCCGACCGTCCAGGGTATCGACGAACTCATTGCGAAGGATCCCTCGGCCCATTACAACTCGTCGACTCAAAAGGTCGAGGGCAGCGCATTCGGGAACCACAGCCCGCGCGTCTTCCCGATTCCGCTCTACGACCCGATCTACTACGACTCGGGCAAACGAAATGGCCGCAACGCCGATCTGAAGACGGCAAACTGGATCTGCTTCTTTGCCAGCGGAAACAACGGCAACAACATCAGCGGCATCATCGTGCCGTGTATGGGTACTTACGACAAGAACGGTCCCGCGCCGAATTCCGCGCTGCCAAAAACGATTCGCTTGGTTCAGTAACCGCTCATGGCCCAACTCGCAGCATCCATCGTCTCGCATGACGAAGAATTCAAACGGCAGGCCGCGGCGCTTCTCCGGGGGTGCGGCGTCCCGGTCGGCATCGTGGAAGATCGCCGGGCCGGGGTAGAGACGGCGGGTCCAGATATCGTCGTCATCGACATTCGTGCGGATGCCTCGTCCGGCATGGCGGCCATTGAACGCCTCCGTGCCGGACATCCGACCGTCGCGCTGTTCGCGATTGCCGCCACCGCCGAACCCGACTTGATCCTCCAGGCGATGCGGGCGGGAGCCAACGAGTTCTTTCCGTGGTCTCCGGGAAGCGCCCAGACCAAAATCGAGGAATCCTTTCACAGCGCGGTGCGGCGCACCGCGACGCGACATGCGGCGGCATCCGCTGGTGCGCGGCAGCCGTGCGTCACCAACGTCTTCCTCGGCGCCAAAGGGGGCGCCGGCACGACCACGGTCGCGGTGAATTGCGCCGTCGAAATCGCGCGGCTGACGAAACGCCCGACCGCGATCATCGATCTGAAGCCGTCGCTCGGGGAAGTCGCGCTGTTTCTCGGTGTACGTCCGCGATTCACCGTGCTGGACGCGATCGAGAACCTGCATCGGCTCGACCGCGACTTCCTGCGCGAGCTGATGGCGCGGCACAAGTCCGAGCTGGACATCCTGGCCGGGTCGGAGCAATTCGATCGACCGAACCAAGCTGACGCCAGCGCCATCGAGGAGCTGCTGCGGGTGCTGTCGCGACTCTACGACTACATCGTGATCGACGCCGGCAACATGATCAACTCGTGCGCCGCATCGGCGCTGTATGCCGCCGACGCGGTCTTTCTCATCACCAACCCTGACGTTCCCTCGATCCGCAACGCGCAGCGGCTGGTCGATCGCGTGCGTCAGCTCGGCGCCGGCAGCGAACGGGTCAAGATTCTGCTCAATCGCGTGTCGGACCAGAGCCTGATCGCGCCCAAGCAAATCGAAACCGCGCTCGGCTACGGCATTCACCACACGTTCTCGAGCGATTACCGGACCGTGTCGACGGCGTTGAACTCCGGCGTGCCGCTCGCGCTCGCGAATCATTCGGATCTCGCCGCGCAATTCAGCAGCTTCACCCGGCAGCTTCTGGGCGTTCACCAGGAGGAAGCGAAAGCGGAGCCGGAAAAACGCCGAACCTTTCTCGGCCTTCTCTGAGTTGGAATCATAACCATGTCCCTGTCCCTGAATACACCGCCGAACCCCGCTGCTGCCGGCGCGGGCAGACCACGTGCCGACGCGCCGCGGCCCCAGTACATCGAGCTGAAGGCCAACGTTCACCGGAAGCTGCTCAACCGGCTCAATCTCGAAGCGCTGGCCTCGGCGGAACGCGCGCGCGCCGAGTCAGAAATTCGCACGCTGCTGTTCGATCTGATCGCGGAAGAACAAATGCCGCTCAGCATGACCGAGCGGGAAGCGATTCTGGGCGACGTTATCGATGAGGTATTCGGGCTCGGTCCGCTCGAGCCGCTCCTGCGCGACCCGGGCATCAGCGATATTTTGGTCAACACGCACAAGCAGGTCTACGTCGAACGCAGCGGCAAGCTGGAGCGCCTGCCGACGGCCTTTCAGGACGACAAGCACCTGATGCGCGTGATCGACCGGATCGTCAGCGGTGTCGGCCGCCGGGTGGACGACAGCTCGCCGATGGTCGATGCGCGCCTGCCCGACGGCTCGCGTGTCAACGCCATCATTCCGCCGCTGGCGGTCGACGGCCCGCTCCTGTCAATCCGCCGTTTCCCGGCCGAGCGGCTCAAGGCCGAGGACCTGGTGGCGATTCGATCGCTCACCCGGCCGATGCTGGAGTTCCTCGAACACTGCGTGCGCGCGCGGCTGAACATGCTGATTAGCGGAGGAACCGGCGCCGGTAAAACGACGCTCCTCAACGTGCTCTCGAGTTTCATCTCCGAGCGCGAGCGCATCGTCACCATCGAAGACGCCGCGGAACTTCAGCTGCACCAGGAGCACGTCGCCCGCCTCGAAACGCGTCCGCCCAACGTCGAAGGTAAGGGCGCGATCAAGCAGCGTCAGCTGCTGATCAATTCTCTCCGTATGCGTCCCGACCGAATCGTCGTCGGTGAAACGCGCGGTGAGGAAGCGCTGGACATGCTGCAGGCGATGAACACCGGTCACGACGGGTCGTTGACGACCGTCCACGCCAACACGCCGCGCGACGCGCTGTCGAGAATCGAAACGATGATCGCAATGGGGGCGACCAACCTGCCGGAGCGGGCGATGCGCCAGCAGATTGCCGCGGCGATTCAGATCGTCGTTCAGCAGTCGCGCATGAGCGACGGTACCCGCAAGGTGGTCAGCATTTCGGAGATTACCGGCATGGAAGGGGACGTCATCACCATGCAGGAAATCTTCATGTTCGAGAAGGCGGGCGTCACCCAGGAAGGCAAGGTGGTCGGACGGTTCCGGGCCACCGGCGTGCGGCCGAAAGCCTGCGATCGACTGAAGGCCTCGGGCATTCATCTACCACCCGATATGTTCGAGGGTGTCACGGAGGTGCGGTAATGGCGCTGCTGCTGGCACTCGTCTCGGCGTTCGTCATCGGCATCGGGCTGGTGATGGCCGTCTACGTCGGGATCACCAAGCTGCCGGAGTACCTGGCCCAGCGCAAGCTGCAGGGCCGACTGGAAGAATTGTCGTCGCCGATCGACGAAACGCCGACGGCCAAGACGCTCGTCAAACTCAGCGAAGCCGGCCCGCTGCCGGCCCTCGAGCGGATGATCAGCGGGACCGAGCGAGGGAGCGCCTTCTCCCGCTGGATCGAGCAATCGGGCATGAAGGTGAGCGTCAGCGGATTGCTGCTCGTCTCGACCTTCATGGCCGTTCTCGGCGCGTTCGCGGTGACGATGGCGACACGGTCGCCGTTCGGGATCCCGGTCGGCGCCGTAATGGGGTTCGCGCTGCCGTTCATGTTCCTGAAGTTCAAACGCACCCGGCGGCTGCGAGCCTTCGAAGAGCAATTCCCTGAAGCGCTCGACTTAATCGCGCGGGCGCTGAAGGCCGGCCATGCGTTCGCCACCGGTTTGAAGATGGCGGCCGATGAGTTGAGCGAGCCGGTCGGGCCCGAGTTCCGGAAGACCTTCGACGAGCAGAACTTCGGTCTGCCGCTCAAAGATGCGCTCGAGAACCTGACGCTTCGAATTCCCATCCTCGACGTCCGGTTCTTCGCGACGGCCGTGCTGATTCAGCGCGAAACGGGCGGCAACCTGTCGGAGATCCTGGAGAACCTGGCGCACGTCGTGCGCGAGCGGTTCAAGATTCTGCGGCAGGTGCGCGTCTATACCGCGCATGGCCGCCTCACCGGGTACGTGCTGCTCGCGCTGCCGGCCGTCCTCGGCATTGCGCTGTCGTTCATCAATCCGGATCACATGAACATGCTGTTCCGCGAACGCATCGGGCAGATTCTGCTGATGGTCGCGATGGGCATGCAGCTCGCCGGGTATATCTGGATCAAGCAGGTCGTCAAAATCGAGGTGTAGTGTGGGAATGCTTCTACCTCTTCTCGCCTTCGTCTTCGGGTCGCTGATCATCGCAGGCGGCGCGCTGGCATTCATGCCCAACAAGGCCGCGGCCATCGATCGACGGCTGGAGGAACTGACGCTCGGCCGGGAGGAAGAACAAAAGCCGCGGCTCCAGGCGCTGATCGGCCTGTTCAAGCGGATCGGCGAAAAGGTTCCGCGTTCGCCGAAGGAACTGGGGCCGCTGCGGTTGCGCCTGGTTCAGGCCGGCTTCCGCCGCGACGAAGCGATCACCATTTTCTTCGGCATCCGCGTGATGTTCGCGCTCGTCCTCTTCATGTTCTTTTCGACGTCGATCGTCGCGCGTCCGAATATGACGATGGCGCTGGCCGGCCTGGGCGCTGGCTACGTGTTGCCGGGCATGGCGCTGGCGCGGATGGCCAAGCGCCGCGCCCACAAGATCCGGCTGTCGCTGGCGACGCCCTGGACCTGCTCGTCGTCTCGGTCGAAGCAGGGCTCGGACTCGACCAGGCCATGTCGCGCGTCGCGAGCGAACTGCAGTTTGCCTATCCGCAGCTGTCGGAAGAGTTGAAGTTGATCAACCTGGAACTCCGGGCCGGCAAGCCGCGCGCGGAAGCGTTGCGCAACCTCGCCGATCGAACCGGCGTCGACGACTTGAGCTCGCTCGTCACGATGTTGATTCAGACCGATAAGTTCGGCACCAGCGTCGCGCAGTCGCTGCGCGTCTACTCCGATACGCTGCGCACGAAGCGTCGTCAGCGCGCCGAAGAGGCAGCGGCCAAAACGGGCGTGAAGATGGTCTTCCCGCTCGTGTTCTGCATCTTCCCGGCGATCTGGGTTGTCACCATCGGTCCGGCGGCGATCAGGTTCATGACCGTCCTGTTCCCGATGATCGACAACATGAAGAAGTAACCGGCACCTGGTGAGCTCATGGCCCTGCTTGCGCGAAATCTCGATACCGGCGCCTTACTTGCCGATCGCATTGCGGTGGCGGATACCCGCGCGACCCGCGCCGTCGGGCTGCTGTCGCGCGACGGGCTCGAGCCGGGCGAGGGGCTGTGGATCATTCCCAGCCGGGGCGTTCATACCTGCTGGATGCGATTTCCAATTGACGTGATCGCGCTCGACGATCGCGGAGTGATCATCGACCGCGTCGTCGACATGAAGCCGTGGCGCATTCGTCTTCCGCGCCGCGGGACAGCCGGAGTGCTTGAACTTCGTGCCGGTGCGCTCGACGCATCGGGCACCGAGGTCGGCCACCGCATCGAACTTGCACAGGCGCAAGCCGGGGAGTCCTTGAAATGACGCCAGTTGCTCTTGCCGAGTCGCGGCCCTTGTCGACCCTGGCGGTCGCGCCGCCGCCGCCGCCGACCTCCATCGAAGAGACCGGACTGCATCCGGACTCGCTGGCGCAGCTGTTGTTGAAAACGCTGGTCTCGGGCGAGGCCAGCGGCACGTCGCTGGCCGAGAAACTGCGCGTGCCGTACTCCGTCCTCGACGCGCTCGTTCAGCACGCACGCATCGAGAAGCTGGTCGAAGTTCGCGGTGCGTCAGGCGCGGGCGCGGCAGGATACCGCTACATCCTCACCGACCTCGGACGGGATCGCGCCGGCCAGTATCTCGACATGTGCCGCTATGTCGGACCGGCGCCGGTGCCGCTCACCCAGTACAACGCCTACGTGCGGGCGGCGATGCAGGCTCGCCCGTATCTCGACCGCACGATGCTCTCCACTGGCTTCGAGAATCTGGTGGTCGGCCCGGCCATGCTCGATCAGCTCGGGCCGGCGGTGAACTCGGGCAAGGCGCTGTTTCTCTATGGCGCGCCCGGAAATGGAAAGACCGTGTTCGCGGAAGGTATCGGCAAGGCGTTCGGCGGTGAAATGCACATGCCTTGCGCGATTGACGTCGACGGCCAGGTCATCACGATGTACGACCCGGTCAGCCACCAGCGCATGAACGAGGCGACGAACTCCCACAGCGTCGTCACCAATGCGGTGCACGATCGCCGGTGGGAATCGATCCGGCGCCCGGTCGTCGTGGTGGGAGGCGAGTTGACGCTGGAAATGCTGGACCTGACGTTCAACCCGATCTCGAAATTCTACGAGGCGCCAATTCAGCTCAAGGCCAACGGCGGCGTGTTCGTCGTCGACGACTTCGGACGCCAGCGCATTCCGCCCCGCGACCTGTTGAACCGCTGGATCGTGCCCCTGGAAAGCCGCGTCGACTTCCTCACGCTGCACACCGGCCGCAAGTTCGAAGTGCCGTTCAACGTGCTGATCGTGTTCGCGACGAACCTCAAGCCGCAGTCGCTGGCCGACGAAGCGTTCCTGCGCCGTATTCCATACAAGATTCTCGCGAAGAACCCGACCCTCGACGAGTACTGCCGCATCTTCGAATTGAACTGCAAGCGCCGCGGGCTGACGTTCGACCCGGTGATGGTCGAGTACCTCGAACGCAAGTATTACCGCCCGCGCAAGCTGCAGATGCGCGCCTGTCATCCGCGCGACCTGATCTCGCAGGTCGTCGACATGTGCCGGTATACCAATCGCGACCCCGTCATCACGCGCGAGCTTCTCGACGCCGCCTGCGGCAACTACTTCATCGAGGAAGCCGAGTCTCAGGGGTCAGGCAATTGAAACGCTTCGCCGCCACGATGCAAGCGCCGTTTGCGCTGGCTCCTGCACGCCTGGATGCTGAGCGGCTCGGGGACATTCTCTCGCGCGCCGTGATCATCGTCCTGTTCTCGTTCATGGCGGTCCGCTTCGGCGCCGACTTTCTTCAGACCGCCCGGGTGACGAACCTGCTTCTTCTGATCAGCGAGATGCTCGTCGTGGCGCTCACCGTGCTCCGCCGGACAGCGGCAACGGTGGACCGCAGCATGCGCGCGCGGCTGCTGACCACGATGTCGCTGCTGGGGCCGCCGTTGGTCCAGCCCGGTCACGTCAGCCCGATGCTTGGACAGGCGATGACGGTGACTGCGTCAGTGATCGGTCTCGGCATTGTGATCGCCGGCAAAGTGACGCTCGGCCGCAGCTTTGGCTTGATGCCAGCCAATCGCGGCATCGTCTGCACCGGCATCTACCGGGTCGTCCGGCACCCGATCTATCTCGGGTATCTCATCACGCACGTGGCGTTTGTCTTTGCCAACCCGTCAGCCTGGAACGTGTCGGTCCTGATGATTGGTGACGCGGCGCTGCTGCTGCGCGCGGTCTGCGAAGAGCAGACGCTCGCGCGCGACACGCGGTATCAGGAATACCAGCAGCTCGTCCGCTGGCGCGTGTGTCCTGGCTTGTTCTAAGTCGCAGTACGCGCCAGCATTTTCCACTTGCGCTGGGGCCCCACCCCCAGCGCTGCCAGCGCTCACTCTTCGTTCGCGCCGCCTCTTCGCAACGCCTTGCTGCTTAGTGTTTCAACGTCGCAATCGTTGCGCCCAGATGCGATTCGAGCGCGTCGTCGAAGCTCTCGACCAGCGGATGCTTTTCGAGTGCAGCCTGGACGATCCCCCGCTGTACGCCGCGGCCGCGGCCGTGAATCAATCGCACTTCCCGAAGCCCTGCCTCGTGCGCCGCGTTTATGTATTCTTCGACGACCGACTTGATGTCCCGCGGATGGAAGGTATGCAGATCGAGCGTGTGTTCGATGGGAACGACGCGCGGCGGGTCCTCTTCACTCACGTGCCTTGAACCTTGAGCCCTGAGTCATGTCCTAAGCCCTGAGCCCTGAGCCTTGTCATAGGATGCCGTGACCGTCGTGCTGATACCCCCGCGTACTGAGAAATCGCCAACCACCGTCATTCGGCGAGGTGCGCAGGCGCCGACGAGATCGTTGAGGATCTGATTGGTCACGGCCTCGTAGAAGATGCCCTTGTTGCGAAAATCAATCAGGTAGTACTTCAGCGCTTTCAGTTCAAGACAGCGCCCATCAGGCACGTAGGTGATGTCGATCTCGCCGAAATCGGGAAGGCCCGTCTTCGGACAGACCGACGTGAACTCAGGGCATCGGATTTTGATCTCGTAATCCCGCTCGGGGGCCGGGTTGGGGAAGGTCTCGAGCAACGGGGACGGCATGATCCGAAAATTGTAGCATTCCGGCCTAATTTCCTGAGTTAGGCAGACCCCCGTCATTGACACCGCAAAACACCGCGCGCTAGGATGTGGCCTGATTTCATTGGTCCTTCTAATCGTTCCTTGGTGTGCTGGTTCTCCGGTACCTGCAGCCCAGGTCGGAAGGGTCCATACTTTCTCCGCAGCCGCCGCACGCGCGCGCGGCCGCGAGGCGGTTCCTAGAGAGCGCGCACCAGCAAGGGGAATAGCCGATGGCAGAGGCCCGCAGGATGGGCAAATCTGAACTCTTTTCGCACTTCGCCGATCGCTTCGAGGTGAAG
>C688J18823_10002358_pt1 | contig 11830 bp, 19 predicted proteins | sample HopSoiMetagenom1_FD_18823 | JGI IMG/M metagenome (IMG submission 18823) | reverse complement strand
GCCGCTGGTTGAGCCACTGCGGGTCGAGTGCGGGCGGCTCGGTTGCGGCAGCTGGCGTAGCCACGACTGAGGCGGCGTCTGGCGCAACCGGCGTGACTGCGGGCGGAGCCGCTACTGGGGTCGTAACAATGGGGGCGGCAGCCGCGGGCGTACCCGTGCCTGCCGGCGTAGCAACGTCGGTCATGGTCTCGTTCCCTTTTCCGCGATTACCGCTCGCGTGGGCGTAGTTGGGATTGAGGTTCGGTTTTGCGGACTAAGCAGTCGATGCGACGACTGCGAGAATCGAATACGAATCGACGATGACCGTGTCGTCGTCGATCTTCGTGGCCTGGCGCGCGTAGCCGCGGACCATCACGATTTGGCCCTTCTTTACGTTCGTCTCAGGGCCAGCGGCAACGACCTGCGCGAGGCACGTTTTGTCTTCGTAGGGTGTCGCGCCGTAGCTAGCGTTCGCGTCCGAGACGGAGTCTTCGTCCCCGAAGAATTGGAGAATCACCATGCCCTTCACGGGCTTCAGATCGGGGACGGCCATTGCTCAGGACTTTCGCGGAGACTTCGCGGGCGCTTGCGGCAGGTCCGCCGCATTGCCGGCGAGTCGCTTCTTCGCGCGCTCGCCCGAAACGATCGCTTCGGCGTCCTTGCTGAAAAGCGCGATGGCTTCCCGCTGCGCTTCCGCGCCGAGCTTCGCCACGACTTCCTCGCGGAGTTCGCCCATGGCATCATTCGCGCGGATTTGGGCCGCTACGATTTCGACGCCGCGGACATGCAACGTCGGGTGGATTTCGCCGAGCGTCCGCTTGAGCTGTTCCAGCTGACGCCGATGAAGGTCGTCCGCGTTGTAGCCCTTGCCGACCTCGGACTCGGTGACGACCAGCATCAGGACTCGTCCACGCCGACGAACACCAGGACGCCGTAGCTCGCCGTGGCAGTCGTGAGCTCCGTGCCGGTCTTGTCGCTCAGCTGTCCAGTGAGGGCATCGGTCGAGACCGTGAGCGCGTTGACGGCAGTGCCGGTCGCGTAGACGGCCTGTCCGGCCGTGTCCTGGCCAGCGGGGCCGGGGGCTCCCCATCGCAGGGTGTTGGTCTTGCCGAGCTTGGTCGCCGTGGCGATTGCAGCGCCGACGCCGGCAATCTGGCACGTGTCCGTTGACCCCGTGTAGGCCGGGAACGAGACCGAGAGCATGTAGACTTTGCGCGTTTCGATGCCCTCGAAGTTCGAGCAGACGAGGGTGGCGCCGTTGATGGTTCCAGCTTGGACAGTCATTGAATGTACCTCTGCGGAGCCGGCGCTCTGCGGCCCGGCGTGGTTCGATTGGTTTTGGTGGAGCTCGGCTCAGCCAGCGCGGAGCGCGCGGACTTTCGGCTCGGGCTTTTGCTTCGCGGCTTTGAGTAGCCGCTCGAGTTCGGCGAGTTCGCGCTGGAGCGCGGCGTGCCGCTTGAGCTCGACGCGGATCGCTTTCACGCGATCGCGCGCAGCCTTGATGACGGCGCCCGGCGTGCTCGCGATGTTGCCACGGAGCTCGACGAGCGGCTTCGCCTCGGCGGGCAAGACGCCGCGGGCGTCACGCGCGAAACTCCCGTCAGCCAGGATCGCGGGCACGAGAGCCGGCTGCGCGTGCGCCGCGCGCGGGACGGCGGCGCCCGAGTATTCCTCGGTCGGAGCAACCGAGACGCCGATCGGCAGCATCCCGAAGGGCGAGAACTGAAAGCCCTCGCCCGCGGTAGCGACTTGAATCGGCCCGGACATCAGGTGTCGTAGAGGAGTAGGCCGGCTGCCGTGGTGCCGGTTTGCCGAACGATGGCGACGGCGAACGGGTAAACGGTGCCGACGAGTAGGCCGGTGAAAGTCGTATCGGCCGCGCCATTGCGGAGCCGACACACGAGATTGCCGGCGGTCTGGACGTAGACGCCCACGCAACCAACGGACGGGGTTTGATCTCCGCCGCCGACGCTGATTGCGACGGACCGCTTGTAGCTCTCTTCCATCAGGTTTCGTCCGCTTCGAGCAACGTCACTCCGCGCTTGCGGAGTTCGTCGCGAATCTCATTCCAAACTGTCGCACAGCCGAGCGCCATCACGTGCTGTCCGCGGCTGCGCTCCTCGACCGGATGCGCGAGCCAGAGGATCGCGTCGCACGGCGAGCCGTCGGCGCTGCGCAGTAGCCACTTTCTAAGTGCACGTGGCATCGCTACGCCCTCGCAGATCCATGGCCCAGGCCTGTCGAACCAGTGCGACGCCTTGAGGGACGCCGTCGACCATTCGAGATCCTTGAGCTCGTCCGAACCGTGGATCGTCAGCCCGTCGCGTTGCAGCTTCTCGGACAGCGTCGTCTTGCCAACGCCAGGCCCGCCCGCGATGACGAGCCGGTCATACCTTGCCCGCTGGAGGAGCAGCGCCAGGCCGTTCAGCACCCGATCCTGGTTTGCCCGCGGCGGGTGCACCGGTGGGGTCGGCGGCTGTTCCGCTGCTGCCATCGGCCTTCGGTTTCTGCAGTTGCTTCATCGCGGCCTGCATTTCGGCGGCCGCGTCGGCGGACTTCTTCGCGTCGTTCGCGTCGGTTTCTTTCTTCAGCTCATCGAGGAACGCCTCGACGTTCTCGATGCCGAAGATGGCAGCGACCTTTTCGACAACCGCGCGAACCGTCAAGAACGGCACCTTCGACGCGAGCGCCGTGGTGCACATCAGGACGATCTGCGACTGCTCTTCGGGGTCGGGCTTGAGGTACTCGCCCCACCGAAGATGCAGGCGCGGCGGCTGCCACGGCTCTGCGCCATCGGGAGTGGCCGCGAGGATCGCTTTGACCTTCTTGGCGCCGGCGACTCGGAGCTTGCCGTTCTTCTGCAGGACCGCGCGAGCGATCCGAAGCTGAAGCGCGATCGACTTCTGGAAGTACCGCGACTCCAGGTCCTCGCGGATCTTGTCGCAGTGGTCGAGTTGCTTTTGCTTGAGCGCCTGTAGCGCTCGGCCCGACATCGTGCTCAGGGCCTTGAAGGATTCGGGGTCGAGCAGGACGACCGCCAGCATCTCCATCAGTTTCATCCGGAGATCGCGGCAGTTCTCTTCCTGCGCCTTGAGCGCCTCGCCAGGGTAGGTGAGGACGCCGACCTCGGCCTTGTCGGGATACTGCCAGACGTAGCCCGGCCCGCGCTTGCGCGCCGGCTTGGCGTCGCCGCCGAGTCGGTCGACGAACGCTCCCGTTACCGGGTTGGTCGGGCTAGGCTGGCCGCCGCGCTCGGTCGTCACGACTCGCGCCGTCACGCCTTGCTCGGTCGGGCTGAAGCCCGGCGGCACGTTGATTTCGTAGGGCTGCGGCTCGCTCATGAGAGCTCCGCGATGCCACTGGCTGCGCGCGATGTCGTGCGCGCGGATCTCATCCGTCACGTTCGACTGAATCGGTTTGCCGTCGATCTCGTTCACGGGCACACAGCCGCGCATGAACGGATACCAGACGACGGGACAGAACCCGAAGCCGTGCTCGACGCTTCGATCGGTGTTCTGCTGCCAGGCCGGCTCGACGCCTTGTTCGTTCGCCTCGCCCGGGAGGTATTCGATGTCGCGCTTGTCGTCGATCGTTCGACGGTAGAGCCGAGTCCTGACGGCCCACTTGCCGTTCTGCGGATTCTTGTACTGCTCTTGGTACGGGTACTGGATCTCGAGACTCAGAACGTTGCCGCTCGCGTCGAGTTTCGGCTCGCACCACTTGGCCGGCACGATATCGGCGAACGGCAGGCTGTCGCGCACGCCGTGAATGACGGCAACGCTAGCCTGCCCCATCGCGGACTCGACTGCCTCACGCGAGACCGCGCGAAACTGCGACTCGCGATGCCAGGCCGCGACGAAGCGGTCCAGCACGTCGGAGTCATCGGGGCCGAGCCCGTCGTCCTCGTCCGCCTCGTCTTCACCGGGCTTGCTCGAGAACTTCGGGAAGCGGCCCTCCCCAAAGAGAAGGTCCCCATAACTGCTGACCGCGATTGCGACGATCGGATAGACCACGCACGGCGCGCGATCCCAGAGCGGCTTTTCATCGGACCAGAAGCTCGGAAGGTCGTCGTACTGACGACCCAAAACCCACCGCTCGAACTCGCTCAGCCGCCTGAATCGCGGCGACGCGTTCGCGCGGAAGGCTCGGTCGGCCTGCTCTTGGCCTTCAAATTTGGTGTCGTCTTGCATCGGCCGGGCGTTCCAGCCGTCACCGGCCACTCACGACGCTGCGATAGTTCTGCGCTCGGCCGAACCGGCCGGTAATGAGATACCGACAGGAGTCGGCCGCATGATTCCACTTGTCTTCCGGCATCTCGTCGAACGTGCCGTCCGCCGCCTTCTTGCGTCGGTACTTGCCGAGCTCGGCGATCAGGTTTCGGCATTTCGGCGAGACGTAGAGACGAGACCAGCGCTCACCCTGCTCGGTCTCTCGAATGAACATCAGCTCCGCAACGCGGCCGATGCCACCGAGGATGTCGTTGTCGGTGTCGCCGACCACCATGCCGAGCGCCCTGAAGTCGCTTGCGCGCTCAGGACGGGAAGGGTCAGGCCACAGTGTCACGCGACCATGGGGCGCCACGCTGTTGTGCATCGCCACGAGACGTTGGTCCCAAATGTGATTCGGGATCTCGCTCTCGTAAGACTCGTCGAGAAACCAGACGGTCGCGTCGTTGCCGTGGCCTTTGATGCCAGCAAGCAAGAGCACGGCCGGGTCAGCCCAGCCGAAGTCGATGCCGATGTGAAACTCGCGGAACGTCTCGAGCGGCGGGGCCGCTTGGATGTGGTGCTTGTCGTCGAACGGGTAGACGAGGCCTTCGCCCGCATCCGGATCCGCTAGCCATTCGCGTTTGAACGTCGCGGCAGGCGTCGTTGCGATCGCGATCGCGACTGCGTCCTCGCCAACGGTCTCGGGGCTATCTTGGTAGGTAGCGTGGAAAGTGTAGGTGTTGCGGATCGCGTCGACGACACGATCTAGCTGCCCCTTCGGGGCAAGCCCGGAGAACGCCTTGATGTCCTCGCCAGAAAGCACAGACTCTGGCGCCTCGCCTCGCCGCAACCGCCGCCCGAGCGAGCCCTGGCGACGGGTCCGCCACCACAGACCGTGCCGGCCGCGCGTTGGCGTGCCAGCCAGGATCATCATCTTGAGGGACCAAGGCTCAGAGAGCCACGGTACCGCGATGCCGTCCAAGACTGCCGCGTCGACGTCGTCGGCCTCATCGACCGAGATCATGTCAACGCGAAGGCCGCGGCCTCGCCTGGAGTTTGCCGCTGCCGCCGGGATTGGTCGAATCGTCGAGCCGCCCGGGAACCTGATCTGCTTTCGGACCTTGTCGAACTTGGCCCGAAGGAACGCCCAGTCGCCACCAGGGCCGAGCTCTTGCTCGATCGAGTCCCAGTGCACGTCGGCGAACTGCGTCAACGTGCTCATCAGCACGCCGATACGCACCCCAAGAAGTCTTTTGCGAGCGCCCTGGCGAAGCCTACCGTCCCACCTGGCGACCAGCATGTACCACTGAGCGCGGATGAAGTGACTCTTGCCGACGCCGCGTCCCCACGCGAGGAGGACGGTCCGCTTTTCGCCAATCGCTCGGTTGGCGCGCCACTGCGGGAACGTGAACTCGACGGGCAGCGACCGCGACTTAGTCGCCGTCGTCGGGCCCATCGGCTTCGTCCTGCATCCGCTCGTATGCCTCGGGCGTCGGCTGGACGATGATATTCACGTCCCCCGTCGCCGCGATCTCGCCGGCCATTTCGGCCTGAAGCTTGCGCAGCTCCTTCGCCGTTCGGCCCAAGTCAGCGGCGGCCTTGATGTAGCCAGCGCCGATGTCGGACCAGCCATGCTCGCCGGCCGTCGGCTCGAATTCGTAGGCCCGCTCGACTGCCAGAGGGATCAGCGCCAGAACTGCGTCCGATGCCGCCTCGCACAAGCGCGCGCGATGTCCACGGACAAGCTCGGCGAACTCAGGTGAAGCATCGAGCTCCTCCGCAAGCCTCCGCCCCGTACGCTCTTCGATCCCAACCAGCCGAGCCGCGAGTGACGCATTGAGCGTCCTCAGGTACTTGGACTGGAATTCGGCTCGCTTGTCTTCGGATGTAGGCTGCCCTTGCATTTCGCCATTCGCTCTCCCGATTACCGAGAATTACCGGTCTCGTAACCGTTCGGGTGAGCGCATCGCTGCGCTGGTTATCTTGTTGTCGATCAGGCTCGGCTCATAGCCGGCCGTTCGTCTTTGCGGAATCGCCAACCGGCCACGCTTGCCAGCGGTGCCCCGTACGGCTCGAAGAGCCGCCCGGTGAGGCGCGAGTACAACCCGTCAACCTCGCGCCCGTCGTCGAGCTTGAGCACGACGGCGTCAGTCGGCTCCGAGACGAGGACACGTCCGCGGACTAGGTGACCTGTTGGCTGGCGACGAGCTGGAGGGATCGCTGCCAAGGTCCAGTCGTTCACTTTGCCAACCTCTGCGCTTCCCTGAACAACTGGAGCACATCCCGAGTGGTTACCCAGGGTTGCTCTAGCTCCCGTAGTTGCGCGATCGTAGCGAGCAGGACGGGGCCTCGTGGCTGGGCTGTCCGCCTCTTGACGGCGGGGTGCGCCTGCGTGGCGCTTGGTGGGGTCATGTCGTTGCGGCCGCGTCAGCGTCTTGCCGGCGGCGAGGTCTTGGGCGGCCTATCCGGAAGGTCAGGTATAGGCCAGGTGGGAGAAGTGTCCCGCGCGTGGCCCTATACCAGGTAGACTGCTGTTTGGTCGCCTCGGGGGACTCTGGGTACTCTGGGTCCCCATAATATGTAGTCACGTGTACGCCGAATCACTCGTCGGCCCGGTCGAGAAGCATTCGATTGTACGCTTCGGGGAACTCGGCTCGTAGCCGCTCTGGGCTCACGCACGGGCGGCCGCCTCGCATCACCACAAGACCAGCGCGCGAGAGCCACTTGCGGGTCGATCGCACGGTGCGGCCGAACGCTTGAGCGGCCTCGGGGATGGTCAGGTAGGTCGGGACGGCGCGGCGCTTCTTGGGCGGCGACTGAGCGACCATCACCCGTACACCGCCGCGTTGTACGCCGAGCACGCGCCCGAGTAGAGCTCCGCCGCTTCCTCGAGCCCCTTGGCGATCTGCTTGCCCTTGCCCGGGTCCTTCTTGCCCGCTTGGGCCGCAACAATGTTCTCGAAGAGGGAATGCGGGGTGAGCTCGGCCGGGTTCGGGTCGCGCCGCAGGATGGCGCCCCCTGCCTCCGTGAAGGGCACGACGGCGTAGAGGCGCCCGAAGTCGGTTCGCGCCCACCGAAGCCCCTGGAGGCCGTGCATCGCCTCGAGCAGGACCGGCGCCCGGGAGGACCGTCGCTCCGTCAGTGACAGCCGCCGGGAGGTCACGGCGTACCGGCGCAGCGCGCCGTCGTCGGGCGTGTAGGACGGCTCGCCCTCGCCGCCATGGGATCCGACGACCGCGAAGTCGGCCTCGACGTAGCCGGCACCGCCGCAGATGTCGCATGGGCCCGTCAGGCGCCGCCGCTTCCCGCGCGTGTCGCATCCCGGGCAGGACTTGGTCTGCTCGGCGTGCTTCGACGGGTTGCCCTTCAGCCGGCTCGAGCAGAACCCCATGCCCCGGCACCCCTTGCAGGCACCGGTCGGCACGATGCCTTCACCGTCGCAGACCAGGCACCGCTCAGTGATGTAGGACATGAGCTCGGCGCGTTCGAGCTGACTTCCGAACGTCGAGCGGTGGAACAGGCTCTCGCCAAAGCACCAGTACCACTCGAGGTCTGCCTCGTCGGAACGGCGCAGCGCGTTAGTATTCGATGCCTTTACTTCCGATTTCTCTTCCGCCGCCACGAACAAGTCCAGCTCGTTCGCGGCCATGGATCCGTCAACCATTTGTGTTATCCTCCGGTGTAGCGCCGCTAACGCCACCGGAGACGCCCTGCTCAAGCGGGGCGTTTTCTTTTCAGATGGCGTCTCGCTTGCGCGACGGCCGCTCGGTGACGGCTAGCAAAGTCAGTCGCCGGCTTGCTGCCCAGCCAAGACTTCACGGTCCGTTTCCCCTTGCTGGCGTTGCAAGCCGCACATGCGGGGACAATGTTTTCTAGGCCGGTGGTTCCCCCGCGGCAGATCGGGCGGACGTGCTCGACTGACGGCCTAACGCTCGCCTCGCCGCAATAGGCGCACGCGTTGCCGAACGCCAGTCGAAGAGCTACCCACTCCTCTTCGGTGAGCGTCCCGCCAGCGTCGCCCCTCATGTTGTGGAGCGCTATCCTCGTGGCCACCGTCCTGCCCTGGGAGCCGGTTCGTCCCAAGTCCGGCGAGCGCTCTGCCCGCGCCTTGGCCTGCATGATTTCGTCTTGAACTTCGGACCATGGGCGCTCGTCGTCCGCGTAAAACTCGAGAGCGGTCTCCGACATGCCGAAGTAGTAATCACAATCACCGAGCTCCAGCTCGTCGACGCTCGTGTGCTCTTCCGTGTTCCAATCGTCTGAATCAAACTCAGTCATCTTCACCTTTCCGAACGAGACCCGCTCGTTCTCACTTCGTCCTCAGTCCACGAGCGCCCGCGGGAAGAACGATTCAGTCGGCGGGATAACCAATAGCCCCCGGCGACGGAACGCCTCGAGCACCTCAGCTATCTGGCCGTACTCGCGAACGCTCTCCACTTCCCGCACCGCTGGCCGCGACAGAAAGTCCAGGTGGATAGGACGTCGCCACCCTCCCGCCGGCGCAAAGAAATACCGCTTGACCGGCTCGGGCACTGGCGCGAGCAAGCCGGACGCGAGGGCGAGGAAGTGGCGCCGGTTCAATGCGACCTCTTCAAAATCGTCAGCACCCAAAACACGATGGTGAGGCACTGCAACACGATCGCCGCCACCTGCAAGCGGAACGCTATCCGCAAGAGATTCATTTCTTCCCCCAAACAATCCGCCACACGTCGAAGGTCGAGCCGTTGCCGCTCGGGTGCTGAAAGCTGCTCGTCGCAAACCAATCGTAGCCCTCTGGTCGAGCCAGGTTTACGACACGCTCGCCGTCAAGGTAGCGCTGCAGAAAGTGGCCGTCGATTGTGTGGACTATGAATTCGTGGGTCACGTCTTCGCCTCCCAAAGTGTGCAGCCGAAGTCCGCAGCAGTACGCAGTGACGCCTCGTCGTAGTAATCGCCGACCGTCTCGGCCAGCTTGGTCAACGGCACATTCGGCGCGTCGTCTGACCCTTGAAAGTAGAATCCCCTGGAGATCTTGAGACAGGCTCGCGTTGCTCCTGCGGCGTGCCGCTCACGTAAATCCCAGTGTTTGCAGTTGGCGCAGCGGCTCATCGCAATCTCCCGAGCGTGAACCGGCATCGCCATCATCCCACACGACAGCGGCCGGTGTTCGGGAGGGACGGGAGAGCGGATCAAGGCTTCACCTCGGACTCGAACTTCGCTTTCAGCCGCATATAGTCCTCGCGCTCGAGCCGTTCTTGTTTCTCCCTCTCCGTCGCCTGGGCCCCGCAGATGACGCTCTCCACGTCCTCCGCGCTCAGAAGCCCGAGCGTAGCCAGCTCCCTGAGCGTCGCGGCTCCCCATTCTGAATCTGCGAGATCCGTAGCTGTGCCCACGCTCCCCCGGCGCTCCCGGAGCACCTGCGTCGGCCCGTCGTCTGAGTCGTATCCGTATACCTCGACCCGCGCCCATGCGTTCTCGAACACGAACACGAGGACAGCGTCTAATCTTCGCTCGTGTACCACCGCGGCCACGAGTTTTTGGCCAATGCAATCCGCAAGCTTCGCGTAGGGCTTCGATGTGGCGAGCCTCATGGCACTTCCCACTTCGTCACCATCTCGCGCGGCGTCGGCACGACGATCTCGCCTTTAATGATCAACTCGTAGTCACCCCAGCGCATCAGGTCGGTATCCGGGATCGACGTGGCAAACTTCGACCCCGTCGTCTCGTTGAGATGCTTCGCTAGCGCCGCGGCGTCCATCTTGTGCATGCCCACGTCGCCGTCTTCGCTCACAGAGATCAAAAAGTAGCTCATGGTTCCTCCGTGTCCGTCGTCCAGCCCCCACCCAGCTTCGCTCCGTACTTGCACCGGTCGCCCATCGGCCCGAACTTCCGATCGAGTTGTTCCTTCGCCCGCTCGCGCTTCGACAGGCCGGTGGCGATGCCGGTTTGGGTTTGCTGCCAAACGGCCGCACCTAGATCGCGCACCGCGTTCCGATACGGATCGCTCTGCGGAATCTCTATACTGATTTTGAAGTTACCCTTGTTTGGCTTCGCGTCTACCTGCTCGCCGCAAAGTTGCAACGTCGTCTTCCCGCATCCGTGGCACTGCTCTTCGATACCGAAGACGTGGACGTGCTCTTCCTTCTTCGGCTCTTCCTCGCGGCGGAGTGAGTCGGACCAGACGTACTGGCCGAATCCGCTTCTGCCTCGGCTTGGCGCCAAGGACACGGTGGGTTGTTCGGAGTTGTACCATTGGCTAGCCCGCATGTAACCCAGCAAACGGCGGCCTGTGACGACTTGGACCCCCGAGCACCAATCGCCTTCCCTGATCTCCTCGGCGGCGCGACGGGCGAGAATGGCCTTGGTCGTCTCGCCGACCGACAGTTTCCAGCAAACGGCGCAAAGGTGGGCATTGCGTTCGTTATCGGGACCATAGGCGTACTCGGCGCCATCGCTAGTTCTGCACGCCTTCCCTCCGCAGGCATCGCATTCCCCAAGCTCTTCCTGTGGCGGGGATTGGATGGGGATCTTGGTCCAGTCGAACCCGCCGGGTGTCGACCGCATCGGCTGACCGCCGTTTGCCGGCTCACCGCCGAAGCTTCGGGTTCCCCAGTAGTCGCCACCGCGCAGAGTGAGCGGCTCCGTTGCGACGTAACCATTGACGGTCGTTCCCGCCGGCAACGTCGTCGGCAACTCGCTCGGCATCGTCCCGTAAAAGTCAGCCATGACTACGCCCGCGCCGTGTAGCGCGTCCCTCTCGCGTCACCACGCGTCCGCACGATCTTCTCGGCCACGAGGCGGCGCATCGGCAGGGTGAGCTTCCCTGTCGCGAAGCCGAGCGCATCCTGGATCTGCTCCATCCGCTCGCCCGGGTGACGCTTGACGTACTTCAGCAGTAGAGCCGTTTCGCGCTCGATCTGGGTTTCGCTGCGCTTCGGGCTTGAGCGTCGGCGGGTTGCGACGAAGGGGACGGACTTGACGCGGGGTGATTTGGTGGATTTGGATTTCATGGGGTTCCTTTGGCTGTCGTTCGTTTTATCGCTTGGACTTGCTGGTCTTCGGCGGCGGCGTCTTCGTCTGCTTCGGTTTCTTGTTCGCCTTCTCGTTCACCTTGTCGGCGAGTTCCATAAGGGAATCATCCGCGCCTTCGCCTTGCTTCTTTTTGTTGTTCATCGTCTTCCAAGCTCCTTCGCGAGTCGTGCCGTTCTGATGCTCATGTCCTGAAGATCCGGCGCGTGCTTACTCAGCAGGTACTGCTTTCCTCCAGGGGCGCGCGCAATCTGTTGGACTGAGTATATCTTGCCCGGCATCTTGAGGCCGTTATCCTTCGCGTACTTTTGAAATCCGCTTACGTACTGGCGGAGCGATGACGCCGAGACCCGAAAGCCAAGCGACGGCCACACGTAACGGCCCGCCTCCGCGGCCATCAGACTGACCTTTTTGATCCCGAGGCGCTGGTACTGACGCACCGACGTCTTGAGTATCCGTGTGCCGAGCCCTTGCCCTTGCCGGTTCGCCGAGATGAAAAGGTGGTCGTGCTTCGCTTCGCCCTTCGAGTAGCTACGCCCAATCTGTAGCCCCGACGCGTCCACTCGGACCGACATTCCGCCAAAGAACCCGCTCGCGCGAACCGTCACGACGCCATGCTCGCCGAGGTCGGACTT
>C688J18823_10002356_pt1 | contig 11834 bp, 13 predicted proteins | sample HopSoiMetagenom1_FD_18823 | JGI IMG/M metagenome (IMG submission 18823) | reverse complement strand
TGCTGAGCGAGCGCAGCAGTTCGACCGTCATGCCCGGCCGGAAGCGCAGCATCTTCTCGGCGGCCGGGTTGGAGAGCAAAATCTCTCCCTTGGTGTCGATGACGAGCACCGCCTCCGCCATGCTGTGAAAAGTGCTGCGCAGGACGGCCGCCGAAAGCCTGAGTTCGTCATGGGCTGCGACCAGATGCTCGGTGCGTTCGGCGACCGCGGCCTCCAATGCCTCGTTGGTGGCCTGGGTGGCGCTCAGCGAATCCTGCAGTTCCCGGCGCGAACGGCGGGCCGCCAGCGTCAGAACGGTGGCGAGGACCAGAATCAACGCGACGCCGGCGAGATCAATCGCCAGCAGGAACGTTCCGTTGGTTTCGGATTCGGCGCGTCTGGCGAAAAGCAGCCGGCGCTCCTCCGCTACCGCCTTTTCAAGGTTTCCCGCGATCGTGGCCGTCGCCGCGCGATCCTCCTGGGCGACGAGCGCTGTGACCGCGGCGTCATCTCCCGCGATCCGGAACCTGATCAATTCGCCATTGAGTGCAATCTGGCGCTCCACCAGCGCATTGGCCTCTTCGATCAGCTGCTTTTCGGTGGGATTGTCCTTGACGGCTTCGGTCAGCGCGGCGAGCGCCGGCAGGATCGTGTCGCTGGCGTCGCGGTATTCCCTGGCGAATTGCTGATCGCCGGTGAGCGCGAAGCCCCGCGCCGCGCTTTCCGCCCGGCGCAGCAGCGGGCGCATATCCGAGATCTTGCTGAGAATTCCAAGCGCACGGTCGACGGAAGCGCTATCGGACCGCGACATCAGGTCCAAACCGATCGAGGCAGCGCCGATAACGAGGAGGATAGCGAGGCCAATTCCAAGGATGATACGCTGCGAGGGCATTGCCAGTTGCTTACTTCACTATTTCGAGTGACGCGCGGAAGCTTTCGGTGTGGTGATGCACTGATTGACCGAGGTCAACAGCGCGTCCGGCGTGAAGGGCTTGCGCAGGCAGCATGCCGCGCCGAGCTCGATGGTCATGCGCAGGAAATCCGGCGCGCGTTCGGTGTTGGCGAAGGCGTAGCCCGACATGGCGACAATCGGTACGTCTGGTTTGCGCTCGTGGAACATCCGGATCGATTCGAAGCCGCGCATATGCGGCATGAATACGTCGACCAGCATGACGTCGAAATCGGCGGCTTCGAGCGCGCGCATTCCCGCTTCACCACCGTCGGCAACGGTGACCTCGAAACCCTTGCGCGTCAGACAGACCTCGATGGCAACGCATACCATCGGGTCGTCATCGACCACGAGAACACGCGGCACGATGATTCCTTCTTCCTCGGGCGGCAGCCAGGTGACTCGCACATCCCATGTGACGATTAAGTCGAAACGCGGACAGGTCGTCTGTATGATAGAGTGCACATAAAAGTTGTTTGGGGGCAATTCCGTTTCGCTGTGTCAGAACGAGAACAAATGCACTTCCGGTTCCGGATCTAAGCCCGCCATGCCCCCGATCAATCGCGCGGGGCGGCTGTCGCCGCTCGGGCTCATCCTGCTCGCCGTGACATCGGTCGGGTGGGGCCTCAACTTCCCGATCATGAAACATTTGCTGACGGAATGGCCGCCATTGTCCTCGCGCGGCCTGTGCGGCATCGTCGGTGCTGCGGCATTGGCGCTGTTCGCGCTCGCGCGGCGGCAAAAGCTGAGCGTGCCGCGGCCGATGTGGTTGCGGCTGTTGCTGGTCTCGATGCTGACGATCGGCGGCTGGGTCGCGTTCATGGGGCTGGCGCTGCTGTGGCTCAATGCCAGCGAGGCCGCGGTGCTCGGCATATCGATCCCGGTCTGGGTGGCGTTTCTGGCGTGGCCGATTCTGGGCGAACGGCTGTCGCCGCTGCGCGCCGTCGCTCTGACGGTCGCGTTGGCCGGCATCGCCGTGCTGATCGGTGGCAACGGTATCGAGGCCAGTGTCGAGAAGTTGCCGGGCATCGCCTGCGCGCTGGCCGGCGCGGTGTGTGTCGGCCTCGGCACCGTGCTGACCAAGCATTTCCCGCTGGCGATGCCGCCGCTGTCGCTGGCTGCCTGGCAGATCGGGCTCGGCTGCCTGCCGATCGCGATCGTTGGGCTGGCGGTCGAGCAGCCGCATTTGGCCGCATTGTCATATGTCGGCTGGCTGTCGCTGCTCTATATGACGCTGATCCAGTTCTGCCTTTGCTACGTGTGCTGGTTTGCCGCCCTGGAGCGGCTGCCGGCGGCAACGGCCTCGATTGGAACCTTGTTGGTTCCGGTCATTGGGGTGCTTGCGGCAGGGGCGATGCTGCATGAGCCGCTCGGGTTGCGCGAGATAGCTGCGCTGGTGTTCACGCTCGGCGGCGTAGCGGTGGCGCTGCGCGCATAATTTTGCAAACGAAAAGGGCGGCGCAGTAAGAATGCGCCGCCCTTCGAATTACGCTATCGCGCTATTGCGCCGGGCAGGGGTGACGCAGCCCGTCATTGCCGAGATAGGTTCCCGACGCCGGATCGTAGGACCGATACCTCTGCGTGCAGTACGCCACCGCATCATCATCGCCAACCGGGGGGCCCGCGGCGACCGCGCTGTCGTCATAATAGCCGTACGAGTCGTCGGCGTAATAGGGGCTGCCGTAATAGCCGTAGCTCGACCCGATGCCGATGCCAGCGCCGACCGCAACGCCCGGCCAGAAGCCGCCGCCACGGTGACGATAACCGCCACCGCGATAGCCGCCACCGCCGCCGGCATAATAATTCCCCCGACCGCCGCCGCCAACAACGGCGGATCCGCCAGTGCCAGGAGTGGGGCGGAATCCCATCGTCGGGGCTTGCCGGAATCCGGAAGGTGCGCCGCCCGTTGAAGGTGCACTGGCGACACCGGCTCTAAAACCACCGCCGCCTCCACCGCCGCCACCGCCCCTGAAGCCGCCGCCGCCGCCGATGGCTGCGCCACCACCGCCACCACCGGCCTTGGCACCGAGGCCACCTCTGTCCTGCGCCTGCGCGGCGCTGATACCCGGCGCGATCATCGGCAACACAAGCGTGATCGCCGCCGCTGTACTCAAAACTTTCAGATTGATCATTGTTGGCTCCATTTGCGGGATATAGGTCCTAACCCGTTCAGCGGGCGGACGTTCCCGAGCCCGCGTATTGATTGCGGGCACGTTGAGACTGTCAGGTCGGAACTGTACCCGGCATGAACGGATTGCGCCTATTCCGCGACCCTGCACGGGCGCGATCTGGCCGTGCAAAGTGGCTTTCCGGCAGGGCTGCAATTCAGCCTTTGTCTGGACAATCCGGCCCGCCGGTGGCATCAGAGCGGCACGACATCTCGAACCGGCCGAGCCCTCATGAAGCTGTTTCTGCTGAAATTTTTTACCTGGTGGAGCGGCCAGACATTCGGCACGCAATTGTGGACGTGGCGATTCGGCGAGCTGGTCGGCCAGGACGAGCAGGGCAACCGCTATTATCGCACCAAGGGTCGCAAGATCGATCCGACGCTCGGCTTCGAGCGGCGCTGGGTGGTCTACAACGGCTATGCCGAGGCGAGCCGGGTGCCGCCGTCATGGCATGGCTGGCTGCATCACACCGTCGATGTCGCGCCGACCGAAGAAAACTACACGCCGCGGGAATGGGAAAAGCCGCATGTTCCCAACATGACCGGCACGCCGGCGGCCTATCGCCCCTCCGGCTCGACGCTGGCCAGCGGCCGCCGCCCCAAGGCGACCGGCGACTACCAGGCTTGGACGCCGGGAAGCTGACTTCACGTTTATTTTAGCTAATGAGATGTCGGAGCCGTCTTGCTGGTCCCGATATGTGTATATACACATATACCATGAAGCAACTCAACGAGACGGATTCCACTGACTACATGGCTGCCGCCGGCTGCTTCTGCCTGGCGTCGCGGCAGGCCGCCCGAAAGATCACGCGGCTCTATGATTCGTACATGCAGGAAGCGGGAATTCGGGTCACCCAGTTCACCATCCTGTCGCANTTGATGCTGCGGGGTGAACTGCCGATCGGCAAGCTGGCCGGCATTCTCGGCATGGAACGCACCACGCTGACCCGAAACCTGACGCCGCTCGAGGAGCAAAAGTGGATTTCGATCAAGGCGGGCGATGATCCACGCGCCCGCATGATCGGCATCACCGGGCAGGGACGAAATGTGGTGCGCCGCAGCTTTCCTTACTGGTCGAAGGCGCAAGCCGATATCGGCAAGCTGCTCGGCGCGGACGGGCAGGCCGCGCTGAAACTTTTGGGATCCCGGAATTTGGAGTGAGACAGGACGGGACTTCGTCCGGCTTTCGTTCATCTCAATAGGTGTAATTACACGTAAGGGAGAGGCGTCATGCTCGACTTCATCGGAATCATCATTCTCGTTGCCGCGATCATCGTCAGCATCAATGCGCTCACCGGCGCGATGCCGATCAGCCCATCGCAACGTCTCGCGCTTTCGGTCGGCGCCGGCCTGTGGACCGGGCTGGCTGCCGCGCTCGCCGGCGCGAATCTGTTCGTCGGCTCAAATTTGGTGGGGCCGCCGACGATCGGCGCGATGATCGTGCTGCCGCTCGTCGCCGCTGCCGTTGCGGCCTCGTTCTCCCCATCGGCGCGCGCCGCGCTGCTCGGAATGCCGATGCCGTTCCTGATCGGCCTCAACGTTTGGCGCCTGGCGGGAGGATTTTTTCTTCTCCTTGCGGCCGAAGGCCGGCTTGCCGGGCCGTTCCCGACCTCGGCGGGCTGGGGCGACATCATAACCGGCGCGTTGGCCTTGCCGGTGGCCTGGCTCGCACTGCGCGGGCAAGGCAGAGCGCTGGTCTGGACCTGGAATGCATTCGGCATCCTCGATCTCGTGGCCGCGCTCGCATTCGGAATTCTCTCGGCGAATGGCTCGCCGCTGCAGATCATTCACGTCGGGCAAGGCTCGGAGGCGGTGCAGATGCTGCCATGGTCGCTGATCCCGACCGTCCTGGTGCCGATGTTCCTGATCGTGCACGGCGTCATTTTCGCGCAACTGGCCCGCGCCGGCACGGAGCGAGGCAGCTGAGATCGTTCTATCCGTACCCCTGTGAATAACGGGATCAGCGGGGACACCGGTCAGCGCTTGCTTGCGCTCAACCCGATTTCGCGGCTCAATAGGGTCATCTTACGGAGATGGGAAACCCCATCGCGTCGGTGTCGGGCTCCAGTTCGCGACTGCCCCGACGAGCAGCGGCACCCGATCAGAATACGGCTGGGAGATAGGCCCCCGGTGCAGAAGTTCTGAAATCGCCCGTCAATGTGGTGCTGTCGTGAGACAGGAAAGGTCGTCTGGGAAACCAGGCGGCCTTTTTCTTTTGTGGCGCCTTGCGCAGGCGCTCACCGATCCCCGCATCAGGGTTGGGTCGATCGAAAAGCTGGTTCGTTGGCAAGTCTCTTCGTCAAGGCGCTCAGGCGAGGCATCGCCTTGTCTGTATCTATCCCCAGTCCACGCGCGAGCCGTTCGGCTACAAATGCCGTCACGTCCGCTTGCGTCAGGCGACCGAGCAGCAAATACGGCATTTCCAATACGATCATCGCATCGACGGCAATCAGCGCATTCGTGACCTGCGCCATGCAGTCGTCGATCCAGGGCTGGTGCAGATTCTCCGGTGGGTGGTGGTTGCGCTCATAGGCGGCCTGAAGGCCTTTGTCGCAGGCGCCCATCATGATCGCCGCGACCTTCAATACCGCCCGCCGGTCCGGTCCGGCCGCTGGTGTCAGCGCGCGGTCGCGACCGAATGCCTCATCGAGATGGTCGATGATGGCACCGCTATCGACCAGGACTTCGCCATTGTCGAGTATCAGTGCCGGGATACGACCCAGCGGATTGGAGGCTCGCACCTCGGCTCGATCGTTGAAGCCGGAAAGTGGCAGCTGCTCGTATGGCATTCCATAAACCGCGAGCGTGATGGCCACGCGGCGCGTGAATGGCGAGCGATTGACTCCAACGAGCCTCATTTCAACGACTGTCCTTCAAGCGTCCCAGGCCGACCGGTGGGGTCACGTGCCAAGTCAGGCCTCCGTCATCCGCGCCGCGGCGCGGCCGATCATTTCCCCGCGGCGGATTTGCGCCGGTGCAATCCTGTCTTTCATGAAGGCGAGGACTTCCGGGGGCGCGGTGTCCGGCGAGCCGGAATTGAACGGCGGCGCGGGATTGTATTCGAGCCGGAGCTGGATCGCCTCCGCGGTCTTTTGGTCGTGGAGCAGCGAGACCAGCGTCAGCGCGAAATCGATGCCTGCGGTAACGCCGCCGCCGGTGACGCGGTTGCGGTCGACGCAGACCCGCGTCTTGGTCGGGATCGCGCCGAACGCCGTGAGAAAGTCCATCGCCGTCCAGTGCGTCGCCGCGCGATAACCCCTGAGCAGTCCGGCGGCGCCGAGCACCAGCGATCCCGTGCAGACCGAGGTGATGTATTTGGCGCCGGCCGCCTGCTTGCGCAGGAAGGCCAGCATCTCCTCGTCATTGATCATGTCGTCGGTGCCGAACCCGCCGGGCACGCAGATGACGTCGAGCTGCGGGCAGTCCGCGAAGGTCGTGGTCGGCGTCAGCACCAGCACGGAATCGCTGGTGACCGGCTCGATCCGCTTCCAGATCAAATGCACCTTGGCGCCGGGCAGGCTGGAGAACACCTGCAACGGACCGGTGAAGTCGAGCTGGGTGACTTTTGGGAACAGCACGAGACCGATCTGCAGCGGTGTGGGCGTGGGAGATGGCGCGGACATCGTGACCTCCGAAAAATTTGGCTTGACGCAAAATTGGCTTGACGGAAGCCATCCTGACATGGTCGCCTCGTGTCCGAAATGGCATTTTTCCCTCATTTCAGGACATCGGCCAACAAGCGAGCTGCAGGATGATCGGCATTCTCGTATTTCCGGATTTCCAGTTGCTCGACGCCGCCGGCCCGATTTCGGTGTTCGAGATCGGGGCGCGCTTCGCCGAAAACGGCCCAGCGATCAGGGTCGTGGCGGTGACGCCGGGACCGGTGCGCTCATCCTCCGGCGTCGAGATCTTTGCGCGCGGGCTAAAGCCATCGGGCGCGATCACCACCCTGATCGTGGCGGGAGGCGAGGGCGTTCGGCAGGCGGCGACCTGCGAGAAGACGCTCAATTTCGTGCGAACGATTGCCAAGCGTGGCGTCCGCATCGCGAGCGTCTGCTCCGGCGCCTATATCCTCGCCGAGGCCGGTCTGCTCGACGGCCGCCGCGCCACCACGCATTGGCAGCGCACGCGGCATTTTGTGAAAGCCTATCCGCAGGTGAGGCTGGAGCCGGATCGCATCTTCGTGCGCGATGGCGACGTCTGGACCTCGGCCGGGATATCGGCCGGCATCGATCTGTCGCTGGCGATGATCGCGGAAGACTACGGCGACGAGATCGCGCAGAAGACCGCCAAGCAATTGGTGCTCTATCATCGCCGCAGCGGCGGCCAGTCGCAATTCTCCTCGCTCTTGGAATTGAAGGCGCCGAACGGCCGCTTCGGGCCGCTGCTGGCCTGGGCCCGCGAGCATCTCGATGCGCCGCTCACGGTCGAGGATCTCGCCGAGCAGGCCGGCATGAGCTCGCGGCATTTCACCCGCGCCTTCATGGCGGAGACCGGCACCACGCCGTCAAAGGCGGTGGAGCGGCTGCGCATCGAGGTGGCGCGGCAGCGCGTGCAATCCTCCAGCGAGGCGATCGAGCGTGTCGCGCAGACCACCGGTTTTCGCGACCCGGAGCGGATGCGCCGCGCCTTCATCCGCGCCTTCGGCCAGCCGCCGCAATCGCTGCGCCGTGCGGCGAGGGCGGGGTAGGCGCTTTGTCATCTGCGGAAATCCACGCGGCCTAGCGAAAAGTAGCCGTCTATTCGCTGATCGCTCACCACCAGGCCGACCCAAGGGACAGTGATCTCCGGGTTGTTCAGGTTGATGTACTTGCCCACCAGCCGGCGCGGACCTTCGCGCTTTGCGTCGATCAGCCCCCTGCGCTTGCCGGAATCCCAATCGAACAACAGGTACACGCGGTCTCCCTCGATCCTCGCTTCGCCCTGGCCCTGTTTCCATTGGTCGGGGGTGTCGCCCGGAATGGTGGGATCCGCTGCACCGTTCCAGCGGCTCGACCACGCGCCTTCGAGCGTGCCGCGGCGGTCACTCGCATCTCCAGCGCTCCACGGTTTTGCATTCTCGTCGGTGGCGGATTCTTCCGGTGCCGTGTTGCGGGCGAATTGCATCACGTCATCGTCGTTGGGATTTGGAACGTCCATGACGCCGAATGGATTTCGGGTCGCCGGATCGTCGACGGATACAACGTTTCGCGTTGTGATTTCGGAATTCATTGACGTCTCCAACTGCAATGGCCTGCTTCGCTCCCGAACGGCATGGCCGGCTTCGTGAGCGTTGCGATCGCAGAATGGAGGCGTGGCGGCCACCCGATTTCCGGGAGAACCTGGCTGGCTATGTCGAACTTCTCCGGAGCGCGATGATCAGGCGCCGTTCGCAAGGCTTACTTAACGTCGCCTCAGGCAACGTCGGCTTGCGCGCTCGGCGTTTCCTCGGCGAGCAACGCATCGAGATCGACGAGCTGCGGATCGTCAGCCTCGGGTTCGCCGAGCCCTGCGCTGCCATGAAGATGCATCAGGGTCTGCACGCGGCGGGCGTTGAGATGATCCACATGCTGATGCTGCAGCGCGACCGGCAGCAGCGCCTTGGGCAGCCCGATCAGCGCAAAGGCCGGAACCCTGCGCACCTCGTCGCCCTCGCGCCAGAGCAGGGGATGGAGGGTGTAGATCAATTGCCGATTGATCTCTGCCGATGGCAGTTGCTCCGATTCGGATAGCGTGAGGCTGGCGAGGTTGGCGTTGCCCGCGCGGGTGCGTACCGCTGCTGATCGCAGCTCCCAGCATATCAAATCTGCGGCTGCGAGAACCTCGCGGCGCACGGCATCCACGTTGCTAGAGAACCTGGTCGCTTCCGGTATCGACATGACGGCTTTGGTGACGGCTTCGACCAGCGCGGTGGCGCCGCCATCGAAACCCGGCGCGGCCCGCTCGATCGCCGCAGCCATCGCTTCGATCTGGTCCGCCATCGTGTCGCGGTCGCGCTGTGCCTTGGCATCGGTCAGGGCACGCTCAGCCGAGGCGACCTGCTCGTCGAATTCCGCCAATTCGGCGCGCCAGGTTTTGGCGCGGTCATCGACGGCGCGCATGGCGGCTTCGGCGCGATCGAGCCGGGCATTGGCGGCCCCGGCCACCGCAAGCCGTTCGGCGGCGGTGCGTTTCTCTCCGAGTTCCGCTTCAGCGACGCTCAGCCGCTCAGCCAGCTTCTGCCGCGCCGCCAACTTTTCCTTCAGCGCGTTCTCGAAGCGCTCGATCGGGCCGAGCTCGCGCTTAAAAAGCTCGCGATTAAAAAATGCCATGGCAATACCCCCGCGCGTCACAATCGTCGGCCGAATCAGCGGGCCGATTCGCTAGACGCAAAAACTAGCCTGAAACTTGGATGACATTGCGGCTTTAGTCTGTTGGGCGAAACAGACCGGTGGATGATGGCCGGCGAGGGGCCGGCCATCACCTTCGGTGCGCGCGGGCTTAACCGCGCCGCGCTCAGTTATGCTTCTTCAGGAAGATGCGCGCGCTCTGGATGTTTTGCGCGGCGTGGATGCGGGCGCGCTCGAGCGGTGTAACGACACCGCCGCTCGCTTTCGCCTGGTTCTTCAAGTTCTGGATTCGCTGCTGGCCCTGCTCGAGTTTCAGGGTTTCATTGAAGTTCAGCTCGCCCTGCTGGACGCCCTTGAAGATGCGGTGCTGCTGGGCGTTCTGGCGCGCGTTGATCAAGGGCGTGCCGGCGAAGCTGCTGGCCGATGTAACGGCCAGAACGAGCGAAGCAAGAATAATAGTCCTCATCACAATTCTCCTTTGCGTTGCTGTCGCTGATGTGACGACCCTATGTCGGCACTTGACCAGCGAACACGCACAGGATGCGTGACGTGCGGCCCGGATGAATGTGCGCGCTGTCACGAAATCACATTGGATTACAAAGGTTTAATGACGATGAAGATGAATGGAATGACAGAATTGCAGGCGCCTAACCCGGTGCATCGGGATGCCAGCCGAGCACCGCCAGCATCACGAAAAATCCGACCACATAGGCCAAAGCCACCGGCCAGCCCTGGCTGACCCAGCGGCCGACGGATTTGGCTTCCGGATACATGTTCGACAGAGCGACGCCGGCCGACGAGCCGAACCAGATCATCGATCCGCCAAAGCCGACGGCATAGGCCAGATAGCCCCAGTCATAGCCGCCCTGTTTCAGCGCGAGTGCGGTGAGGGGAATGTTGTCGAACACGGCGGAGACGAACCCTAAGCCCAGCGCGGTCGGCCACGAGGCGGCGGGCAGTTTCTCGACCGGCATCATGGAGGCGGCAGTCACCAGTGCGAGCAGGAATATCGTACCCTTGAAGGTTTCGGGCATCACCTTCCAATCCGGTGCGCGCAGACCTGCCGTCAGCAGAATCACCGCCCAGACGGCGACCCCGAGAACCGGGACGGCATCGAGCAAAGCGGGGAATTTCAGATTGGCGATGATGTTCGCGGCCAGCGCGGCAATCAGAATGGCGGCGACGATGAAGACCCGCGTGGGGTCGATCTTCAGGCCTTTCGACGGATCCTTCTGGATTGGCGAGTAGCGCTGCTGCTGAATGGAGGCCGGCACCGCGAAGATCAGCATCGCGACGATGGCCGCGACATAGGCTTCCACCACGGCGAGCGGGCTCACGCCGGCGATCCACATCATGGTGGTCGTGGTGTCGCCGACGACGCTGCCGGAGCCGCCGGCATTGGAGGCCGCGACGATCGCGGCGAGGTAGCCGATGTGAACCTTGCCCTGGAACACGTGCCGCGCAACGGTGCCGCCGATCAGCGCGGCCGCGATATTGTCGAGAAAGCTCGAGAGCACGAACACCAGCACGAGCAGCACGACGCCGCCCTTCCAGTCATCCGGCAGCAGCGCCGGCATCTTGTCCGGCACGCGGCTCTCCTCGAAGTGCCGGGACAGCAGCGCAAACCCCATCAAGAGCAGGAACAGATTGGCGAGCGTGACCCACTCATGCGCCATATGTTGGCCGAGGCCGGCCAGGCCCGCACCGTGCTTGAAACCGGTGAATACCAGCTTGTAGACGATGATCGCGGCAAGGCCGGTGAGCGCGACCTGAAGCGTCTTGTGATGGAACAGCGCGACCCCAAGCAGCGTCAGCGCGAACAGGATGAAGTCGACGGGTATTCCAAACACAAGAACAGGCTCGATCACCCTGACCTCGGCGACGCTTGATGGATGTGGCTTTTACTCTGCGTTATTTCAGCGCCTTCAGCCAGCCGGCGATTTCGCTGACGGCGATGTTGGCCTGCTGCAGCAGCTTGCCCATGGTAAAGAAGCCGTGGAATTGGCCGGGGAAGTGCCGATAGGTCATGGGCACGCCGGCTTCTTTCAGGCGCGCGGCATATTCGGCACCCTCATCGCGCAAGGGATCGGCGCCCGCGGTCAGCACATAGGCCGGCGGCAAGCCTGCGAGCGTTTTTGCGCGCGCAGGCGAGGCCTTCCAGTGGTCAATGTCGGCAGCACCGTTCAGATAATGATTGCAGAACCATTTGATCACGGAGTGCGTCAGCAGGACGCTTGTCTCGGGCTCGCTGTGCGAGGGGTGCTTCATCGCAAAATCGGTGGCGGGATAAACCAGTACCTGACCGGCGAGTTTCGGGCCGTCGCCGTCGCGCGCGGCCAGCGCCACCACGGCGGCAAGATTGCCGCCGGCGCTGTCGCCGCCGACCAGCAGATGCTCGGCGTCGATACCGAGTTGTTTGGCGTTGGCGGCA
>C688J18823_10002355_pt1 | contig 11835 bp, 11 predicted proteins | sample HopSoiMetagenom1_FD_18823 | JGI IMG/M metagenome (IMG submission 18823) | reverse complement strand
ACGTCGGCTGGCGCGGCCACGCGCTGCTCGAATTCGAGCCGCTGGCGGCAATGCGCCTGTCGCACGCAATTGCGGTGCCGGCTGCCGCAGCGCTCCTCGTTGCCGCGCTGTATCTCGCGCGACGGCGCCGACGCGCCCTTTATCTCGCCACGTCGCTGCTGGTGGCGCTCGCCGTCCTGAACGTGCTCAAGGGCCTCGACGTCGAGGAAGCGCTCGGCGACCTCGCCGCGGCCGCCCTGCTGTGGGCGGGGCGAAGCTCTTTCTACGTCGAGCACGAGCCTCTGACCCGCCGTGGCGCGGCGCGGGCGATCGCTGCCGTGACCGGCGGGATGCTCGCGGTCGCGGGCATGAGCGTCTGGATCGCGGCTCCGGCGCATACCGCGTTCGCGACGATCGCGCGGACGACGGGCGACCTGCTTCTCTGGCAGTCCGCGCCGCTGACGTTCCACGACGAGGTCGGCCGACTCGGTCTCGCTCTCGGTCTGCTGAGCGCTGGGACACTCGCGGCGGCAGCGGCGTTCGCGTTCCGTCCACTTCGCGGCCCCCGACGGCTTCCTGACCCGGCGACGCGAGCCGCGGCCGCCCGGCTCGTCCGCGCGCACGGCTCGGACACGCTCGCCTACTTCAAGCTGCGCCGCGACAAGCAGTACCTCTTCTCGGACGACGGCCGCGCGTTCATCGGCTATCGGATCGTCAACCGCGTGCTGCTGGTGTCCGGCGATCCGGTCGGCGCCGAAGACGCGATTCCCTCACTGCTTCGAACCGTGACCGATTACGCCGAGCGGCGCGGACTGACAGTCGCCGCGCTCGGCGTCAGCGCCCGACTGCGCCCCGTGTTTGCACAGCTCGGCCTCCGGTCGCTGTACGTCGGCGACGAGGCGCTCGTCGACACGACGACGTTCTCGCTCGAGGGACGGCCGATCCGCAAGGTCCGCCAGTCGGTGTCGCGTCTGGAGAAGGCGGGATATCGCGCAGAGATCCGCACGCTCGCCGACATCGACGAGGAGACGCTTCGCGCGTTGCAGCGTGTATCGGCCGAGTGGCGCGCCGGATCGGCGGAGCGCGGTTTCTCGATGGCGCTCGAAGACGTGCGCCGCGACGAGCACGGTGACTCCGTCATCGCGATTGCGCGTGACGCCGACGGACGCGTGCGCGGTTTCCTCCAGTTCGTCCCGTCGTACGGCCGCCGCGCGATGTCGCTGTCGTTCATGCGGCGCGAGCGTGGCACGCCGAACGGCCTGGTCGAGTTCCTCGTCGTCCGCTCGATCGAGCTCCTTCGCGAGCGCGATATCGCCGAGGTGTCCCTGAACTTCGCTGCCTTTGCACGGATCATCCAGGCTCCGCGCAACGTCGGCGAGCGAATGGCGGCGCGGCTGCTCGCGCTTGCCGACCGCTTCTTTCAGGTCGAGAGCCTCTATCGCTTCAACGCGAAGTTCTTCCCGCGCTGGGAGCCGCGGTATTTCCTCTTCGACGGCTATGCCGGTCTTCCGCGTGCGGCGCTTGCGGGACTTCGCGCCGAAGGGCAGGTTCCGGCGTTCCTGCTCCCGCGTCAGCCGCGCTCTACGCGGGAGCCGCCGACGATCGCCTCGCGGCCGTCGTCGAACCGCACGAGCCCCTTGCCCTTCCCGTCGTAGTCGGGCGACCACACGACGAGCGTCGCGTCCTCGCCGCCGACGCGGCAGCGCTCGGTCCCGGCGTCGAGCCCGCGCCAGTACCGGACGAACGGATTCTGTTCGCGTTCCCGGCCGATCGTCGTCTCGTCGGTGTGTCCGGGAAGCGCGCGAAGCTGGTCGGGCAGCGCGAGGAGGACCTCCATCACGGAGTGCCTCACCTGCTCGTAGTCGCCTCCGCCGACGGAATCCTTGAAGAGCGTGTCGCCCGTGAAGACGACCTCGTCGTTGACGACGAAGGCGATCATGTCGTCGGAGTGGCCCGGCGTCGGGATCGCCTCGACGCGCAGGCCGCCCTCGGTCAGCGAGTCGGTGCGGACCGGGAGTCCAAGCTCGTCCTCGTGCGCGACGTGGTCGTGGTGCGAATGTGTCCGGAGAACCGCGACCGGCTCGACGCGCCACCGCTCCGCCGCCTCGCCGAGCGGCTCGAGCGGTGCGCCGGCGTCCACGTAGACGGCCCGCCCGCCCTCCTCATCCGCGACGAGGTACGCGTTGGAGAGCCACCCTGGATCCATGCTCCGTGCGACGAGCACGACGGTACGCTACCCGTGCACCCGCCACGAGGAGGACGAATGCCCGGCCTGATGTCCCGATTCTCGACCATCATCAAAGCGAAGTTCTCGTCCATGTTGAACCGCGCCGAGAACCCGAACGAGACGCTCGACTACTCGTACGAGAAGCAGCTCCAGTCGCTCCAGAACGTCAAGCGGGGAATCGCGGACGTCGTCACGGCCAAGAAGCGGCTTCAGCTCCAGACGCAGCAACTGGAGCAGAATGTCGTCAAGCTCGAGACCCAGGCGCGCCAGGCGCTCGCCGCGAACCGCGAGGATCTTGCACGGCAGGCACTCGAGCGGAAGTCGGGCTTCCAGCAGCAGCTGCAGCAACTGGACGCGCAGGTCCAACAGCTCGAGAGCCAGCAGGAGAAGCTGACCGCGAACGAGCAGCAGCTGTCCGCGCGGATCGAGCAGTTCCGTTCGCAGAAGGAAGTGATCAAGGCGCAGTACTCGGCGGCCGAGGCGCAGGTGCGGATCGGGGAAGCGGCGACCGGCATCGGGCAGCAGATGGAGGACACGGGCCTCGCAATCCAGCGCGCGAAGGACAAGACCGAGCAGATGCAGGCGCGCGCGTCGGCGCTCGACGAGCTGGTTCAGACGGGTGGGCTCGAGGACTTCACCTCGGACCAGACCCAGCTCGATCGGGAGCTTGCGCAGCTGTCGTCTCAGTCGCAGGTCGATCAGGAGCTGGAGAAGCTGAAGGCGGAAGTGGGCTCGGGAGCGCCTCAGAAGGAGATCGAGTCGACTCCGCCACCGGGCGCGTAACGAGGTAGCCGGCGCAGGCGATGACGACGACGGTCATCGCGATCACGAGCGCGCGGTAGTCGACGAAGGTGATCAGCGCCGCGCCGAGCGCAATCGACAACGTCTGCGTTGTCAGGAACAGCTCGGCGGCGGATGCGACGCGGCCCTGCAACCGGAGCGGCGTCCGCCTTTGGAGCGCGGTGCCGAAGCCCACGATGACCCAGGACACGCCGGCACCGGCGACGACGATGCCGAACGTGACCAGGACGAGGCTCGACGAGACGTACGCGAGCTCGCCGAGCGCGAATGCAGCCATGCCGATGCCGCAGAGGACGACATCGCCGACGCGGCGCAGCACCCGCGGAGCGGTGACGCCGCCCGCGATCGCGCCGGCTCCCTGGATCGAGGCGAGCACGCCGAGAAACGCCGGCGAACGATGGAGGCCCTGGTCGACCACCGCGAAGATGATCGTCTCGTCGAAGCCGACGACGAGCAGGCAGACGGCGGTCGCGAAGACGATCTGCTTCAGAGGCAGCGTCGCGAGAATATGGCGCGCGCCCGCCGTCACCTCGGCGACGAAGCCGTGCTCCACCCGCTCGAAGCGCGGCTCCGGGGTCCGCATCAGAAGCAGCGCTGCCACGACGGCAGCGAAGCTCGCCGCGTCCAGGATCGCGACGGCCGCACCGCCGGTGGCTGCGTAGATCGCCGCGCCGATCAGAGGCGCGATCAGCCGCATCCCTTCGCGCACCGATTGGAAAAGCCCGTTCGCATCGCCGAGCAGCTCTCCGGGAATCGTCACGGTCATCAGCGCAGACCGAGCCGAGGCGGCAAGGCTCTGTGTTGCGCCGAGGAACGCGGCGACCGCGTACAGGATCCAGACGTCGCCGCGGTCGTGCACGAACAGCAGCGACAGGACGACGACCGCTTCGCTCGTGTACGTGCAGATCAACAGCGGCCGGCGTCGCACGCGGTCGACGACAAGACCTGAAAGCGGCGAGAGCAGCGACGGCGCGGACAGCGCGAAGAACGTCAGCCCGGCGGCCGCGTTGCTGTGCGTCAGCGACTTCGCCCAGATCGCGAGGACGATGAGCATCGCCCAGTCGCCGAAGACGGAGAAGAACCAGCCGGTGAGGAAGATCCGCGCGTCGCGGACCTGCAGCACGCGCCGCATCAGTCGGCGCCTTCACGCGCGAGCCGCGCAGACGGCGTGGGAACGACCTCGGCGACGTCGTCGACAGATGCGTCGGAGCCGGCGACGGCCGGCTCGCGCCGCGTCACGAGATAGATGCCGCACGCCGTGAGCAGAATGGACGCGGCGACAACGAGGACGCGGTAGTCCACGACGGTGATCAGCGCCGCGCCGACGGCGATCGAGATCGTCTGCGGCATGTTGATCGAGACGTCGGCAGCGGACGAAGCACGTCCTTGCAGCCGCGCAGGCGTGCGCAACTGCACGGCGGTGATCATTCCGACGATGAACCATGCGACGCCGGCCCCGGCAACGGCGACACCGACGATCACGAGCGGCAGGCTCGAGGACACGAACGTCGCATCGCCGAGCGCGAAGCAGATCATCCCGAGGCCCACGAGGTTCACGTCGCCGATTCGCCGGATCAGCTTCCCGGCGAAGACACCGCCGGCAATCGCGCCGACACCCTGCGCCGAGCCGATCACCCCGAAGAATGACGCCGGCTTGTGCAAGCCGTACTGGATCGCAGCGAACACGGTCGTTTCGGAGAACCCGACGACGAGGAACGCGATGCTCGACGCGATGATCAGCTGCCGAAGCGCCGTCGTCCGCGCAATGTGACGCGCGCCGGCTGCGATCTCCGCGACGAACTGCGACTCCTCGCGCTCGAAACGCGGCTCCTCGGTCCGGATCAGGAGCAATGCGCCGACGACGGCGACGAAGCTGGCCGAGTCGAGCAGCGCGACCGCGTGACCGCCAGACGCAGCGTAGATCGCGGCCCCCGTCAGTGGCGCGATCAGCCGCAATCCCTCGCGCGTCGTCTGAAAGATGCCGTTCGCGTCGCCGAGCAGCTCGCGCGGGATGATGATCGTCATGAACGCCGACCGCGCGGACCCGGCGAAGTTGCCCGCAGTCCCGTAGAAAGCGGCGACCACGTAGATGATCCAGATGTCCCCGCGGTCGTGCACGAACAGCAGCGACAGGAGCGCGAGCGCCTCGGCCGCATACGTCCAGATCATGACCTTGCGCCGCGGCAGGCGGTCGACGATAAGTCCGGCGACGGGTGCGAAGAGCCCCGGCAGCGCGAGCGCGAAGAAGACCAGTCCGGCGGCCGAGTTGCTGTGCGTGAGGTCCTTCGCCCAGATCGCGAGCGCGTAGAACATCGCCCAGTCGCCGAACTGCGACAGCGTCCAGCCGAACAGGAAGATGCGCGCGTCGCGGATTGCGAGCACCTTGCGCATTACGGCGACGAGCTTTCCGGCGACAGCTGCGCCGCGTCGCCTGGACGAACGGCGTCCTCGGTGTACGGCAGCTCCTCCGGCGCGGTCGGCAGCTCTTTCACGTGCCGGACCGGGGAGACGGCAATCGGGATCGCGGCGAGCGTGCAACCGATCGCACCGACGAACATCGTCGGACGCAGGCCGATCCATGACGCGAGGCCGCCCGAGATGAGGCTGCCGAGCGGGATCGTGCCCCACACGATGAAGCGGCGAGATGCGTTGACGCGGCCGAGGAGACGCTCCGGCGTCAGCGCCTGCGTCAGGCTGATCGCGCTGACGTTGTAGAGGACGATGCCAAAGTCGACGAGCGCGAAAGCAACGACGATGAACGGGATCGCGAGCGACTTCGGCGCCAGCGGAACGAGGATCAACGGCACGCCGTCGATGACGGTCGCGATCAGGATCGTCCGTCCGATTCCGAGCCGCGTGCCGATCCGCGTCGCGAGGAACGCCGCGACCAGCGAGCCGGCGCTCGCGAGTGACAGCGTGACGCCGATCGTCAGGGACGTCATGTCGAGCTGGCGGACGAGGTAGACGATCAGGATCGCGAACGCGACGTTGTTGAAGAAATTGAACGTCGCGGTCGAGATCGAGATCGGGCGCCAGTAACGGTGGCGGAGCAGGTACTTGACGCCGTCGACGAGCTCGCGGCGCAGCGATGGCGACTCGGCGGTGCGCACCGGCACGTCTTCGCCGCGGTGAATCGCGAACAGAAACCCGGCCGACCCGAGGTAGCTGATCGAATCGGCGAGGATCGCGTACGGCGCGGTGATCGCATGGACGAGCAGACCGCCGAGCCCCGGGCCGCCGACCTGCGCAGCCGAGCGGCTGATCTCGAGCTTCGCGTTGCCGTCGACGAGCCGCTCGCGCTCGACGAGCGACGGCAGATACGACTGATAGGCGACGTCGAAGAAGACGGTGAGCGTGCCGGTGAGGAAGCCGACGATGTAGAGCTGCGCGAGCTTCACGTCCGCGACCGCGGCCGCGAACGGAATCGAACCGAGCGCGACGGCACGACCTAGGTCGGCGATCACGAGAATCGGTCGACGCGGCAGCCGGTCGACCCAGACGCCGGCCGGCAGCGTGAAGAGCAGGAACGGAAGGAACTCGACGGTGCCGAGCGCCGCGACCTGGAACGCGGTCGCGTGCAGCACGAGCACCGCGACGAGTGGGAGCGCGATGCCGCTGATCTGCGTCCCGAACTGACTGATCGACTGCGCCGACCAGAATTTCAGGAAGTCGGCATGCCGCCACAGGCCGCCGTGCGGCCAGAGACCCCGCCCCATGGCGTTCAGCCCCTGGAGCTCTCGACCATGCCGGGCGCGCGCATGATCGCGATGTCGCCGCTGATCGTCTTCGCGCGCACCTCGACGAGCGCGGCGCTCTCGTCTGACTCCGCGGGCTCTGTTCCCGCCGGAGCGTCCGAGAGGTCGAGCTCGGAGGTGGTCGAGCCGCTGACCGTATTGGCGTCGACAAAGACGCGCGCGCCGCGGCGGATCCCCACCATGATGTCGCCCGAGACCGCGCGCAGCTCCATCACGCCTCCGTTCACCGCGTCGAGCTTCTGGTCGCCTGACACGGTGTTTGCAGAAACAGATGAGCGTGCGTCGCGAACCCAGAGATCGCCGGACACGAGCTGCACCGTCAGGTCGCCGTCCGCCTGGAACACCGCGACGTCTCCTGACGCCGTCTGCACGTTCGTGGCCCCGTGCACGCGCTCGGCGTGCAGATCGCCACTCGCGCTCTTGAAGCGGAGGAACCCGAGCGCCTCTTCGACGCTCCCGTCACCCGAGGCCGTCTTCATCTCGACATCCCCGTACCGACCGCGAGCCTGAAGATCCGCCGACTTCGTCATCACGTTCAGGTCGGCGCCCGGCGGGCACGTGACGCGGAGCCGGATGTCCTGGGAGCGACCGAACGAGATGAAGATGCCGAACCGAGACTGGACGTCGACCGAGACTTCGTGACCGCTGCCGCGCTCGCGGCACTCGATCCGCGCGTTCTCGACAACCTCGCTCATGTCGCTCGTGACGGCCTCGAGCTCGATGTGCGTCGTCGTTCCCTCGACGGTCTCGACCTCGATTCGACCGACCGGAACGTCGAGATTGACGCGAAGCGGGCCCGGAGTCTCGTAGGTCGCGGTACGCATCAGACGACGTGCTGCCGAACGTCGGCGTAGCGGATGTCACCCAGAATGCGGTCGCGGTGCGAAGGACCGCGGTACACGGAGATCGGCGCCTTGGCCTTGGGGCTCATCAGCCTGGCGTCACGGCGCGGAAGCACCGCGAGCGCGAGACCAAATGGAAGTGGAAGAACGTGCATCGCGTGCTCCTTTCAGCTCCGGCCGTAGCCGGTCATGCGGCGTCCGCCCTGGGTCCGCCGCGAAGGGTTGGCGCTCCTCGAGATCTGCTGGAGGAGCCAGGTGTTTGCCGACACGCCGGCGTCCTGCGCGGCCGCGTCGATGATGCTCTTGAGTGTTTCCGGCAGGCGCAGCGTCACCCGGGCGCTGAGCGCGTCGTCGGCGCTCGGCATCGGGCCGCCCTGCTCCTCGACGTAGATGAGCTCGGGGTCGCCGCCGGACATCCGGAGATCGACGTGCCCGTTCGGCAACTGCCCTGTCAGTTCCACCGCGGCCTCGCCGAGGACGTCCATCAGGCGGAGCCGGAGGGATGGCTCCAGGGCTGCCGAGATCCTGCGAGCGGCTTCGGCAACCGCGTCGTCGCCCATTCCGGCGACGGCTTCGAGATCCCGCTGGAGTGCCTCGACGAAGGCCGCGACGTTCATGGGCGGCAATATGACATCACAGTGATGTCACGTCAACATCAAATGGTGTCAGAACCGCGTCATGGTGACGCAGAGGCCGCAAATTGCGGTCTTTTTGCGACGTAGAACGCCGTCACGCCCGCCATCGCGAATGCCGGGAGCGCCAGGCAGACGCCCGCGACCCGGACGCCGAAGGCGCCGGCGAGCGCTCCGTCGATCAGGCTGGCGACCGGCCTGAGGCCGAGGAAAGCGACGCTCCAGAGCGCCATCACCCGCCCTCGCTGGCTCTCCTCCACCTCGAGCTGCAACCGGCTCGTCGCATGGGTGTTCGAGGCGAGGTAGCCGAAGCCGGCGACGAAGAGGAACACGAATCCGAGCGCGAGCCACGGCGAGAGCGAGAACGCGACGACGCCGCCACCGAGCAAGAGGAGGGTCGTCGTCATCCGCCGGCGCGACCCGGCAACCCGCCCGACGAAGAAGAACGCGGCCGCGACGGCGCCGGCGCCGAATGCCCCGATGATCCATCCGGCGACGGTGTCGCTGTGCCCGAACGCGTGCGCGAACGCGGGCGCCTCGGTGTTGATCGGATCGGAAGCGAAGCCGACGGCGGTGACGATCAGGAGGAACACGAGCAGCCGGGGCGTCCGGCGGACGAGCGCGAGGCTCTCGCGCAACCGCGCCTCGCCGCGCCGTGCCTTCTGGACCGCNGTCGGCTGCGTGACGGCCAGGGCTNCGATGAANAGNAGGTACGACGCGGCGTTGATCGCGAACGACGCCGGGATCCCGAGCTTGTTCACCGACAGAGCCGCGAGCGCAGGGCCGACGGCGCGGGCGATGTTGAACGTCATCGAGTTCAGCGCGACCGCGGACGGCAGGTCGTCGCGATCGACGAGCTGCGAGATGAACGCGGTCGACGCCGGTGCGCTGAACGCGCTCGAGATGCCGAGCCCGAATGCGAACGCGATCACGACCCACTCGTTCGCGAGGTCCGCCCAGGCGAGGACGGCGAGGATGCTGCCGAGCACGGTTGCGACGGCCTGCGTGACGATCAGGAGCCGCCGCCGGTCGAAGCGGTCGGCGGCGCTCCCGGCCCACGGTGCGAGCACGAGCACGGGGATGAAGTTGGCGAAGTTCAGGACGCCGAGCAGGAATGCCGAATGCGTCAGCCGGAAGACGAGGAGCTGCGCCGCGAGATTCTGGAACCACGTCCCGCTCGCCGACGATGCGTTGCCGAAGAAGTACGGGCCGAATCGCCGCGACCGGATAAGCCCGAGTGCAGCACGCGGGCCGGCGGGCCGATTCGACTCCACGCGCTAGAGCGGCGCGTCGAAGAGGCCGAACCAGCGGCTGAGATCCTGCTCGATCGGAAGCTCGCGCTCCAGCTTCGCCTTCAGCTCGAGCTCCTCCGCGTTGTCGCGGTTCTGCCCGTCGCCGGTCGGAACGAATGGCCAGAACGCGCCGCGCTTGTAGCCGTAGACCAGGTAGACGGGATGCTTGCCGCCGTCGAACCGGAATGCTGCCGCGAGCAGCTGCTCGCCGAAGCCCTGCTCCTCGAGCCCCTGCGCGACGGCGTGCAGCGACGTCACCTGATCCTCGAGGTCCGGGTCGCGCACGACGATCCAGCTGTACCCGAAGGAGTCGTCGCGCTGTTCGAGCTTCGAGCCCGACTCGGCCGCGACGGATTCGAGCAGCTGCTGGAGGTCGCTCTGCGCGCGGACGAACTCGCCCGCGGACAACGGCTTGAAGCAGATTGCGCCGGCGCCCGCGGTTTTGAGGCCGCACTCCGTATCGAGCGTCACGGAGGCCGTCGTCAGCGCGAACAGCCGCTCCGCAGCCGGGCCGGCGAGCTTCTTCTTCCCGAACAGGACGTCACGGAGGCCCACGCCTCCATCGTTCCAAAAAGGGTCAGACCCGGAGGGTCTGACCCTTTGCGATCGTGCTATGCGACGGGGCGACCCATCTCGCGAGCGATCTCGGAAAGTGCGGCGAGGCGCTTCTCGAGCGGCGGGTGGCTCATGAACAGCTCCGACGTCGTCCGCTTGACCGACGCCGGGATGATGAAGAACGCGTTCATCGCCTCGACCTCGCGCAGGTCGCGCTGTGGAATGCGGAACATCTCGCTCGAGATCTTCTGCAGCGCGCTCATCAACTGCTCGGGTGCGCCGGTGATCAGTGCCGAACCGCGGTCGGCTGCGAACTCGCGGTACCGCGAGATCATCTGGATCAGGATCCAGCTGAGGACGTACGTCACGACCGAGACGGCCAACACGACGAGCCACACCGGAACGTTGTTGTTGTTGTTGTCGCGGTTCCCGCCCCCGCCGAACATGCCGGCGTAGAGACCGAAGCGGGTCAACAGCCCGGCGAGCATCGCGAAGAACGACGCAACCGTCATGACCAGGACGTCGCGGTTCGCGATGTGGGACAACTCGTGGGCGAGGACGCCTTCGACTTCGCGCGGCTCCAGCCGTTGCCACAGGCCGGTCGTCACCGCGACCGCCGCGTGCTTCGGGCTACGGCCGGTCGCGAACGCATTCGGGACGTCCGTGTCGATCACGGCGACGCGCGGCTTCGGCAGATCGGCCATCGCGCACAGTCGCTCGATCATCGCGTGGAGCTCCGGCGCCTGGTCGCGCTCGACGACCTTCGCACCCGACGCTTTGAGCGCGAGCTTGTCGGAGGTGTAGTACTGGAAGAAGGCCAGCCCGATGACGATCACGAGCATCGGCACCAGCCCGAAGTTGAGGGCCTGGAAAAGGACGACGCCGAACACGACGTAGAGGAGCCCGAGGAGCCCGCCGGTGGCGAGCATGCGCAGCGTCAGGCCAGAGTCGCGTCCGTATGCCTTGCGTTTCATCGAGAATCCTGCTCCTTGAAGGGGACGAGACTCATTGTAGTTTGCGCCTTCTGCGCTACGGGGCCGCTTAACGCCACCGCAACAAGCGCTGCCGCACCGCCCCCGCCCCGCCCTGCGGTGGCCGTCCGGATCGTGCGGACGCTCGCACCGGCCGACTACGAACGGCGCGGCGCGGTCGGGCTGATCGTGCCCGGGGTCGGAGCGACCGTGACACGTGCAGCTGCGCTTGCGTCGCTCGAGCGCGGCGAGGTGGTGCATGCGCTCCTCGGTGGGACGCCCCACGGGAAGGTGCTGCTGCGCCCGGCAAACGTCGACGGGACGCTGCTGACGTTCTACGTCGCGCTTCCGCCGCCGCAGCGCACGCCGAACCACACGCGTTACGGCATCGCCGCCGTCGGCTGCGGCCTCCACGGCTTGCTGACGTCGACGTCGACGCGGCTTCCGGGCCTGGTCTCGATTGCCGACGTCGCGCACGCGGCACGCCACGGCACGTGCCGGATCGCGCCGCTCGGCACGAACGCCGACCCCCACGCCGCCTCGACCCTTCGGTCGCTCGACCGCCGGATCGTCCACGTCCACGACGCGCGCGGGTGGGCGCTCGTCGGCGTCCTCGCCACCGTCGCCGTCCTCGCGCTCGTGGGCGGTCCCGGCGTGCTCGCCTGTGCCGCGGCCGTGATCGCGTCGCTGATCCTCTCCGCCGCCGGCGTCGAGAGCTTCTGGCCCCTCGTCCTCGGCGTCCCGCTGCTGACGATCGCGTTCGCTGCGGCGGGGTTGTCGC
>C688J18823_10002354_pt1 | contig 11837 bp, 8 predicted proteins | sample HopSoiMetagenom1_FD_18823 | JGI IMG/M metagenome (IMG submission 18823) | reverse complement strand
CCGACACGGCCGAGATCTGCCGCCGCCGCGTCGGCGACGCGGCGGAGGTCGTGGTCGGGAACGTCGAGACCGGAGAAGGGCTCGAGGGCCGGACGTTCGACGCCCTCGTCGGTGTCAGCGTGCTCCACCACGTCGACCTCGCCGCCACGTTTCGCGCGACCTTCTCGCTGCTTCGCGCGGGCGGACGCTTCGCGTTCAGCGAGCCGAACATCGCCAACCCGCAGGTGTGGCTCGAGCGGAACGTCGGCTGGATAGGGCGCCGCCGCCACGTCGTCGCGCACGAGTCGGCGTTCACGGCCCACGCGCTGAGAGACCTGTTCGAGCGACACGGCTTCGTCGTCGACGAGGCCGAGCCCTACGAGTTCCTCCACCCGTCGACCCCGCGCGCCGTCGTCCCTGCGTTGACCCGTGCCGAGCGCGTGCTCGAGGCAACCCCGCTTCGTCGCATCGGGGGCTCTGTCCGGATCGCCGGACGCCGGCCCGACGCCTAGGGCCGGGAGCGGCGCTCGTAGGCCGCCCAGCCGTCCGGCGTCGCGACAACGCGGCGCCACGCGCCCGGGGCCGTACCGCGACCGGGCGCGACGACGAGCCATTGCACATCGCGTGGGGCGGCGCCCGGCGCCGCGACGAGACGAACGGTCCGGTCGAGGTGCGCACCGAAAAACGGATAGCTCCAGTCACGATCCTCGATCGCAAGCGCGACGTGGGCGCGACGCGGCAGCGACGTGTCCGCCCAGCGGATGAGGGTCGATTCGCCGTTGTCCCTTCCCGGGCCGACCCGCGTCTGCACGGCCGCTCGCGACAGCCGCCACACCGCGGGAGGTTTCTCGTCGTTCGCGCGAAGCGTCAGGAAGACGGTCGCCGCAGACGCCGCGACGACGCCCCACGTCAACGCGCGACCACGGACGAGCCGGCCCGCGGCGGCTGCCGCGAACGCCATCGCCACGACAAACAGGCGCCCCCAGAACGACGAATACGAAAACGCGACGGCGACGGTCGCAACGAGAACGACCGGCGCGGCGGCCAGCGCTCCGACCGCCGGCGATACGCGCCGGCGCCACACGGCGAAGACCACGAGCACGATGCTCGCGAGCAACAGCGCAAAACCGATCGGCCCGTAGTAGGAGCCGAGTGCGCTGGCTCCGGTGACCGAGCGGTCCTGGTCGATCACTCCGAGGTCTGCGCGTCCGCCGTGGAAGAAGATCCACTGGTAGCCGCGCTTCAGCACGTGCGCGATGAGCAGGACGGCGAGCGGCACGATCGCAACCGCGGCGGCCGACGCCGCAGCACCCGGAGCTCTCCGCCACGCGAACGCGCACGCTGCGGCGACGATCGCCGCCACGACGTACGCGCAGATCCACCAGCCGCGCGCGCCCGGCACCTCGGCGAACGCCGCCAGCATCCGCAAGCCACGCGCGACGATCGCCACGAGCCCCTCGTCCACGGTTGGGAGGTAGTCGCGCTGCTGGAGGTGCCGGGTAAGGCCGCCGTTCAGCGATCCCGTCTCGACGAGGTTGAGCCAGTACCACCACGCGCCGGCCACCCCGGCGACGATCGCGGCGGCGACGACGCGACGCAGCCGGCCACGCCGGGCGACGAGCGCGACGACGACCAGCACCGGCAACGCGACGACCGCGGTCAGCTTCGCGCCGAGTGCGAGCGCGAACGCGACCCCGGCAAACGCAACGTCGGCCCACGTCTCCCCGAGCAGGAAGTAGACGCAGACGACGAGAAACGCGGCGACCGGCAGATCGATCAGCGCTCCTGAGGCCTGTAGCGCGACGACCGGCAGGGTCGCGAACACGAATGCGGCGACGAACGCCGCGCGGACATCCGACCCGGTGCGCCGCGCGATCCCGAAGACGCCGACAACGAGCGCGCCGTACGCCCCGAGCGCTACGAGACCGACGAAGCGATCGCTTCGTGCGATGACCATTGCGTAGAGGTCGCCGATCGACGCGACGGGCGGATACGCATTGAGCACGACGTTGTCGTCGACGTAGCCCACGCCGTGCTGCTGCTTCCAGAATGCCGCGCGAGCGAGCCAGACCCACATCGCGTCCCAACTGTTCGGTGGCGTGAAGAGCGCGAGCGCGAGGAGATAGGCAAACACGAACGCGACGACGACCGCGAACGCGGCGAGCGCAGGCTCGCCGAGCGCGCGGCGCCCGCGCTCCAGCGCCGGACGCACGGCGGGAAAACCTCCGCGACCGCGCAGAGCCCAGAACGCGATCGCCGCCGGCACGAGTGCAGCGACGACCGTCGCGACGATCCCGCGCCGAACGAGGTCCGGCGGCGACAGAACGACGAGAACAGCGACGAGCTCCACCCATGCGACGAGATAGGTCGCGAGCAAGAACGGGATGACGCCGCGGACACGCGCAGCCGCGACGACGAATACCGCCGACACGACGAGACACGCGGTATCGACGAGGAAGAGAAGCGCCTGCGTCACGCCACTCGACGCGGCGCCGCGAGTCCCAGGGCGGTCAGCAGCACGAACGATGGGATGACCGGCGTGGCGTATTCCGGGACCGAGTACACGCCGAGCACGGTCACGAAGATGACGAGCAGGGCGGCGACGGCGAGGAACACGGGCGCGCGCCAACCGGACGGCCGGCGCCAGCCGACCGAGATAAGGCCGACGAGCAGCCACGCCCATGCGGGCGGGTAGAGCTTGGACGCGCGGTTCTGCTGGGTGTACAGCCAGTCGTTCTGACGCCGCGACGGAAGGCGGTTGACCAGCTGCGTCATGCGTACGCCGAGTTGCTCGTAGAGCCGCTGGTCACGCGGGTTCGAAAAGACGGTGCCGTGGTCGATCGGCGAGCGCCAGATTTCACGGATGTGGCCGTCGGGCGTCGACTCGTAGTCGCCCTGGCGCGCGGCAGGGATCGGCTCCCCCTCGGACGGCCTGGGCAGCTTCCGCCCGTTGATCACGACCGTGTCCGGCGTCACGCCCGGGCCCGGCGGCCCTCCCGGCGAGGGCGGCGGCGCGAGCTGCGCCTGTCCGACGACGAACGCCGGATCCCGCAGCTCGTGCCAGAACGACCCCGCGACGCCACGCGCGTATTTCCACGGATGCCGGTACACGGCTTCGCGGGCTGCACGCCCGAGCACGGAATAGTTGCTGTCCCACCCGAACACGTGGTCCGAAAGCCCGACGAGATCCTCTTCCATCCGCGCGCTTCCGGCCGTGAAGAACTGATGCAGCGTGATCCCGTACCCGCGGTATGGCTGTTCCGTGAGCAGGTGCGTGCGCACCGCCGCCGCGAGGCGCCGCGACGCTGGGCCGTTGTCGGGCGAGACGATGCGATCCGTCACGAATGCCCGGAACAGCGGGATGCTCGCCTGTCCGCCCCGGGCGACTGTGAACTCGCCGTACCTGACGTCGTTGTAGCCGGCCCAGGCAATCAGGAGCGCGAGCATCATCGCGGCGAACGCGGCCGCGCGTGCAATCCGGCGCGGAATCGTGCCGGGAACGAGCACGACCAGGACGGCGAGCAAGACGAGCGTCTGGTTCACAGGCCGCGTCAGTGCGAGGATCGCCGCTCCCGCTCCCGCCGCGACGAACCAGCCGATGCGGCCGCTCGCGAACGCCTTTGCGACGAGGTACGCCCAGCCCGCGTATGCGGCTGCGAAGATCGAGTCGCTTGCGAGTTGGTGGAACAGGCCGGCGTAGCCGGGGAAGACGAGGAGCGCGACGGAGACGAACACGGCCACGCGCGGGCCGCCCACGATCCGTGCCGCCGCCGCCCATGCGACGATCGACGCGGCGTACAACGCGCCCATCGCGACCTCGGCGAGCGCGCCGCCGCCCGCGGCGAGCAAGCCGCCCGCGACGACGGGCGTCACCGGCACCCGCGACAGCATCGCCCACGGAAACACCGGCGGTGACTGTCCGATCTCGGCGAAGTACCGCACATAGACGCCGAGGTCGCGGCCGGCGCGCAACGGCCAGCCGATGCTCTCGAGCCCGTACAGCGCCGCCGCGACGGCGAAGAGGGCAATGCCTCCCCAGCGTGAGCACGCGAGCCGCTCGGCGCGTCCGAAAGCGCGGCCCGCCCAGGTGCGAATGGCGGTCCTCCGCGCCGTCAGCATCGCGGCAGGCGATCATACCGTCGTGGTCTCCGCCGACCCTCAGGTCTCGGTCGTCATCCCGTGCCTCGACGAGGAAGAGGCCGTCGGTGCTGTCGTCGACCAGGCGTGGGAGGGGATCCGCCGCTCCGGGCGCGACGGCGAGGTGATCGTCGTCGACAACGGTTCGACCGACCGTTCGGCGGAGGTCGCCGCCGCACACGGTGCAACCGTCGTCCGCGAAGCGCGCCGCGGGTACGGGAGCGCCTATCTCGCCGGCCTCGCGAAAGCGCATGGCGAGTACGTCGTCATGGGCGACGCGGACGAGACGTATCCCATCGCAGAGCTCGCGCCGTTCGTGGACCACCTGGAGCAGGGCGACGACCTCGTGATCGGTTCCCGGTTCAAGGGGACGATCCACGGCGACGCGATGCCGTGGCTCAACCGGCGGATCGGCAACCCGATTCTGACGGGGATGCTGAACCTCCTCTTCGGGGTCAAGGTCTCGGACGCGCACTGCGGCATGCGCGCTGTTCGGCGCGATGCGTTGGAGACGCTCGATCTCCATTCGACGGGGATGGAGTTCGCGTCCGAGATGGTGTTCAAGGCCTACCGGCGCGGCCTGCGCGTCAGCGAGATCCCGATCGACTACTTCCCGAGGACCGGCGAGTCGAAGCTGAACCGCGTCGGCGACGCGTGGCGCCACGTGCGCTTCATGCTGATCTACAGCCCGAGCTGGCTGTACTTCACCCCGGGGCTCCTCCTCCTCGTCCTCGGGCTTGCCGGCCTGCTTGCGCTCGCGTTCGGGCCCGTGCAGATCTTCGGCCGCACGTGGGAGATCCACACGTCGCTCGCGTGTATCGCGGCGATCCTCGTCGGCGCAGCGGTCGTCCAGCTTGGCGTGTTCGCGCGAGCGTACGCCCTCGTCCATCTCGACGAGCACGATCCCGTCGTCGACCGGTTTCAGGCGCGGCTGCGGCTCGAGCACGGCCTCCTCCTCGGCGGGCTGATCTTCGCCGCGGGATTCGCAATCGTCCTCGGGATCTTCATCTCGTGGGCCGCGCGCGGGTTCGGAGCGCTCGGACACGTGGAGGCGACCGCGCTCGGTTTCACACTCCTCGGACTCGGAGTTCAGATCGTGCTCGGCTCGTTCTTCCTGAGCCTGCTCGTGCTGCGCCAGCGACCGACACCCGCAGTCAACGGCGGCCCGCCCGAGTGACCCGCGCCGCGGTCGGTTACGTGCCGCTGAACGAGCGGCCGTACGGCGGTCACGAACGGCTGCTCGAGCTTGCCGGTAGTCCGGATCGCGTCCTCGACGTCGGCTGCTCGACCGGCTACCTCGCCCGCCGGCTCCGCGAACGCGGCGCGGCGATCGTCGGGATCGAGCTCGACGAGAACGCCGCGCGCGAGGCGCGTGACGTCTGCGAGGAGGTCCTCGTCGGCGACGTCGAAACGATGGACTTGCCGTTCGCGGACGGATCGTTCGACGTCGTGCTCTGCGGCGACCTGATCGAGCACCTGCGCGACCCGAAACACGTGCTCGAACGGCTGCGACCGCTCCTGAAACCGGGCGGTCGAGTCGTGCTGACGACACCGAACGTCGCGAACTGGGCGATGCGGCTCGGCCTGCTCGCCGGCCGCTGGCGGTACACCGACCGCGGGATTCTCGACCGGACGCACACGCACCTGTTCACAAGAAAGACGCTGGAGGAGACGCTCGCCGACGCCGGCTACGAGATCGTCGCCTTCGACGTGACCGCGCCGGTTCCAGGGGTCGGAACGCCGTCGGTGGAGCGGCTCGCTCACGCAATCGCAAGCGTCAGGCCGTCACTGCTCGCATACCAGTTCGTGGTCGCCGCAACGCCGCGGTGATCTCGGTTCTCATTCCGGTGAAGAACGGCGGGGCGGATCTCGTCCGCTGCCTCGACGCGATCGCGGGGCAGCGTCTGGACGAGGCGTTCGAAGTCGTCGTGATCGACTCCGGCTCGACCGACGGCAGCGCCGCGCGCGCACGCGACCTCGGCGCGCACGTGCACGAGATTCCGCCGGCCGACTTCGTGCACGGGGCGACGCGCAACCTCGCCGCGCGCCGGTCAAAAGGCGACGTCCTCGTCTTCACGTCACAGGACGCCGTCGCGGCGGACGAGCGCTGGCTCGCCACGCTCGTCGCACCCCTCGCCGACGACGCTGTCGCCGGCGTCTACGGGCGTCAGCTCCCGCATCACGACGCAACACCGCCCGAGCGCTTCTTCCTCGACTTCATGTACGGCCCGCAACCGCGCGCGCAGCGCCTCGCCCAGCTCGACGATCTGACGTACGAGCACACGCTGTTCTCGAACGTCAACTCGGCGATCCCGCGGCGCGTCTGGGAGGAGTTCCCGTTCGCCGACGACGTCACCATGAGCGAGGACCAGGAATGGTCGCGGCGCGTCCTGCTCGCGGGGCGGACGATCATGTACGAACCGCGCGCAGCGGTGCGCCACTCCCACGCGTACAGCATCTCCGGCGCATTCCGGCGCTTCTATGCGTCAGGTGCGTCGGCCGGTCGTGCGTACGTCTCCGGCGACGCGTCCCGCGCCGCGCTGCGGCATGCGATGCGGCGGTACGCGGCGGGCGAGCTGCGTTGGCTCTGGCAAACGAAGCAGCGCCGCTGGATTCCGTACACGGTGCTCTACGAGCTCGCAAAGGCGGCCGGGCTGCAGGTCGGCCTTCGGCGCGGACGCGCACGAGGCTGAAGCACGTGGCGTACCGCTCAGGGCGACCGGCGGACGAACCGCCGCAGACGTCGCTCGACGCGCGGGCCGACGCGCGTTTCGAGACTCTGCAGACGACGCTCGAGCTGGTCGACCTGCCGACGGAGTCGCACATCGTCGGCTTCCGAGACGACCGCGGCTTCGACGGCGAACAACGCGTCGTCGACGACCGAGGGCCGAGCGAACGTCGGCGCCGCGTCGCCGTGAGCAGGCACCCGAAACATCGGCTGCCCTTCGTCCGCGCGTGGCAGGGCGTCGACACCGGCAAGCGTCCGCAGCTGATCGCGCAGCCGCGTGTCGTGGGTCAAGACGCCGCTCTCGAGGCCGCGCGTGAGCTCGTCGTCGTCCACGACGAGCGCGTCCGCGGCCGCCGCGATGCGCGCCTCGTCGGCAGCGAAGCGAAGCCCGCGGTCCGCACCGCCGGAGTACTTGCGGTCGATCTGCGCGCGCGTTCGTAGTGGCAGGTGAAGGATCTCGAACGGGTACCACCCGTGCAGGCGCACGAGTGACGGCGCCTCCACGTCATGGTTCCCGTCACGCACGCGCACGTCCGCACGTGCACGATGCACGGACTTCCGCGCCGGCCGGAACGGGCTCGACGGATCGTGGATCGCCGCGTGCTCCGACAGACGGACCGTCAGCCGCTCCGCAAAATGCGCGTCGTCGTCGGGGCGCGGGACGAACGGCCTCCACAAGCCGTGGATCACGCCGTACCGTCGCGGCAGCCGTTCGAGCGCTTCCTTCAAGTCTCCGCCTCGCGGCCACCAGAACTCGTCGGCGTCGGCGTTGACGACCCAGTCGGCGCCGCGTTCGGCCGCGCGTCGCGCCATCCGCGTCACCCACTGCCCTTGCTGGAAGTCCGTGCTCGGCTCGCGGATCAGCTCGAGCACGCCCAGCTGCTCGTAGCGCTCGAGGATCTGCGTCGTCCCGTCGGTCGAGCCGTTGTCCGTCGCGATCACGAAATCGACTCCGGCCGCGAGATGGAAGGCGACGTTCGCGTCGATCACATCGGCCTCGTTCTTCGCGAGGAGCGTCAGAGCCAGTTTCACGCGGCAAGCCTAGACTGACGCCGATGGCGGTTCGCGACCGTGCGCTGGCGCGCCTCTTCGGGCGGTCGGGATGGAAGATGTCGCTCGGCGAGCGCTCGGCGCTGGAAGGGATCTTGAGCGCGCTCGAGCCTTCGGTCTCGATCGAGATCGGGACGCTCAAGGGCGGCAGCCTCGAGCGAGTCGCGGCGCACAGCGAGATCGTCCACTCCTTCGACCTGCGGTTCGACCGCGACGTCGGCCGTGACCGCTTCCCGAACGTGGTCTTCCACGAGGGCGACAGCCACGTGCTCCTGCGCGAGACGCTCGAGCAACTCGCGCGGGAAGGAACGAACCTCGATTTCGCGCTCGTCGACGGCGACCACAGCGGCCCCGGCGTCCGCCAGGATCTCGGCGACCTCCTGAGCTCCCCGTGCACGCAGCGCACGGTGATCCTCCTCCACGACACGCTGAACGAGCGCGTCCGTGCGGGGGTCCGCGACGTCGACCTCGAGCGCGACAAGGTGACGCACGTCGAGCTCGACTTCGTCGTCGGCCAGGTGTGGGGTGGCGGCCCGTTCGACCATGACTTCTGGGGCGGCCTCGGCCTGGTGCTGACCGGCTGGGACGTCCGGCCCGCGCCGAAGAACGCGCGGCCGCTGTACGACGCCGCCGACGTCTTCGCGACGTTCCGGCGGACGGTCGCAGACCGGGGCGAGATCGAGCGCCCCCGGTACGGTGAGCTGGCGGAGCTCGAGCGCCAACTCGCCGACGCCCGCGCGGCGATGCAGCTGATGGAACGTTCGCTGAGCTGGCGACTGACCGCGCCGCTGCGACGCGCGAAGGGCGCCGTGAGGCGCAGTTAGCAGCGGCGGGCGCGCCGCGCGAAGATCCGCCAGCCTTCAGCCGTCACGGCGGCCGTCTGCCAGGCACGGCGGCAGAGCGAAACGCCGTGAGCGGGGCGAACGTAGACCCAGTCGGCGCGCGAGGCGTCGCGGTCGCCCGCGCCGACGAACGAGATGCGATGGCCGAGCGTCGCGCCGAAGAACGGGTACACGGGGTCGCTCGGCGTGATGTCGAGGCCCACCGGCGCGTGCGCCGGGATCCGCTCAGCGAGGAAGCGCACCGGCGCGTCGTAGTCACGGCGCGTCTCCGGCCCGCCGCGCCAGCCCGGCGTATGCCAGATGCTCCGGGGCTTGTGACCGGCGAGGAGCGCGAGGCCCGACGGGCGCCGCGCGTCGTTTGCTGCGGTCAACAACACGGTCGTCGCAGCGATCGCGACCACGGCCCAGGCCGCCGGCCGCCACCGTAGGAGGAGGCCCCACGACGCTGCGGCAAGCGCGAATGGCAAGACGAAGAAGCGGCCGGCCCACTCCTGGTAGAAGAACAGCAACGAGAAGGCGAGGAGCCAGTAGACCGGCGCCAGAACGAGCAGGAGCAGCCTGCGGTCGCGTCCCCGGCGCACCTCGAGGATGGCCGCGACACCCGCCCCGACGAGCGCCAGCGAGCCGAGCGGCCCGAACCACGAGAAGTTCGAAGCGGCCCGCGTGATGTCGTGACCCGGGTCGAGGTCTGCGAGATCCCGGCGGCCCAACACGGTCCACGTCTTGAAGTACGCGCGTACGAGACCGTGCGAGACCCGGAACAGGACGAGCGGCGCGAGGGTCAGCGCCACCGCGACCATTGCGTCGATCGCGCCTGCCCGCTGGCCCCGTCGCACGTAGACCGCGGCAACGGCGGCGCCTGCGACGAGCGCTGCGAGCACGTACAACCAGCGGTCGCGCCCGACGGCTCCGGACATGTCGACGAACTCGATCCCGAACCGAGCGATCCGGGCTGCGATCGCGGCGATCGTCCGGTCGACGTGGAACTCGTCCGTGACGTGGCCGTCCCACGTGTGCGTCTCGACGAGGTTGACCGCGTACCAGTACGCGCCGACGACCGTCCCCGCCGCAACCGCGAGCAGACGCACTCGCCGACGCTCCCGCGGGCGCGCGAACCACGCGAACGCGAGCAGCAGCGGCACCCCGAGTGGGCCTGTCAGTTTGACGTCGAGCGCGAGCGCCGTCGCCATGCCCGCGAGCAGTGGCGACCACTTCGCGCCGTCGAGCAGGAACAGCGCGGCGGCTGCAAGGTACGAGGCGACGACAAGGTCACTCATCGCCGTGCCGGACTGCAGCAACACGATCGGCAACGTCGCGACGAGCAGCCCGCCGAACGCAGATTCCCGGAGTGACAACCCGCAGCGGCGTGCGATGCCGACCGTTGCGATCACGAGCGCGAAACACGCCGCCATTTCTCCGAGCGCGACGAAGCGCTCGTTGCCCGAGAGCGTCAACGTGAACAGCGGCGCGACCTCTCCCCCCGGTGGGTACGCGTTGTTGCGGAGATCGAAGATGCCGGCGAGGTACGTGATCCCGTGGTGCTGGCGCCACAGCCCGGCGCGGACGAGGTGAAAGGTCAGGACGTCGTCCTCGACCTGGGGTGTGAAGACTGCGAGCGCGAGCTCGTAGGCGACGCCGAGCGCTGCGACCAGCGCGAGCGCAGCGATTGCGGGGTCGCGACCGACGCGCCGAAGTGCCGTGCGCCAGTGGATCCCCGCCCGCTTGCGGCGTGAGCCGGCGACCGCGCCGGCGCAGAGCAGCGCGAGCGCGACGAAGACGGAGACCGTTGTGAATCCGCGGAACGCCGACAAGATCAGCGCGACGACCACCAGCTCCGCGTTGGCGACGACGTACGCTCCCGCAAGCAGCGCAGCCGGTGTGCGAGCGCCGAGCAGCACCGCGAGCCGCAGCGACGTGACCACGACCAGCGCGACCCCGACGAGGAGCGTCAGGCTCGACGCCACCGTCAATCGACCGCGTTGGCGATCGCCTCGACCACCCGTTCGGCCGCATGCCCGTCGACGTCTCCGACAACTGAGGCCACGACGCGGCGTCGTTCCTCTGCCAGCTCGGCCGGAGCGGCAAGACATCGCCGAATGCCGGCGATGACATCGTCGAACGTCTCTGCGCGCAGGAATGCGCCGGAACGAACGAGGTCGCGATAGTGCTCGCCCACGACGTTCTTCGCGGCCCAGGACTCGCCGGGGGGCGCTCCCTCGTCGTACAGGACGCAGACGGCCGGGCGATCGTTGACGAGCGCGTCGAGCAGGATCGTCCCCGCATTCGCGACGACGGCATCGCAGTGTCGGAGTAACGATGCGAGCAGTTCGAGATCGGTGTAGCTCGGCTCCTGCACGGCACACCCGTCGGCCACGAGAGCGGACGCGAAACGCTCGTGCCAGTCGCGATCCCGCGGGTGCGGACGGAAGAGCAGCTGGACGGACTCGCGCGCCGCCGACCGCCACGCGACGAGCCGCTCCACGAACCGCCCCTCGTACGGCGCGTTCGTCGGCGTGTTCCCCATCACCATCACGAGCGGCAAGCTCGGGTCGAGGCCGTAGCTGCGGAGCGCCGACTCGTATGCCGATCGCGGCCGGACGTCGTGAAAGACGTCCGTTTGCGGCCACCCCGTCACGACGACATCGTCGCGCGGGATCCCGTGGTACCGCTCGAGATCGTCGCGCATCACCGCGTTCTGGACGATGTAGCGGTCCAGATGCGGCGAGATCACACCCTTCCCGACGGTGTGATCCCAGCTCGCGACGTAGCCGACGAGCGTCAGGCGGAGCCGGCGCGCCGCCACGATGTAGGGAACGGCCGCCTGCATCTGCAGATTGCTGAAGACAACAGCGGGACGCTCGCGACCGAGCCTGTCACTCAACGCGTGCGGGACGTAGCGCCTCGGCGAGAAGTGCCAGCGTCGCATTCCGCGCTCGAGCGAATCCCAACGCGGAAGCGGCCCCGCACGCGACGAGTCGAGCAGCCAGTTGCGATGCCCCGGCTCCATCCGCTCGACGTGGAACCCGTGGCGGTAGTTGAGCCGGATCGCAAGCGGGTAATACCCGATGCGCTCGTCGAGCCAGCGGTCGCCGCGACGCACG
>C688J18823_10002352_pt1 | contig 11839 bp, 13 predicted proteins | sample HopSoiMetagenom1_FD_18823 | JGI IMG/M metagenome (IMG submission 18823) | reverse complement strand
GTCGATCTCGAGGAAGCAAGCCGCATCCTCGGCGCCACGCGGCTGCAGGCGCTCAGCCACATCACGGCGCCGCTCTTGCGCACCAGCGTGATCGCCACGTGGTGCTTCATCTTCGTCGGCGTGATCCGCGAATTGTCCGCCGCGATCATCCTGTTCACCTCGGAAACCAAGGTGATCTCGGTGCTGATCTTCGACCTCAACGAGTCGGGTGACCTTGGCGCGATCGCGGTGCTCGGCATCATCATGCTGGTGATCACCTTCGCGGTGGTGATCGCGATCAACCGCATTCCCGGCTTCGGCGGCGGGGTCCGTTTCCGCTCATGAATGCGCTTCCCGAGATTTCCGTCGCCCAGCAACTCGCCGAGCGCATTGCGGCGCTCGACGTGCCGGCGCCGGTGCGCGAAAAATGCATCGATCTCGCGGTCGATGTCATTGGTCTTATCGTCACGGCGCGCAACGAGGATTACGTGCGCGCGACGCTTGCCGCCTGCGATGACGACGGACCCTGCACCGCGATCGGCCATGCTCGGACCTTGACCGCAGCCGCAGCAGCGCTGGTCAACGGCACCGCGGCGCATGGTGAGGACTTCGACGACACGTTTGAGGGCGGCCCGGTGCATGCCGGCGCGGTGATCGTCCCGGCCGTGCTCGCCGCCTGTGAGCGCCATAATCCGGGCGGCGCTGCCGCGCTCAAGGGCATCGCGATCGGCGTCGAGACCCTGTGCCGCTTGAGCCTCGTCGTGCCGAAGGCCGTGCACAAAGCGGGCTTTCACCCGACCGCCGTGTTCGGCGCCATGGGCGCGGGGGCCGGCGTCGCGGCGGCGCTGCAGCTCGATAAAAAGCAGATCGTCGATGCGCTCGGCATCGCGGGCAGCATGGCGAGCGGCATCATCGAGTATCTCGCTGAAGGCTCGTGGACCAAGCGGATGCACGCCGGCTGGGCCGCGCAGTCGGGCTTACGCGCCGCCTTGATGGCGCGCGCCGGTTTCTCCGGTCCGCGCACGGTGTTCGAGGGCACGCACGGGCTGTTCCACGGCTTCGCGCACAAAATCGACGGCGACTACAACGCGCTGCTCGGCCATTTTGGGCAGCGCTGGGTGGCCGAGACGCTCGCGTTCAAACCGTATCCCTGCGGGACGATGACGCATCCCTACATCGATTGCGCGCGAAAACTGTTCGCGCGCGGCATCAAGGGCGAGCAGATAAGGGACATCGTCTGCGATGTGGGCGAAGGCACGGTGCACCGCCTATGGGAGCCGCTCGCTGCCAAGCAGCAGCCTGCGAATGGCTATGCGGGCAAGTTCTCGCAGCCGTACTGCATCGCGGCTGGATTAGTACGCGGCAATGTCGGCCTTGGCGATTTCACCGACGCCGCCGTGAAGGACCCGCGCGTGCTCGCCGTCGCGGGGAAAGTCCGCTATCGCATCGACCCGCAGAACCCCTATCCGAATGAGTTTACTGGGCACATCCGCGCGACACTCACGGATGGCGGCGTGATCGAGGAGCGCCAGCCGCATTTCCGCGGCGGCGCCAAGGAGCCGCTGACGCGCAACGATGTCGAGGACAAGTTCGCGCTGTGCTGCCGGCACGGCGGATGGGATGAGGCGAAGACCAGCGCGGCGCTGAAAATCGCCAAGTCGCTGTATGACGGGCGCATTGATTTGAAGGAGCTAAGGTGAGCGAAAAAGAACTATCCGGCCGCGTCGCGCTGGTGACCGGCGCGGGCCGCAACATCGGCCGCGCGATGGCGAAGGCGCTGGCGTCCGGTGGCGCGGCGGTGATCGTCAATGTGCGCTCTAATAAAGCCGAAGCCGAACAGGCTGTCGCTGAGATCGAGCGCGACGGCGGCAAGGCGATTGCCGCCGTCTTCGACGTGGCAGACGAGAAGGCGGTAAGCGCGGGCGTTGCGGATGCCGCAAAACAGCTCCGACGTATCGACTATTTGATCAACAACGCAGCCCTGCGCCAGGAAAAATCATTCGAGGAGATGTCGTTCAAGGAATGGCGTGACGTGCTCGGTGTCATTCTCGATGGTGCGTTCCACTGCACCAAGGCCTGCCTGCCGTATCTGAAAGCAAGCGGCGCCGGCGCCATCGTCAACATCGGCGGTCTTTCCGCACACACCGGGTCCGCGCATCGCGCGCATGTGACGGCCGCGAAGCTCGGCCTCGTCGGCTTCACGCGCGGCCTCGCGCATGATCTCGCGCCGAACGTCACGGTGAATCTGGTCGCGCCCGGCACGGTCGACACGCCGCGCGATCCGGCGGCCGTGAAGCCCGCGCATCACCTCACGCACAACATGCTGATGGGCCGGCGGGGCGCGCCCGACGAGGTGGCCGCGATGGTACGCTTCCTCTGCGGTCCCGGCGCGCGTTACATCACCGGGCAGACGATCCACGTCAGCGGCGGGGCCTATTTGTCGAGCTAGGCGACTGCGCGGACCGCCTCGAACATTGCTCGCGTTGTTCGTTCATCGATGTTTCGCGTGACGAACTCCAGGCGGCTGGCGCGCTCGCCGTCAGGCCACGCCTCAAGCTCGACAGGCCGCGCGGCCAGATGCCCCATTAGATGGACCGCGACCGGTCCGCGGCAGCCGGTGACGTTCAGCAGCCCTTTGACCTGCAGCAGATCAGGGCCACGCAGCGCCGTGAGCATTGCGGCGAAGCGGCTGAAGCCCTCCGATGAGATCGGCGTGTCCTCCGTCAGCATGAAACCATCACTATCCATCGGTGGCGGGTCTTCGACATAGTAATCACCGCCGAGCGCACGATCGCTCGCAAAAGTACGCAGGATCGGGCCGAGGTCTTGCCCGCTCTCCACCACCACCCGGTTGAATGGCTTTTTCTCGCGCTCCCTCACCAGCCGCCGCAAGGCGCTGTGCAATTCCGCCCGTACCGTGCAGCACGCGCATCCACCCGGCAGCGGCGCTACGTCGTTGGCGCCGAATGTATCGGTCACAACTACACAATCCGGACTGGCCTTTGCCCCGCGCGTGATCGTTACCGGAATGCGATGCCCGCGCACATGGCGCTGCCGCCGCCCGAACATGCCGATGTCGGGCGACGGGAAATGCCGCATCAAAAATCCATTTCAAGAATGTACAAGCCCCCCGTATGCCGATCGACCGTGTAGACGATTCCGCGCTCGTCGACGAACACGTCGTTGAGCTGAATCGTGCCGCGCGGCGCGAGGGCCGGCGCTTTGGGCACAAATGTGCCGACTTCCTTCGGTTGATATGGGTTGGAGATGTCGTAGGCGCGCAAGCCGCCGTTGAAGAACGTCCCGATGATGATCGTGTCGGAGTGCCACGCGGTCGGCAGCGGGACGTTCTCGTGGATATTGTGCGCGCCAAAGCGACCGCCCGCATGCGCAAACGCGTCGTAGGGCAGGGGGCAGGTCGAGATCGGCACCGGGTTGGTCTCGTCGCGCGCGTCGAGAATCCACACGAGCTTCGGCCAGTCGTCGGCGTTATCCACCACCGACTCGTCGGTGACGACGAAGAGGTTACGTGTAAACAGTGGCAGCACCGTGTGGGTAAAGCCGTGATAGGGCGGCGAATTATCCCAGCGGCACAGCGGCTTGGGATGGGCCTTGTCGGAGATGTCGAGCACGTACATGCCAGCGTCGATGTAGCCGAGGTAGCAGCGGTCCGGGCGCTGCGGATAAACATTCGTGTTATGTGCGCGCATCCCCATGTCGAGCATCGGCGCCTTGTGGCGCGCCGGGGGCGGCTCCTTGTCGCCGACGCGCGTACCCGGCATCCACCATCGTCCGGCTTCCTTCGGCGCGCCCGGATTGCGCACGTCGAAGATTTGGTAACACTGATCGTCGAGCTGATTGTGCGTGACGAAGTCCGCCGCGCCCGACGCCATGTGCACGTATTCGCCGTCGCAAAACCAGAGCTGGTGCACGCCCCGCGACTTCTCACCCGAGCGGTCCACGAACGCGATCGACTTCGGCTTCTCCGGCACCGAAATGTCGAACAGCTCGAATCCTGCCGGTTTCTGCCCCGGCTGCTGGCACTGGTAGGCGACCGCCATGATGTCGCCGACGACTTCGAGCGAGTTCGATCGCATATAGCTTTGCGGCAGCTCGGTCTGCACCACGACCTTCGGCTTCCGCGGGTCCGACACGTCAACCGCGGTGAAATTCTTCGGCGCGCTCTCGTGCGCAAGCCAGATGATGCGCCGGCTGTCTTTCGTGATCTGGATCGACATGCCCTCACCCATGCCGCCGAAGCCTTCCAGCTCGTGATGGGCGACGAGCTTGAAATTCCATTCGATCGAGTCAGGCATGCACATCTCCATCAACGTCATGCCCGGCCTTGTGCCGGGCATCGTTCTTCCGTTTACGCGTCAAATTCGATGGTCGTCAGGCGCCGCGATGGACCGCAACGATCTTGTTGCCATACGGGTCGCGGAGGTAGGCGAGATAGATCTTGCCTGCGGCCCCTTGCCGCCAACCTGGCGGGTCCTCGATGCTCTTGCCGCCATTGGCGACACCCGCATCGTGGAAGGCCTTGGCCTGCTCGGGGCTCGAGCACGAGAAGCCGATAGTCCCACCGTTGGCGTGCGTTGCCGCCTGACCGTCGATCGGTTTGGTGATCCCGAAAGAGCCGGTTTTGGTGCGATAAAAGATGCGACCCTTCGGGTCCATTTGCCCCGCCGGGATTCCAATCGCGCCGAACACGGCATCGTAAAACGTCTTCGACGCGTCGATATCGTTGCAACCCACCATGACATGCGTGAACATCTCTTGCTCTCCCCCGTTTCAGAATCGAATCCGCGAGTCTGATTACGCCCCCGCGCGTGCCTTCTCCATGAAGTCTGCCCGTAGCGCTTTGCTCCAGTCCGGGATCGCGGCGATCTTCTTTTCTTTCAGCAGGATCTCGGCCTGCTCCTGCATGTAAGGCTTGAGATCACTCGGAAAACCGGGAGCGACATCCACGGTCGCCATAGCTTTGCGGAACGTATCCTGCGACATTTGGTATCCCTTTGAGGTGTAGAACGCGTAGATCGCGTCCGCGACCTTCGTGGGATTGTCCTTGAAGTCCTTTGCGACCTCGAGCCAGGCCTTCAGATAGGTGACCACCGCGTCGGGGCTTTTCTGGATGAAATCCGGCGTTGCCGCCATGAACACCGGCATCTTATCGACCTCATAATAATTCATGATCTTCACCGCGAGGCCGTCGGCCTCCGCGATCGCGTTGTACGGCTCCACATTCACCATCGCGTCCACGGTCTTNGCCGCCATGGCGGTGATCATGTTGTTCACGTCCATGCGCACTTCCTGGTAGTCGCCTTTCTGGAGGCCATGCGCGGGCGCGATCTGGTCGACGAAGATGTTGCCGACCGACGAGCCAGTCTGGTTTGCGATCTTCAGGCCCTTGAGCTGTTCGATCTTGGTGTGGTTCAAATCCTTGCGCACCAACACGCCTGCGGTCTTTCCGACGTGCTCGATCTGCGCGATCGCGACGAGGCCGCCTTTGTCGTGGCCGAGGATCAACGAGGGCCCCGCATAGGTGCCGAGATCGACCTGCCGCGCCACCATCTGCTGCATGGTGAGATTGCCGGAGGGCACGCCGAATTCCTCGAGCTTCAGCCCACGCTTTTCCAGAAGGCCGGAGCGCAGCAAGTAGTAGGTCGGCATCCCCCACAGGTTGGTTTGATAACCTTGACGGATGACGGTCTGGGCGAACGCCGTGCGCGGCGCGAATGTCGCGGCAGCGAGCGCGAGGCTTGCAGCCAGATATTGCCGGCGGGTCGGTCCAGGATGCGTCATTCGTCTTCTCCCTCGGCTTCTTGTTCTCTCGGGCGTGGATTGAAAACCAAATCGGCTCGCGCGCCAAGGCGGCCTATTCGACGCCGGCTGCGGCGAGTTGCGCCTTCACGGCGGGCGTGAAGAGAAAACGGACGAACTCGACAGCGGCCTTCATGTTTGGCGCGCCGGTCATCGGGATGGCCGCATACTGAAGGTAGGTCTGCAGTTCCGCCGGCAGCGGTCCGATCAGCTTGAGCCGCTTGTCGGCGCGGATCTGAGTGAGGGTCCCGGCGGCGATATCGTCTTTCGAGCCGTTCAGGATCGGCTCATACATCTTTCCCGGCTCGGTGCGGGTCACCTTGGCCTTGACCTCCTCGGCGATACCGAGCCGGTCCAGCACCTTCGCGAATTGATTGCCTGAGGCAACATTGTTGAATGCAATCGTGTCCGCCTTGAGCAGCAACTGCTTCACTGCATCCGCCGTTTTGATGTCGCGCGGAGGCGCGTCGGCGCGCGCCGCAAGCCCAACGCCCACGCGCCCGAACGCCGGATGGTCTCCCGCATCGACCTTGCTTGTGCTGGCGAGCTCGGCCAAAAAATTCGGCTGCACGATCACGACGTCCGCGCTCTCGCCATCCATGATCCGCTTGTGGATCACCGGTGATGGCGCGAACACGAACTCCACCTGGTGTCTGGTCTTCTTCTTGAAGGCTTCGCCAATCGCCGGCAGCACAGGTTCGAGCGGTCCGTCGCACAGCACCTTGATGGTTGCGGCCTCAGCGGCGCCGGCAAGCAGGACAGCAAAGCAGGCGATCAGCGCGCCGCGCATGAAACCCTCCTTCATTGCGTCACGCGTCCCGTGCCTTGCCCGAGATGGCGCAGCAGCTCTTTCTGGTAGTCGAGAAATTCCACACTCAACGAATCGCGCGGCCGCGGCAGCGTGATCGGAATCATGGCCTTCACCGTGCCGGGGTGCGGCGTCATGACGATCACGCGGTCGGCGAGATAGACCGCTTCGGCGACATTGTGCGTGACGTAGATGATGGTCTTGCGCGTCTCGCGCCACACCTCGGCAAGCAGGCGCTGCATCTCGTCGCGGGTCAGCGCATCGAGCGCCGCGAACGGCTCGTCCATCAACAGCACTGAAGGATTGTATGCGAGCGCGCGCGCGATCGCGACGCGCTGCTGCATGCCACCGGAGAGATGGTGCGGATAGGAGTCGCAGAATTTTTCAAGCTTCACGAGGCGGAGCTGGTTGCGCGCGATCTCGTCGCGCTCAGCCTTGGCCACGCCTTTCATCTCCAGCCCGAAGCTCACATTGCCGAGCGCAGTGCGCCACGGGAAAAGCTGCGCGAAATCCTGGAACACGACACCGCGATCGAGCCCGTGCCCGTTGACCTTTTTGCCGCCGATGCGGATTTCGCCGCCGGTCGGCTGAAGGAAACCCGCGATCAGATTGAGCAAGGTCGACTTGCCGCAGCCGGACGGTCCGACGATGCACAGGAACTCGGATTGATCGATGTCGAAGCTCGCCGCCTGCACGCCTGCGACGCGACCCGCTGGCGTATCGTAGGTGAGCGAAACGTCGCGGACTTGGATATGGGGCATCGGCATTTTCCGTGTTTTGCCGCAAGCTAGCACGGATCGGATGGGCGTTAGCCTGTGGTCCAGCGCCCCGCGCGTTTCTCGGCGAACGAGGCGAGGCCTTCGCCAGCTTCGGCCGACTGCCGCTTCGCCGAATGGCTCTCGACCAGTGTGTTGAAACCGGCATCGTCGAGATCACTCCATGCGGATTTCAGAATCCACGCCTTCGTCTGTGCGATCGCATCCGGGCCGTTGGCCAACAGGTGATCGACGATGCGCGCGCCTTCGGCCTCAAGCTGGGCCAATGGCACAACCTTGTGCGCAAGCCCGATGCGCGCCGCTTCCTCGGCATTGAATCGCTCACCGGTCAACGCAAAGCGGCGCAACTGGCGCACGCCGATCGCATCGGCCAGCTGCGGAATGATGATCGAGGCGTGCAAGCCCCAGCGCACCTCGGCGATCGAGAACACGGCGTTGTCGGCGGCGAGCACGATATCGCACGCCGCGATCATGCCCGTTCCCCCACCAAAACAGCCGCCGTGCACCAAAGCGACGCACGGCACCGGCTGCACGCTCAGCCGCTGCACGGCCTGCGCGGTGGCACGCGAGACGCGCAGGTTCTCCTCCGGCGAGGCCTTGCGCACCTCGTTGATCCACTTGAGATCGGCGCCCGCCTGGAAGTGCTTGCCGTTGCCCTTGAGCACGACGGCGCGCAAACCCGGCGCAGCCCCGAGCGCATCGAGCGCCGCCAGAAGCCCCTCGATCATCGCGCCGTCGTAGGCGTTGTTCACCTCGGGCCGGTTGAGCGTGACCGTTGCAACGCCGCGCGCGTCGACGTCCCAGAGCACCGGGCCATGCGTGTTGGACGTCATGAGCGAATGATGATGGCGGAGAAATTATCCAAGCGCGCGGCGCGGGATCACGACCGGCTGCCGGGCGTGGCGCCAGAAGCGGCGTGCCACGTCGCCCAGAATGGTCAGCGCAACAGCCGCGCCCGTCACGACCAGCAGCGCGACCATGCTGAACAGCGCAAGGCCGGCCACAAACAGGAGCGGCAGGGCGATGACCGGGGCAAGGAGGACAGCGTCGAACAGGCCAAGCCTGATGGCGCTACGGTGCAGGTCCGAAGTGCGTCGCCGGAACATGCGAGCATTCCTCCCCAGAACGATGTCGCTTTCGTGGCAACATCTTACATCGCGCTGTCCCAATAGGATACGCGATTCGGGCCTTTCGCCAAGGCAGGATTGATCGATTTGGTTGATTATCCCTTTGCGGCGCGCACCATTCCCCAGCGCAAGACGGTCGCGCGCTCCAGCGACCCGAAGACCAGGCGCTCGAACATGAACCCGATCGCCCCGATGACCGCCAGGGAAGCGAGCATCAGGGGTGTGTTGAGGAACTCCTTGGCGTCGAAGATGACCCAGCCAAGCCCCCAGTCGGAGGCGGCGAGCATCTCGGCGCCGACCACCGCGATCCACGCCCGCAGAAAGGCCTGGCGCAGGCCCGTGATGATGAATGGGGAGGCACCGGGAATGATCACCTTCCAGAACAGGGCATTCTCGTCGGCGCCCATCGCGCCTGCGGCGCGAAGCCAGAGCGGATTGACGGCGCGCACCCCGGTCCAGGTGTTCAACAACATCGGAAATAAAGCCGCATAAAACACGACCAGGATCGCGACCGTGTTGCCGAGCCCAAACCAGAGGATGAACACCGGAACCCAGGCGAGCGAGGGGATCGGCATCAGCGCGCTCGCGAGCGGCAGCACGAAATTTTCCACCGCGCGGAACCGGCCCATCAGGATCCCGATCGGCAGGCCCGCAACGATCGCGAGCGTGAGCCCGAACAGCACGCGATAGAGCGTGCTCATCGTGTGGGCCAGCATGGTGCCGTCGGCGATCGCTGCGGCAAGCGCGCCCGCGACTTGCGGCAAGGTCGGCATCAGCGCGGGCGCGAACCAGCCGGAGCGCGCCAGCGCCTCGTAGAGCGCGGCCGCGCAGGCGAGCGTGACCGCGGCGCGCACGTATGAGCGGACGCGCTCACTCATGTGATCATCCCCCAGCGCACGACGGTGAATTCTTCGAGCCGCTGGAACACGAGCTTTTCGAGCGCAAGCCCGATCACAGCGATCACCGCGACGCCGGCCAGCATCACATCCATGTTGAGGAATTCGCGCGCGCCAAAAATCATCCAGCCGAGCCCCCACGGGACGGCCGCGAGCATCTCGACGCCAACCAGGATGCGCCACGCCTGCGCGAGACCGAGGCGCAGTCCGGTCAGGATGTAGGGGAGCGCGCCCGGCAGGATGACATGACGGAACAGGCGCGCGTCGTCGGCGCCCATCGCTTGGGCGGAACGCACCCAGATCTCCTTCACGGCTTTCACGCCGGTCCAGGTGTTGAACACGATCGGGAAGGCCGACACGAACGCGACCAGCAGCACGGCCGACATGTTGCCGAGGCCGAACCAAAGAAGAAACAGCGGCGCATAGGCGAGGCCCGGGATCGGCGCGCCGATGCTGACCAGCGGGAGCGCGATGTCCTCGGCAAGGCGCGAGCGGCCCATCGCGATCCCGACCGCGACGCCCGCAACCGCCGCAAGCGCGAAGCCCAGCCCGAGCCGGATGACGGTATCGAGCGCATGGTGCGGCAGGATGCCCGCGAGGGTGAGCCGCCAGAACGCTGCCGCGATGGTCTCAAGCGAGGGAAACAGGCGCGGCGGAAAGACGCCGAGCCGCGCCACGATCTCCCAGACCGCGCCGACCACCAGAAACGGAAATGCGTTGCGCCAGATCAGGAGCCAGCGTGGCTCGGCTTCTTTCGCGGTGGCGAGCGCAACGTCTGCCATGCGCCGATCATGCCGGTGGTGTCGCGCAGCGGCAAGATGCCGCCGTTTCCGTTCATGAAACCTGCGACTTCCGTTGTGTTGCCCGCCCCGGCCTGAACGGCTAGCGTTCCCGACAAAACAAGAGGGAGGAACAGATGGACCGGCGCAGCTTCCTTGGCGCTGCCGCAGCCGCGCTCGCGACGCCCGCTTTCGCGCAGGATTACCCCTCGCGCCCCATCACCATCGTCAATCCGTTTCCGCCCGGCGGCGCGGTCGACGTGGTGGGCCGGCCGTTCGCGGCGACGCTCGAGCCGCTGATCAAGCAGCCGGTCGTGGTCGAGACCAAGTCGGGTGCGGCCGGCGCGGTCGGTGCGCAGTATGCGGCGAATGCGCGGCCGGATGGCTACACGCTGCTCGCGCACCTGCCATCGATCTCGGGCTTCGCCTCGGTCGACACGCTGTTCGGGCGCACGCCGAAGTTCACGCGTGCCGACTTCATCCCGATCGCACGGCTGACCGAAGGGCCGATGGTGCTCGTCGTCAACGATCAGGTGCCCTACAAGACGCTGAAGGAGTTCGTCGACGACGCAAAAGCGAACCCCAACAAGCTGATCTTCTCGTCCTCGGGCCTCTACGGTGCGCTGCACCTGCCGATGGCGCTGCTGATCAAGGCGGCGGGCATCCAGATGAAGCATCTGCCGACCGCGGGCGGCGGGCCGGCGCTCACCGCAGTGCTCGGCAACAACGCACAGGCGCTGACGAGTTCGATTGCCGCGGCGAATGCCCAGATCAAGGCCGGCAAGCTGCGCGCCCTCGCGGCCTTCTCGCCCAAGCGCATCGATGCGCTTCCCGATGTTCCGACATTGAAAGAGCTTGGCTACGACGTCGAGTTCTCGATCTGGTGCGGGTTGTTCGCCCCGAAAGGAACGCCGGACGCGGTGATCACGCGCCTGCGCGACGAAACGAAGAAGGTGGTGGCCAGCGAGCAGTTCAAGGCCGCCATCGCCAACATCGGCGATGTGGTCGCGCATCTCGATCAGCCCGAGTTCAAGACATTCTGGGATGCGGACGCGAAGCGCGTCGAAGCAGCCGTGCAGGCGATCGGAAAGGTGGAGGGTTAAATGGACCGGCGCACATTTATCGTCGGCACGGCGGCGTCGGCCGCGCTCTTGCCGCACGCCGCGCGCGCTCAGGAAGCCTTCCCGGCACGCCCGATCACCATCCTCAATGCATTTCCGCCGGGCGGCATCAACGACGTGGTGACTCGGCCGGCCGCCACCGCGCTCGAGGGCATCTTCAAGCAGCCAGTCGTGGTCGAGACCAAGGCCGGCGCGGCCGGCTCGGTCGGTGCACAGGTGGCGGCGACTGCCAAGCCGGACGGCTACACGCTGCTCTCGCACAACAACGGCATTTCGGGTTACGCCGAGGTCGACAAGCTGTTCGGCCGCACGCCGAAGACAACGCGCGCGGACTTCATCCCGCTGGCGCGGCTCTGCGCCGATCCGGTGCTGGTGCTGGTCAACGACCAGCAGCCGGACAAAACGCTCGCCGAGTTCGTCGAGCGCGCCAAGAAGGAGCCCGGCAAGATCGTTTACTCGTCGGGCGGCTTCTATGGCGCGAGCCACCTGCCGGTCGCGCTGCTCGAACAGGCCGCCGGCATCACACGGCATGC
>C688J18823_10002351_pt1 | contig 11842 bp, 13 predicted proteins | sample HopSoiMetagenom1_FD_18823 | JGI IMG/M metagenome (IMG submission 18823) | reverse complement strand
GCGCCGGGATCACATCCAGGCGGACGCCATCCACGGCGACAAGACGCAGGCGGAGCGCGAGGCGGCGCTCGCCGACTTCAAGGCCGGCAAGACCGCGGTGCTGGTCGCGACCGACGTGGCCTCGCGCGGGCTGGACATCGAAGGCCTGCCGCAGGTGATCAACTTCGACGTGCCGCACTCGCCCGAAGACTACGTACACCGCATCGGCCGCACCGGCCGCGCCGGCCTCACCGGCGAGGCCATTTCGCTCGTCGCCCCGGAGGACATGGAGACGCTGGGCGCGATCGAGCGCCTCATCAAGAAGCGCATCGAGCGCGTCCTCGTGCCGGGCTTCCAGCCGAGCGGCGCCACGGTGGCCGCGCTGATGGGCGACGAGCCCAAGCGCCGCAGCGCACCCGCGGTGCGCCGCGACCGTCTGCCGAAGCAGCCCGCCGATCCGATCTTTTCCGCGCCTTACGAGCCGGGTCAGGCTGCAAACAGCGCGGCGCCCGCGCCGGCGAAGCCAGAAACGCAACCGTCGTCCAAACGCAAGCAGCCCCAAGTCGCGGCACTCCTCGGCGGCCTGAAACGGGCCTGACTGACAATTAGTTCCTCCGCCGCCATTCCCAAATCCGGTGAATGGCGCGACCATCGGCAAACATGATCGAGGCCCAGCGCGGTTGCGGACGCATCGTGGTCATCGACGACGATGAGGTCATGCGGATGCTGCTGGACATGCATCTGCGCAATGCCGGCTACGAGGTGTTCGCGGCGGAGGACGCGGTCGACGGCGGGCACCTCGTGATCCGCACGCTGCCCGACCTCATCATCTGCGACGTGGACATGCCCTACCTCAACGGCTACGACTTCGTAGCGGCGCTAAGGACCCACGACACCACGCGCGACATCCCGATCGTTTTCCTCACCTCGCTCGAGGATCGCGACGGCGTGACCACGCGCCTCGGCGCAGTGGCGCACCTGACCAAGCCGGTGCGCGCCGACCGGCTGCTCGAGGTGGTCGGCAAGAGCCTGGCGAACAAAGGAACGTTTGTAATAGGCTCCTGAAATGCGCTCGCCGATAGACCAGCTGCTCGACAAGGTGGCGGAGATCGAAGCCCTGATGGCTGCGCCCGGCGGAGCCGCGCTCGAAAAGATCTGCGCCGCCGCCCTGAAGATCGTCTACTACGCGCCGACCGGCGAGATCTCGAAGGCCGCGAGCACGGTCGCAACCAGCGCGCGTCTGTGGATCGAAAATCCCTCGAAAGCGGAGATCTACGAGAAGCCGCTCAAGGCCGCGATCGTTAAGCTGCGCCGCGCGCTGACCGAGGTGTCTTCGACCGAGTAGCTAGACGCAGCGCGCGCCGTCGACCTCGATGCAGACGCCGCTCACCATTGCTGCCTCTTCCGACGCGAGATAAAGACAGGCGTTCGCCACGTCGAGCGGCGTGGAAAAGCGTCCGAGCGGAATGGTGGCCATGAACTTCTTCTTGGCTTCATCGCTGATCGAGCCGCCGGCGAACTCCGCCGACAGGCCGGTCTCCGGACTGAAAACCGGGTTGACGCAGTTGACGCGGATCTTGTCGGGGCCGAATTCCGCCGCCATCGACTTCGACATGATGATCACGGCGCCCTTCGAGCTGTTGTAGACGGTGAGTCCCGGGCGCGGGCGGATGCCGGCGGTCGAGGCGATGTTGACGAACGAGCCGCCGCCGCGCTTGCGGAACACGGGCACGACATGCCTCGCCGCGAGGTAGATGCTCTTGACGTTCACCGCGTACACCTTGTCGAACTCTTCCTCGCTCACCTCAAGGTAAGGCTTGTTGCGGTGGGTCCAGCCGGCGTTATTGACGACGACCTCGAGCTTTTCGCCCGCCTCACGCACTAGGCGAGCCCAGTCGGCGCTCTTCGTCACGTCCGCCTGCACGAAGCGCCCGCCGATTTCCTTCGCCACTTTCTCGCCCTGGGCGCTGAGGTCATTGACGATCACCTGCGCGCCTTCCTCGGCGAAGCGCTTGGCGATGCCCGCGCCGAAGCCCGACGCGGCGCCGGTGACGAGGGCAGTCTTGCCTTTCAATCTCATGACGTCTCCTTGAAGGGGGAGTGCTCGACGAGCTCGTTGACGTACTGCGCAATGCCGGCGCCTTCGCGCTCCAGGAAGGTTTCGACGGCACGTGCGAACTTGGGATGAGCGAGCCAGTGCGCCGACCGTGTCTCCACCGGCATCAGCCCCCGGAAAAGCTTGTGTTCGCCCTGCGCGCCGCCTTCGAAGACCTGCAGCTTGCGGGCGATGGCGTAGTCGATCGCCTGGTAATAGCAGGCGTCGAAATGGAGCAGCGGCACGTGCTCGACCGCGCCCCAGTAGCGGCCGTAGAGGCTCTGCGCGTCGCGCATGAGGAGCGACACGGCGATCGGCTTGCCCTCGCGTTCGGCGAGCATCATGACCACGTGCTCTGGAAGCGTGGCGCCGAGGCGCAGGAAAAAATCCAGGTTGAGATACGGCGTTGACCGGTGCGCGGCATAAGTACCGCGGTAGCAGCGGTTGAAGAACTCCCAATGCTTGCGGGTGATCGACGCGCCCTCGAGCCACTGAAACGACACGCCCGCTTCCCGCACGCGGCGGCGCTCCTGCCGGATGTTCTTTCGGCGCTGGTGCGAGAGGCGCGAAAGGAAATCCTCGAAGTCGGCGTAGCCGTCGTTCTTCCAGTGGAACTGCACCGTCCGGCGCGTGAGGAAGCCGAGCTCGGCAAGGAGCGTGGCGTCTTCCTCGCGAGCAAAGAGGAAATGCAGCGATGAAGTCTCGCGCGCGAGCTCTAGCGCGGCCTGCACCAGGGTTTGCCTGACCGCTGTCGTCGCCCCGAGGATGCGCGGGCCCCGCACCGGCGTGAACGGAACCGCGGACAGCAGCTTCGGGTAGTAATCGATGCCGTGACGCTCGTGCGCGTCGGCCCATGCCCAGTCGAAAACGTATTCACCGTAGGAATGGCTCTTCGCGAAGAGCGGCAGCGCGCCGACCAGCGCGCCCGCGCGGTGCATGAGGACGAACTGGGGCGCCCAGCCACTGCGCGCGGCGGCGCAGCCGGTATCGATCAGGGCCGAGAGGAACTCGTGGCGCACGAACGGTTGCGCGCCGGCGAGCGCGTTCCATTCGTCGCGATCGACGCCGGCGAGGGAATCGACGATGCGGACGGCTTCCAAGTCGCTACGATACAATGGGACCAACGAGGGAGACACCCATGAAGAAGATCGAGGCCATCGTCAAACCGTTCAAGCTCGATGAAGTGCGCGAGGCGCTCTCCGAGGTCGGCGTCACCGGACTCACGGTCACCGAGGTGAAGGGCTTCGGCCGGCAGAAGGGGCACACCGAGCTTTACCGCGGCGCCGAGTACGTCGTCGACTTTCTGCCGAAGGTAAAGATCGAGGTAGTGGTGGCGAACGACCAGGTCGAGCGCGCCATCGACGCCATCGTGAAGTCCGCGCGCACCGGCAAGATCGGCGACGGCAAGATCTTCGTCACCGGCGTCGAGCACGTGGTGCGCATCCGGACCGGCGAGACCAACGAAGCTGCGGTCTAGCTCTTTAGGAGCACGAGCACGGCGCCACTGCCGCCCTGGGCGGCCGGCGCCTGGCTGAAGGCCAGCACTTCCTCGCGCAGCAGCCACTTCCGCAGCAACCCTTTCAGCACCGGCTCGCGATTGTGCGAGCCGCGGCCCTTGCCGTGCACGATGCGCACGCAGCGCACGCGCCGCTTTTTGCAGCCGTTGAGGAACTGCGAAACGGTGACGGCGGCGACGTGCCGATTCATGCCGTGCAGGTCGAGCTCATCCTCCACGACCCAGTGTCCGCGACGCAGCTTCCTCAGCACATCGCGCCGCAGGCCCTCGGCCAGATAGCTGAGCTCATTTCCGGAATCGAGCGCGTCGTCGAGCGAGACCGGCCCAAGGGACTCTTCCAGCACCGCGCGCTCGTCGCGGATGCGCTGACGGGGCACCGGCGCCGCGCGGCGCTGGTGGATGATCTTGCGCGGCGCCGCTAACGGCTGGGCGTCGGCAACGGCGCGGCGGAACTCTTCGTCTTCCTCAGGCGACGAGCCCATCCAGGTATTTCTCCGCGTCGAGGGCGGCCATGCAGCCGCTCCCCGCGCTCGTCACTGCCTGGCGGTAGACATGGTCCTGCACGTCGCCGGCCGCAAAGACGCCCTTGATGCTGGTGGCGGTGGCCATGCCTTCGGAGCCGCCGTGCGTGGCGATGTAGCCGTCGCGCATGTCGAGCTGGCCCGCGAATATCTGCGTGTTGGGAGTGTGCCCGATGGCCACGAAAAGGCCCTTGGCGATGATGTCGCGCTTGCCGTTGGTCTTCATGCTGGCGACGCGCACGCCGGTGACGCCGCTGTTGTCGCCCAGCACCTCGTCGACCACCGAGTCGAGCACCAGCCCGACTTTGCCCTCCGTCACGCGCTTGTAGAGCTTGTCCTGCATGATCTTCTCGGCGCGGAATTTGTCACGCCGGTGGACGAGCTGCACGCTCTTGGCGATGTTGGCGAGGTAGAGGGTCTCCTCGACCGCCGTATTGCCGCCGCCCACGACCACCACGTCCTGGTTCTTGTAGAAGAAGCCGTCGCAGGTGGCGCAGGCCGAGACGCCGCGGCCCATGAACTTCTTCTCGGAGGGCAGGCCAAGGTACTTCGCCGAGGCGCCGGTCGCGATGATGAGCGCGTCGCAGGTATAGGTCGCCATGTCGCCCTCGAGAACGAAAGGGCGTTCCTTCAGGCGGGCAATCTGGATGTGGTCGTGGACGATTTCCGTCTCGAAGCGCTCGGCGTGCCGACGGAAACGCTCCATGAGGTCGGGGCCCTGCACGCCGTCGGCGTCGGCCGGCCAGTTGTCCACGTCGGTGGTGGTCATAAGCTGGCCGCCCTGGGCTATGCCGGCGATCAGCACGGGCTTGAGGTTGGCGCGCGCGGCATAGACGGCCGCGGTATAGCCGGCGGGTCCGGAACCGAGAATCAGCAGGCGGGAGTGGCGGGTCGGCAACGAAGGCATGCGCGGAAAAAATTATAAGGCGCGCTTCTGCTAACATTGATTTGCAATCTAAGGGGGGCATTTCTCCTATGGCGACAACGGTCTCGACGGCGGTTCTCAAAGCAGTGCCGCTGTTTGCGAGCTTTCCGGAAGAACAGTTGCGCACGCTGACCACCATGGTCGCGCGCCGCAGCGCGGCGCGCGGCACCACCATCATGGCGGGCGGCGATGCCACGGACTCGCTTTACATCGTGCTTTCGGGCCGGCTCAAGGTGATGATGAGCGACTCCGACGGCAAGGAAGTGATCCTCACGATCCTCGGCCCCGGCGAGTTCTTCGGCGAGATGGGCCTGATCGACGACGAGCCGCGCTCGGCGAGCGTGGTCAGCATCGAGCCCTGCGAGCTGCTCTCGATCTCCAAGCGCGACTTCAAGAAGTGCATCACCGACAGCCACGAGATGGCGATGCACGTGATGCGCGGGCTGGTGAAGCGGTTGCGCGAGGCCGATCGCAAGATCGGCAGCCTGGCGCTGCTCGACGTTTACGGGCGCGTCGCCCGGCTGCTCCTGGACATGGCCGAAAACGTGAACGGCGAGAAGATCGTCACCAAGCGGCTGCCGAAGCAGGACATCGCCAAGATGATCGGCGCTTCCCGCGAGATGGTGAGCCGGGTCATGAAGGACCTGCAGACCGGCGGCTACATCGAGGTGCGCGGCTCGAGCATCGTGCTGCGCGACACGATCATGCTGCCGGAGTGATTTGACGATTGCGAAGCAGACGATTGCGAAGCAGGCTTTAGCTCAGAAAGGCGGCGCGGCGGCGCCGCTCCCAGCGCGCCTCGCGAGCCTGGTCCGCGAAGCAAAGTGGCTCCTCCTTGGCGTACTGGCGCTGTATCTCTTCCTGGTCTTTGTCACGTACAGCCGCTCGGATCCCGGCTGGTCGCATAGCGCGACCGACACGGCGGCACGCAATGCAGGCGGCGTGCTCGGCGCCTACATCGCCGACATCTTCCTGTACCTCTTCGGCCTGTCCGCCTATTGGTGGGTGGCGCTCTGCGCGGCCGCCGTTCGGTGGGGCTGGCGCGGCATCGCGCCCAAGGTCCTCGGCCTGGGCCTCGGCGGCTTCGCTGTGCTCGTCCTCGCCTCGTGTTCTCTGGAAGCTTTGCGCCTGCATTCCCTCACTGCCGAGCTGCCGTTCAACCCCGGCGGCGTGATCGGCTACGCCGCAGGCGGCGCTCTCGCGGTCGGGCTCGGATTTACGGGCGCGACCCTCGTCCTGATCGCGCTCGCGGCCGTCGGGCTCAGCCTCTTCACCGGCCTCTCGCTGCTCACGATGTCGGAATACGTCGGCTGCGTCCTCGAATCGGCGTTCGTGCTCGCGCGCCGCACCTGGGAGCAGCGCGAAGACCGGCGCCTTGGCGAGCTTGCGCGCGAGGAGCGCGAGCTGGTCGTGCAGGCGGAGAAGAAGCGCGAGGAGAGCCATCCGCCGATCCGCATCGAGCCGCCGGCGCCCAAGATCAAGAAATCCGAGCGCGCGCAGAAAGAAAAGCAGGCGCCGCTGTTCGAGGAGCTGCCCGACACGCCATTGCCGCCGCTCAAGCTGCTGGACGAGGCGAAGGCCGACGGCGAGCAGGTGAGCGCCGAGACCCTGGAGTTCACCTCGCGCCTGATCGAGAAGAAGCTCTCTGACTTCGGCGTCGCGGTGAAAGTGCTGGCCGCATACCCCGGACCGGTGATCACGCGCTACGAGATCGAACCGGCGGTCGGGGTGAAGGGCAGCCAGATCGTCAACCTGGTGAAGGACCTTGCGCGCGCGCTTTCCGTGGTGTCGATCCGGGTGGTCGAAACCATCCCGGGCAAGTCGTGCATGGGCCTCGAGATCCCGAATCCGCACCGGCAGACCGTGCGCCTGTCGGAGATCCTGGGCTCGGAGGCGTACCACGCGCTCAGCTCGCCGCTCGCCATCGCGCTCGGCAAGGATATCGCCGGCAACCCGGTCGTCGCGGACCTTGCCCGCATGCCGCACCTTCTCGTCGCCGGCACCACGGGTTCCGGCAAGTCGGTCGCGCTGAACGCGATGATCCTCGCGCTCCTCTACAAGGCCGAGGCGAAGAACATCCGCCTCATCCTGATCGATCCGAAGATGCTGGAGCTCTCGGTCTACCAGGACATCCCGCATCTGCTCGCCCCGGTCGTCATCGACATGAAGCAGGCGGTGAATGCGCTCACCTGGTGCGTGGCGGAGATGGATCGCCGCTACAAGCTCATGAACTGGATCGGCGCGCGCAACCTCTCCGGGTTCAACCACAAGGTGAGCGAGCAGAAGTACGAGGATCCGTTCGCGCTCGACACCGGCAATCCGCAGGCGCTCGCGCCGATGCCGCAGATCGTGGTGGTGATCGACGAGCTCGCGGATCTCATGATGGTGGTGGGCAAGAAGGTCGAGGAGCTGATCACACGCATCGCGCAGAAAGCGCGCGCCGCGGGCATCCACCTGATTCTCGCCACNCAACGGCCCTCGGTGGACGTGATTACCGGCCTCATCAAGGCCAACATCCCGACGCGCATCGCCTTCCAGGTCGCATCGAAGGTCGATTCGCGCACCATCCTCGATCAGATGGGCGCGGAGACGCTGCTCGGCGCCGGCGACATGCTTTATCTGCCGCCGGGCAGCGGGCTACCGCAGCGCATACACGGCGCGTTCGTCGCTGACCACGAAGTGCACAAGGTGGTCGAGCACCTGAAATCGCTGGCGAAGCCCGAGTACCTGACCGACGTCCTCGAGCCGCCGGCGCCGGAAGACGCCGCAGGCGGTGCCGACGGGGCGGCCACCGGCGAGAAGGACCCGCTCTACGACCAGGCGGTGGAGATTGTGCTGAAGACGCGCCGGCCCTCGATCTCGCTCGTACAGCGCCATCTTCGCATCGGCTACAACCGGGCGGCGCGCCTCATCGAGGACATGGAGCGCGCCGGCATGGTGTCGCCCATGCAGACCAACGGCAATCGCGAAGTGCTGGTTCCCGCGAAGGCCGAGTAGGGCTGCTCAGTTGTAGTCGAAGTACTGCCGCGAGTCCGCGGCGCTGACTTTTTCCGGCGCCGGCATCGGGACCACGGTCGCGTATTCGAATACGTCCAAGCTTGCCTGGCTCGGCGGGATGGCGGCATGAAGCGCCGCAATGGACTCGTGCGCAGCCTGTGCGGCGGTATCGGAAGCCACGGCGGCGGGACGCTCGACACTGCTGACACACGCGGCCGCGGCCACCACTGAAAGGACGGCAATGACTCGAATCGTGCTCATTTGGTTCCTCTCTCCTTTTGTTTGTCGCGGGGAGAGCCTATCCGGCGCGCGAGCGCGCGGGCGCACCATAGACAAGTCTTCACCGGGCGCTGACAATCGCTGGCAGCAGAAGCCTCTCCTCACAATCCTTTGTCCTGGACCCTGCGTTCGACCATGAAATATGTCCTGCCGCTGCTTGCGCTCGTGTTCGCCGCCGCCGCTGGGGCGGCGAGCCTCGATCGCTACAAGGAATTCCTGAACGGCACGCAATCGGCGCGCGCCGCTTTCGACCAGAAGGTGTTCGATCGCAACGGCAAGCTGGTTCAGGAAACGAAGGGCAACTTCGTGTTCCAGCGTCCGGGCCGCTTCCGGTGGGTCTACGACAAGCCGGCCGACCAGGTCATCGTCGGCGACGGCCAGCGCGTCTGGATTTACGACCGGCAGCTGAATCAGGTCACGGTGCGCAAGCTCACCGCGGCGCTCGGCTCGACGCCCGCGGCGCTCCTCGCGGGCTCGAGCGACATCCAGTCGGCGTTCGCGCTTTCCGATGCCGGCGAGAAGAATGGTCTGGAATGGATGGAGGCCAAGCCGCGCGAGCGCGACGCGGGTTTCGAGCGCGTGCGCATGGGCTTCGGCAAAGACGGCCTGCAGGCGATGGAGCTCACCGACAACTTCGGCCAGACGACGCATCTGCGTTTTTCCAAGCTCGAGCGCAACCCGAAGGTCGATCCGAAGGAGTTCCGCTTCGACCCGCCCAAAGGCGCGGACGTTCTAGGCGACAAGTGAGCCAGGATCTCTTCGGCGCGGCTCAGCCGGTCGCGCCGCTCGCGGAGGCGCTGCGCCCCTCGTCGCTCGACGACGTGGTGGGTCAGGAACATCTCATCGGGCCGGGCAAGTCCCTGCGGCTCGCGTTCGAATCCGGCCGCCCGCACTCGATGATCCTGTGGGGCCCGCCGGGCTCGGGCAAAACCACCATCGCACGCCTGATGGCGAAGGCGTTCAACGCCGAGTTCGTTGCGCTGTCGGCGGTGTTCTCCGGCGTGAAGGAGATCCGCGAAGCCATCGCCGCGGCCCAGGCGCGCCTCGAGCAGTTCGGCCGCCGCACGATCCTGTTCGTGGACGAGGTGCATCGCTTCAACAAATCGCAGCAGGACGCCTTCCTGCCCTTCGTCGAGCAGGGGTTGATCACTTTCGTCGGCGCGACCACCGAGAACCCCTCGTTCGAGGTGAACAGCGCGCTCCTTTCGCGCGCAGCGGTTTACGTCCTCGAGCCTTTGTCGGCGGAGCAACTGGGCACGTTGCTGGACAGGACGGGGCTAGCAATGGACGAGAGCGCGAAGGCGCGCCTCGTCGGCTTCGCCGACGGCGATGCGCGGCGGCTGCTCAACGCGGTGGAGATCCTCAAGAACACCGGACACACGCCGATCGACGGTGCGTTCGTGGAGCAGACGCTCGCCAAGAATCTGCGGCGCTTCGACAAGGGCGGCGAGCAGTTCTATGACCAGATCTCGGCGCTGCACAAGTCGGTGCGCGGCTCCCATGCAGATGCGTCGCTCTACTGGTTCGTGCGCATGATCGACGGCGGCGCCGATCCCCTGTACGTAGGCCGGCGCGTGGTGCGCATGGCGGTCGAGGACGTCGGTCTTGCCGACCCGCGGGCGCTCGGCGTGGCGCTCGATGCGTGCCAGACCTACGAGCGTCTCGGCAGCCCCGAGGGCGAGCTCGCGCTGGCGCAGGCGGTCGTCTACCTCGCGCTCGCCCCGAAATCGAATGCAATTTACGAGGCCTATAATTCGGCCCGCGCCTTTGTCTCCAGGGACGGCAGCCGTCCGGTGCCGCTGCATATCCGCAACGCTCCTACGCGCCTCATGAAAGATCTCGGCTACGGCAAGGACTATCGCTACGCACACGACGAAGCGGACGCCTATGCGGCGGGCGAGAGCTACTTTCCCGAAGGCATGCCGGCGGTGGAGTGGTACAAGCCTACCGGACGCGGCGTAGAGGCACGCATCCGCGAACGAATGGAGGAGCTACGCCGCCTGGACTCGCAAGCGAAGAACAGATGATCGACATCCAGCAGCTACGCAAGGACCCCGAGGCCGTTGCCAAGCGGCTCGCCACCCGCGGCGGTATGCCTTTCGACGCCGACCAGTTCCAGCGTTTCGAGAAGGCGCGCAAGGACCTGCAGACCGCGGTCGAGCAGACGCGCGCCTCGCAGAACAAGATCGCCAAGGACATCGGCCAGGCGAAGGCCAAGGGACACGACATCGCGCCGCTTCTGCAGCAGGGCGAGAAGCTGAAGTCGCTGCTGCAGGAATCCGATCAGCAGCTCGTCCGGCTGCAGGAGGGGTTGCAGGATTTCCTCGGCCGCATCCCGAACATCCCGCACGAATCAGTGCCCGTCGGCGATGAGTCCGCCAACCGCGAGGAGCGCCGCTGGGGCGAGCCGCCGCGCTTTTCTTTTCAACCGAAGGACCATGTGGACATCGGTGAAGGCCTGGGCGGCCTGGATTTCGCGACCGGCACCAAGGTCGCCGGCAGCCGCTTCGTGGTGATGTACGGGCAGGTCTCGCGCCTGCATCGGGCGATCGCGCAGTTCATGCTCGACGTGCACACACAGGAGCACGGCTACACCGAGACGTACGCCCCTTACCTAGTGACGCCGGAGTGCGCGAACGGCGTCTCGAGTCTCGCCAAGTTCGAGGGCGATCTGTTCAAGGTGGCGGGCGAGCGCCCGCTGTACCTGATCCCGACGGCGGAATATCCGGTCACCAACTACGTGCGCGACGAAATCGTTCCGCTCGAAAAACTGCCGCTCAAGTTCGTTTGCCACTCGCCTTGCTTCCGCTCCGAGGCCGGATCCGCCGGCAAGGACACGCGCGGCATGATCCGCAACCATCAGTTCGACAAGGTCGAGCTCGTCCAGATCGTGCATCCGGAGAAGTCCTACGGAGCGCACGAGGAGCTGACCGGCCACGCGGAAACCATCCTGAAGAAGCTCGAGCTGCCCTATCGGGTCATCACGCTCAGTACGGGCGACATGGGCTTTTCTTCCGCCAAGACCTACGATCTCGAGGTTTGGCTGCCGGCGCAGAATGCCTACCGCGAGATCTCGTCGTGCTCGAACTTCGAGGCCTTTCAAGCGCGCCGCATGCAAGCGCGCTTCCGCAACGACAAAGGCAAACCGGAGCCCGTGCATACGCTGAACGGATCAGGCCTCGCCGTGGGGCGCACGCTGGTGGCCATTCTCGAGAACTATCAGCAGGCCGATGGGTCGGTGACCATCCCGCCGGCCCTGCGGAGCTATATGGGTGGGCAGGAGCGCATCACGCGCCCCTGATAAAATTCCAGGTTCTGTTCGACCGCGGAGAGATGGCAGAGTGGTCGAATGCGGCAGACTCGAAATCTGTTGTACCCATCGGGTACCGGGGGTTCGAATCCCTCTCTCTCCGCCACTACCCTTTTTCACTCGTCAGCGGCGTAGAAACCAAAGTACGAGCGACAGCACCACCGAAATAATCAGGCACGTCACGATCGGGAAGTAGAAGCCGCCGCTTTCCGATTCGATG
>C688J18823_10002350_pt1 | contig 11847 bp, 10 predicted proteins | sample HopSoiMetagenom1_FD_18823 | JGI IMG/M metagenome (IMG submission 18823) | reverse complement strand
CACGAACAGGTGGACCCCGGCCAAATCGCAGGCGTGCACCATCCGTTTGCCGTCCTGCCAGCGGGTGGCCATCGGCTTCTCGGTCATCACATGTCGGCCGGCCTCGGCCACCTGTACCGCCTGATCTGCGTGTAAGCCGCTCGGCGTCGCCAGGATCACAATGTCGGCATCGGTGCGGGCCAGCAGTGTATCGAGCGAGCGGAACCCGGAGGCGCCAGTCCGTTCCTCCGCTTTTCGAAGGGCAGTGGGATCAACGTCACACACGCCAACCAGCTCCGCCCGAGCGGCGTGCTTCTCGATGGCATCGAAGTGATTGGCGGAGATGCGGCCGCAACCCACCAGGGCAAACCGGATGCGCCGGTCGGTGACAAAAGGCTTGGTGATGAACATCGGGCCTGGGGTTTCCACGGCGCGTAGTATAGCAGGAGCAGCCCCTGCAAGGGATTGCGTGGGTTCCCCGGAACGGGCTGGGTGGCGAGATTCAGATGCGGACGTTATCATGTGAATAGTTTCACAAGCGCTCTGCCCTGGCTCAAGGAGACCCCATCGATATGGCAACCGCGACCCGACCCGTTTCCGCCCATGCGGTTTATCCCGCGGAGGCCCTTCAGAAGCTGTTTGCTCCCCCGGAAACCGAGCAGCCCGCTGACAAGCTGCGCCGCCTGCTCCAGGAGGCCCACGCCCGGAAGTCCTATCTCCACACCGCCGGGGCCTACGATGCCTTCACGGCGGCGATCATGACCCGGCTCGGCTTCAAGGCGCTATACGGGAGCGGTTGGCAGCTTGCGGCCACCAAGAGCATGTTCCCCGACATCGGGGTCTACGCCTCGCATGACATGGTGAAGCTGGTGCACGAGATGTGGATGGGCATCGAGGGTGCCCGGAATACTCACTACTACGACACCGACGGCAAGGAAACCCTGGAAACCCCTCCTGCCTTCGTCGACATGGAGGCTGGCTTCGGCGGCCCGACCCAGACGTTCACCTTGGCCGTGGAGCTCATTCNGGCCCGCGCCGCGGGGGTGCACCTCGAGAATCAGGATCCCGCCAACCGGACCTGCGGGCACATCGTGAACGTGGGAAAGCAGAAGCGCAACAAGGTCTTGGTGCAGCGGAAAGACTGGCTGGCCAAGCTCAAGGCGATCAAGGCAGCGTCTCAGGCCACGGGAGTGGATGTCGTGATTATCGCGCGCACCGACTCGATCGACGGCGCGCTTCCCGATCGTGAGCCGGGTGGGGTCAAGATGGCGGTGGAAGACGCTTGGGAAGCCGCGGAGCTGGGCGTAGATGTGATCTGGCCGGAGTTCAACAACACCGAGATCGATCAGCCCCAGGAGTTTGCCGAGGGGGTGCGCAAGTATTACCCCGACCAGATGCTCGGCTTCAACCTGTCTCCCTCGCTCTACTTCGGCAAAGCGAAGAAGGCGGGCACCCTGATTACGAATCAGCAGTTGGGCGAGCTGGGTTTTACCCTGCAGTTCTCCACCCTGTTCAACTTCAGGACTGCCGGCATGGCGCTGGAAAAAGGCCTCCGCAAGTTCCTGAAGAGCGGGATCGAGGCTCTGGCCGACCTGCAGATCGAGGAAGATGAGATGACCGGGATACCACCGTCGACCAAGATGCACCAGAAGTTTGCCGGCATGAATCGCTGGCTGATTCTGGAGCAGGTGTTGTCCAGCGGCGGGAAGTAAGAGGAGTAAACGTTCGACCCTCCGGTGCCATACGCATCGGAGGGTCGATGTTCACTAGCCACTCGCTCGTCGCAATCGTACCCGCTCGGCCACATCGTTGATCACCTCCATGCCATCCCGGCGCAGACGCTCTAATTTCGACGGATCCAGCCGGACTATTACCTCGTAGGACTCCCCTACCTCATCCCGGCTGAGCACGTCACCTTCCCGGTACAGCTCCGCCAGCCGGGCTCCTTCCGCCAGCGGAACCCGAACCTTGACGGCTACCCGTCCGGCCCGGTCCAGCTCACGGAGCCGCGCCTTCAGTGGGGTGAGACCGTCGGTCCGCATCGTACTGGTGATGACGGCCGTCGGGTGGAGCTCGCGCACCCGGCGGGTGAAACCCGCTGCATCCGACACTGCATCGATCTTATTGAATACCAGCAGGACCGGCCGGTCGGCCAGACCGAGCTCGGAGAGCACCTTCTCCACCACCCTGAGCTGCCCCTCCCAGTCGTGGTGACTCGCGTCGACGACATGCAGCAGCACATCGGCCGCCCTGGCCTCCTCCAGAGTGGCCCGGAAGCTCGCGACCAGGTGGTGCGGAAGCTTGCGAATAAACCCCACCGTATCGGTAACGCGGGCGCGCTGGTTCTCGCCCAGGTCTACCTCCCTGGTCAGGGTGTCCAGGGTGGCAAAGAGCCGGTCTTCCACCACGATTTCATGCTGGCCTGAGAGTCCGCGGAGAATGCTGGATTTCCCGGCATTGGTGTAGCCCACCAGCGCAACACTCAGCATGGGGTCGCGCCCGGACCGGATATTTTCCCGGTGCTTCTCGACGTCCTTGAGCTTGGCTTTGAGTCCCTGAATCTTGCGCCGAATGATTCTTCGGTCGGTCTCCAGCTGGGTTTCGCCCGGCCCTCGAAGTCCGATGCCGCCGCGGATTCGGGACAGGTGGGTCCACATTCGGGTGAGCCTGGGCAGCAGATACTGCAGCTGAGCCAGCTCGACCTGAAGCTTCGCCTCGTGGCTCCGCGCCCGGGTCGAAAAGATGTCCAGAATGACCTCGGCGCGGTCCATGACCCGGACCTTGAGCTCGCGCTCGAGGTTGACCCCCTGCACCGGGGAGAGCTCTTCATCGAAGATGACGAGCGACGCGTCGGCCGAGGCAACCTGCTCCGCTACCTCTTCAACTTTTCCCTCGCCAATGAGGGTGGCGGGATTGGGCGATGCAATATGCTGAGAGACTCGACCTACGACCTCGGCCCCGGCCGTATCCACCAGACGGGTGAGTTCCTCGAGGTGTTCCTCCACATGGCGCGCATCGGGCGATCCTTTGCGAGGCGCGGCTACCAACACGACTCGCTCGATCGGATCGCGGACTGGAATCAGCGATCTAATAGGTGACCTTTCCTTTCACGTGGAGCCGGCGCTACCGGCGGAGCGACTGAGCGGCGCCCGACCCTCGCGGGTAAACGAAACCACGGTGTGCGCGCCGCCCGGCAGCTTCAGAGTGGCCTGTCCCTTCATGCTGTAGGGCAGGTCTCCATATCCGAGCGCAGCCCGGACGGCACTACCCACGCCGAACCAGCCAAATCTCAAGGGCAGCGTGAGGGTGGTCTCTCCATTTTGGGAAACGGCGAAATCATCGTCGTAGGTGATATCACCCAGGTGGGATCCTTCAACGTCAATGCCAACCTCCAGCTTATCGGCATTCAAAGTGAAGTTGTTGGGATTTTGGACTTTCACAATCAGATCCAGATTGCCACCAGCCAGTCCGATGCCACGCACGACGGCGCGGTCGAGCCGGACATCCGGTTCCTTGAAGTTGGCGCCCAACCCGGAACAGCCGAGCCCAACCAGGGTGGCGATCATCCATACCAATCGAATATAGACCTCCTCGGGACCGGAACACCCTTCGGGTCAGGCTGACGATGCGACTGGGTTAGTGCAAGGACAGTGCCCTGTGTCACACCAGGTGTTCAGCCGGCTGGATCCTGGCTCCGCTCCTCCCGGCGCTTGAGCTGGGCCCAGCGTTCCATGCGCTCGGCCAGGGTGGTCTCGAACCCGAAAGTGCCGGGCACATAGAACAGCGCGTCCCGCAGCTGGTCGGGAAGGTAGTCCTGAGGGATATATGCCTCCGGGGAGTTGTGGGCGTACTGGTAACCCCGGTTGTATCCCAGCTCCTTCATCAAGGGCGTAGGAGCGTTCCTGATGTGCAGCGGCACCGGTGCCGCGGGCGTGCTGCGGGCCGCGTCCATTGCCGCACCCAGCGCCACCTTGGCGCTGTTGGACTTGGGAGCAGTGGCCAGGTAAATCGTCATTTCCGCCAGAGGTAGATAGCCTTCCGGGGGACCCAGCATATGGAACGCGTCTCGCGCCGCCACCGTCATGATGAGCGCGTTGGGATCGGCCAGGCCGATGTCCTCCGCAGCCATGGCCATGGCGCGGCGGAATAGGGTCATCGGGTCTTCTCCGCCTTCCAGCATTCGCGCCATCCAGTACAGAGCGCCCTGAGGATCGCTGCCCCGGAGCGACTTGTGGTAGGCGGACAGCAGATTGAAGTGCTCCTCGCCCGCCTTGTCGTATCGGGCAAATCGTTTCTGCATGGCCTCGCGCGCCACATCGGTGGTGATATGCCCGCCGCTTCCCACATGCGCGGCCGCTGCCTCCAGCACGGTCAGCGCACGACGGGCGTCGCCGTCGGCCTCTGCTGCAATCAGTCCCAACGCTTCCGGGTCCACCGTGAGCCGGCTCTGGCCGAGACCGCGCTCGCTGTCGGTCAGCGCGCGATGGATTAGTTGCTCGATGTGATCCGGGGTCAGCGGCTGGAGGACAAACACCCGGGTTCGTGAGAGAAGAGCGCCAATCACCTCGAAGCTGGGATTCTCGGTGGTGGCACCGATGAGGGTGACGATACCGTCTTCGGCTGAAGGCAGGAGGCTGTCCTGCTGGGCCTTGTTGAGGCGATGAATCTCATCAATAAAGAGGATGGTTTGCTGTCCCCCGCTCTCCAACCTGTCGCGCGACTCACTGATGATCTCGCGAATCCGGGGGACACCCTCGGTGACCGCGCTGAATGGGACAAAGACGCGTTCGGTCGAGCTGGCAATGAGATGGGCAAGGGTGGTTTTCCCGCTTCCCGGCGGGCCCCAGAAAATCATCGAGCCAGGCACCCCTCGCTCGATTGCATCCCGCAGCGGTTTGCCCGGCCCCAGCAGATGCTCCTGCCCGACGAATTCTTCTAGGGTGGCCGGACGCATTCGGGCTGCGAGTGGACGGCTTTCCCGTCCTCCCGTAAACAGCGAGGCTTGCCGCTCGGACGTCCGCTTGCGAGGCACTGGCTAGGAGATTCTATAAGGGGATGGCGGGAGGAGAATAGCGCACGCGTCGGCCGACCAAATGCCCACGATCATACGGTCCCCCAGGCCGCCACGTGCGCTGCAGATACTATGTGAAGTCATTTTTGGCCTGTCCATCCCCCGCTGGCTCATAGGTGAATCATACCGGCAAGAAGCCGCTCGGTGAGAAAGTACCCGGCCGCTCCCCCGAAGAATGCCGCTGCAGTCAGCCATCCCCGTTTGGCCTGGAACTCCGGCACCAGGTTTGAGGCCGCGACGTACAGGGTAACTCCGGCAGAGAGAGCCAGCCCATGCCGCGCCAGGGAGCCGACCTGCTCGGTCAATAGGACTCCCAGTATCGTTGCGGCCCCCAGGATGGCGGCGCCCCCAACCGCCCGGGAGCGGCTCTGGCCCCCCGCTACCATGACGCTCGCGATGGTCACGCCTTCTGGTAGTTTGTGCAGCAGCACTGCGAGGAAGAGCAGGATTCCCAGCCGCTCCGACACCACAAATCCGCTGGCAATAGCCACACCGTCGAAGAAGGTGTGCAGAGTCAGACCCAGCAAGGCCGAGGTGCCGGCCGACGCGCTCAGGTCGTGGGTCTCTTCTCCAAAATGAAAGTGGGTCGTGAACACGTGCTGAGCCAGGTGAACCGCGAAATAACCCGCCAGGACAAAGAGCGCCGACTCCGAAGACCCGTTCAGCACCTGGGGCATGACGCCAAGCACCGTGACGGCCAGCATGAACCCGGCACCAAACGCCAGGCAGGCGTCGATCAACCGCAGGCCCCTGCGCAGATGTCCCACCACGGCCATCGCGCCCACGACATTTCCCAGCGCGGCGGCAAGAGCAAAGCCTGCGGGATTCACTTCAGCAACTTTCTGGCTAGGGGTAGAAGCTGGTCCCGCTGGTTGCGAGAGGGCTCCTCGAGCACCTGGTCGAGCAGAGCCGATAGCACCCTTCCTACCTCGGGCCCGCTGGCCCCGAGTGCCTGCACATCGTTACCGCTGACGGCAAGCTCGGCGCGGGTCAACGGATCTCCTCTTTCTCGGATTTGCTGGACTATGGGAGACCAGGAAGGCTCCTTGCTTGTACGAAGCCTCCAAAGCGCAGCAAGGTCCGGTGCTGCAGATCCAACCTGGGAGAGCCAACGCCGGACCGAGGTCGGCAACAGCTGAGCCGGCTGCTCGGGCCCCCGCTCGATAGCGGCGGCCCGCTCGATCTCAACGTTCGATGCTTTGAGCCGTCGAAGCACGGTGGATGGAGCCCGCGTCAACAGAGCGGTCAACAACACTGGATCGCGGACGGAAGCCGGGGGCTCGGGAACTTGCTTCAGGTCCAGCTCGGGGATCCAGAGCGAAGCGGCCCCAGCTTCTTGCCACAGGGACGCGAACTGGAGCACAGACCGTGCGGTCTGCAGACCCTTGAACCACTCGTCTCGCACCCGCTCGGCCGAGAGCTGCTTGAGTCCGGGTGCTGCGGCCTGCGCCGCCCTCCAGGTCTCAGCGTCGATGGCAAACTCAAACCGCGCGCTGAATCGAAGCGCCCGCAGGATTCGGAGATAATCTTCGGCAAAGCGCTGTGTTGGATTGCCTACCGCCCGGATCAACCGGGCATCCAGGTCCTGCTTGCCGGAAAACGGATCTCTCCACTCGTGCCGAAGTGGGTGATAGGCAATTGCATTGATGGTGAAGTCGCGTCGCGCCAAGTCCTCGTCGAGCGACACGCCGTACTGGACTACCGCGTGCCGACCGTCGGTTGCGACGTCCCGACGAAAGGTCGTGACCTCGTGCAGTACCCGATCGCGGTCCAGCACGCCCACGGTTCCATACTTGACGCCCACTGCCACAGTTCGGGGAAAGAGTCGCTGCACCTCCTCCGGTGTGGCCGATGTGGCGATATCGAAATCGGACTGCGGATAATCCAGCAGCCGGTCGCGGAGACTACCGCCCACACACCAGGCCTCGAACCCGGCGTGGTCCAGGCTGCGCGCGATGTGCAGAATGGGTTCGGGGATCTGCAGGACCGGGGGAAAGATCACCCTAGCTTCCGTAGGAGCGGCCCGCGGAGATCGAGATCATCAGCTCCATTCTAGCCTGTGACGGGGTGCGCGGGCCGGCGGGGACTGCTCCCATCGCCGTGAGGCGGCTGCCACCGCCATCGAAAGCGTACACCGGGGTCACCTGGCCCAGGGGGCACCGCGATGCCAGAACAACCGGCTTGCCTTCCTCGATCCACCGGCGGATGGCGGGAACCGCACCGGGCGGCACGTTTCCGCTGCCGAATGCTTCTAGCACCAGGCCATCGTGGGTGGGTCGGGCCAGGTCGAGCAGCTCACCGGTGTCTCCCACCACCACCGGGATCAACGCAACCTGGGCCGAGAGATCCTCGAAATTGGCAATGGGGGAGTTAGGTGATTGTTCGCCGGAAGCAGCATGGTATGACACCACGCCATTCACTACTCTGGCAATGGTCCCGCTATGCGGTGCGCCGAAGGCATCCGGATCCGTCGCGTGCACCTTCACTGCCGTCTGGCCGGCAAAAACTTTCCCGTTGAAGACCACCATCACCCCTCGCCCGGCGCTGTCAGGATCGGCGGCAACGGCTGCCGCGGCCAGCAGGTTTGCTGGTCCGTCCCATCCCTGATCGCTCGAGGTGCGCATGGCCCCAGTCATGGCAACGGGAATCTCAGAGGGCAACGTGCGCGCCAGGAGATAGGCACTCTCCTCGAGGATATCGGTGCCGTGGGTGATCACAACTCCTCGGAGTTCCCCGGCGGCCACAATGTCGCGGACCCGCTGTCGTAACTGCCAGAGTCGGTCCGGACCCATGTGGCAGGCAGGAACCCTGGCCCAGTTCTCTATCCGGTAAGGACTGATCCGATCCAGGCCCTCGGCAAACTCCACCAGCGCCTCGCCTCCATGAGCGGGCACATTTCCACCGGCGGAGGAATCGCGTTGCATGGAAATGGTGCCGCCGGTAAAGAGGAGGTGGATCATGTCACCCGCACAGGACACTCCCTCCGTTGACGTTCACCACCTCTCCGGTGATGTGCCTGGCGAGAGTGGTGCAGAGAAAGAGAATGGGACCGGCGACGTCTTCGCTGGTGGCGATTCGGTGCAGCGGGATGGTTTGCTCGATTCGTTGCCGGTTATCGGCGGTGAACGCCGGCAGACTCATGTCGGTGTCCACCCAGCCCGGCGCAACACAGTTCACCGTTATGTGGGGAGCACATTCGATCGCCAGTGATTTGGTGAACGCGATCAGCGCCCCCTTGGTGGCCGCATAATCAGAGTGGTAGGCCTCCCCCCGTTGCCCCGCGGTGCTGGACACGATGACTACTCGGCTACCTGGGCGCATGAGCGCCAACGCCGCCCGGGTGGAGAGGAAGACAGAGTCCAGGTTGGCCGCCATGGTCTGCCGCCAGCGCGCCAGGGCCATGTCCTTGAGGGGCAGGTCTTCCGAGGGCCAGATTCCGGCATTGGCCACAAAGATGTCCAGCCTGCCGAACTCACGCCTGACGCCCGCCATCAGACGATCGGCAACTTCGGGATCAGCGAGATCGCCCCCACCGACAAAGGCCCGCCGCCCCAAACTTCTTACGTCGCGAGCGGTGGCCTCAGCCTCATCGGCCCGGGTGTGAAAGGTGAGGGCCACATCGGCCCCGGCGCGAGCCAGCAGCAGGGCCGCCGCTCGCCCGATGCCTCGGCTCCCGCCGGTGATCAAAGCAGTCTGTCCGGTGAGATCGATCATGATCCCAGGAGCTCGTGTTCAACCACTTCGACGATCAGATGCTCCAGGGCCAAGTGAATCAGTTGGATGAGACTGGTATCATCGGAAGCCACGATGATGGCCTGATCGACCAAGCCCGCCAGCGCTCCGCCACCCTTCCCCAGAAAGGCGACGCTGGGCACTCTGCCGTTCCGGGCTGTGCGGGCAGCAGCAATCAGGTTCGGGCTTTGCCCGCTGGTGCTGTGCAGAATCAGAAGGTCGCCAGGGCCGCAGAGAGCCTCCACCTGCCGTGCAAAAACCTGGTCGAACCCCAGGTCATTCCCCGCCGCAGTAAGGATGGAGGTGTCGGTGGAGAGAGCGATGGCCGCCAGGGCGCGGCGCCCCTCGACGTAGCGTACCACGTATTCCGCTGCGAGGTGCTGCGCATCGGCAGCGCTCCCCCCGTTGCCGCAGAAGAAGAGGGTTCCACCGTTTCGAAGAACAGCCACATACCGACTGGCCACCTGAGCCACCTGGCCGCTGAGGCTTTGAGCAGCCAGCGCCACCTGAGCCAGACTTTCCAGACCTTGCTCGATTCGGTCCCGGCTCACCGTCCGCCCTCCAGAAACTCCTTGATCCGGCGCATCCAGCTCTGCCGGATCCGGAGCGGCGGCACCGGAGTGAGGGGCCCGTCGGCCAGAATTGCGCCCGGATTCAGAGTCGCAAGCAGTTCCACCTGCTCGGCCCCATCCTGCGCCTGGAGGAAACGGGCCCCGGTGGCGACGGTTCGCTCGTCACCATGATTGTCGCCGGCCAGAATATCAGCCAGTCCCTCAGCCACGAGTTGACGCGCCCGCTGGCCTCTGGCCTGTGGAGTCAGCAGCGTGGTGGCGTCCACCTGCATCTTCGCCCCGAGCGATTTCCAGTGGCGCACGGCGGGAACAGAACAGGCGCTGTAGCGCTCTGGGTGCGCTAATATCGGAACCAGGCCTTGGTTGAGGACCTGTGACAGGGCTGTGGTAATCAGGTCGGAGGCAACCAGGCGGGGAAACTCGACCAGGATGTATCCAGTGCCGCCCAGCGTGACATTCCGCGCTAGCGCCACCTGACGAGGAATGGGCCGGTCCAGCATGACCTCGGCACCCCGGTGCAGCCGCGGGCTGGGCGGCGCTTGCAGCCGGAGAGCCTCATACGCCGTCGCGTGCGCCGGAGGAGGGCCAGCTTCGGCTCTTCCCGCCTGGAGGTGGGGAGTGAGACACACGTCCGTCACACCCTGTTCAGCCATGGCAGCAAGAACCTTGATCGACTGCTCGACGGAGCGGGAGCCGTCATCTACGGCCGGCAGGAGATGAGAGTGGAGATCGATCATGTCTTGGACCGCCAGGATCTCAGGACAGAGATCGCGAACGCTTCGAGCTGAGCCGGGCCGGTTTGTGCCTGGGCCAGTAGAGCCAGGGTAATCAACGCATCGGCGGCAAGCAGATCGAGTGCCACGGAGCGATCGCCCGGATGAGCGAGGACCCGGGCAAGCGCCGAATCGGCTGCAACAGCCAGCTGATCGGGAAGCGGTTCCCTAGCGTTTGTTGACAGATACTGGCAGACGCGTGCCCGAAGAGCTGGGGGAGCCGCAACAGTGTGTCGGTCCACCCAGTTGGAGTCCACCCTCAGGCGCCGCGACCATCAGCAAGCCAGCCAGCCACTAGCTCGGGTGTGGCCGCCCGCGCGGCGGAGAGCCGGGCAGGATCGCCGGCGCCGGCGGAGGCGAAGTGCGGCCGACCTCCCCCTTTGCCACCGCTGAGGGACGCAATCCGGTTCACCAAATCGCCCGCCTTGCGTCCTCCCCGGACCAGATCGTCGGTGAGCGTCACGTGAATGGAGCCCCGGCCGGCGGAGCTGAATAGAACCAGAACGCCGTTTGAGCGACCCTCCCGGAAGGTATCTGCCATGCGGCCGAGCTCGGCCCGGTCTTCCGAGCTGGTTTCGGCGACGGTGAGCTCGACATTGCCCACTCGGGAAACCTCACCCTGCACCGCTCCACCGCCGCTCCGCAGCGCCTCCGCGAGCCGTGCCTCCAGCCGCTGCCGCTCCTCCAGAAGTTGCTCGACCCGCCGGACCAGGTGCTCCGGCTGCGATTTCAACGCCTCCGCCACCGATGCCAATCGCTGCTCCACCGCTCGCACCGCGCGCAAGGCACCCGTTCCGGTAAGGGCCTCGATTCGCCGGACCCCCGCGGCCACTCCGGACTGACCAGAGAAGCGGAACGTGCCGATCTGGCCGGTGGTGCGAACGTGAGTGCCGCCGCAGAGCTCCAGCGAGGGGCCCATCTGCACGACCCGAACTACGTCGCCGTACTTCTCCGAGAAGAAGGCCATGGCTCCGAGCGCCAACGCTTCGGCGTACGGCATCTCCCGGGTAGTGACAGGATCATTGGAGAGCAGGAGATCGTTTACTTCCGATTCAATGGCGCTCAGGGTGGCGCTATCGATGGGCCCATGGTGGGAGAAATCGAAGCGGAGGCGCTCCGGCTCGACCAGCGATCCCTGTTGGCGAACGTGCGGGCCCAGCCGTTTCCTGAGCACGTAATGCACCAGGTGCGTGGCGCTGTGGTTGCGCTCGATGTCGTGACGGCGGGGCGCATCGACCCTGGCACGAAGCGTAGCAGGCTCGAACTCCTCCTCGAACGGGCCGCCGACCACCGTGCCCTTAGGATCCTTCCGGACCATATCAACTGGGAGAGACCAACCCTGGCCTTGCACAGCGCCGGTGTCACTCACCTGTCCGCCGGATTCTACGTAGAACGGGTTTTCCCGGAGCAGCAACTCCACCCGGGGTCCGTCCTGCCGAAAGGCGAGCACATCGGTGTCTGCCTCGGTCTTCTGGTACCCGACAAACTTCTGTTTGCCCCGCTTTACGCTGCGCCACTTGTCCGGCTTGGGCAGGTGCACCGCCGGGCCGCGGCTTTGCGCTGGGCTGCCGCCGGGGGTTCGGGCGTCGCGTGAGCGGCGGCGCTGCTGATCCAGCGCCTGCTCGAAACCAGCGAAGTCCACATCGACTCCTCGCTCGCCGGCAATGATTTGGGTGAGATCGATCGGAAAGCCGAACGTATCGTAGAGCTTAAAGGCATC
>C688J18823_10002349_pt1 | contig 11848 bp, 8 predicted proteins | sample HopSoiMetagenom1_FD_18823 | JGI IMG/M metagenome (IMG submission 18823) | reverse complement strand
ACACCCGTGCGCCATGGATCAAACGCGCCAATTCGTCTCGCCCGAGGCCGTCGGTGCCGAGCCAGTGCAGGCTCGACATCGGCATCCGCCTTTCCAGCATGTCCATGTCGGTGGGACTGGGGAGCGGCAACAGGTCCGCAAAGGCGGCAGCGCCTATAATGAAAAGCATCCAGGCGACCGCCGCCCAGAAAAGTTGCCCCAATCGTCGCGCGCGCCTGCTCGGAGCGGCCGCGAGATCCTCGTTGATGGCGAGTTCAAGCGTGGCCATGACGGATCCTGGGATCGAGTACCGCATAAAGCAAATCGATGATGAAATTCATCAGCACGAAGCCGCCCGCGACAAACAATACAACGCCCTGCAATATGACCAGATCCCGAGTGTAGATTGCACCCACGAGGAGCCGGCCGATGCCCGGCAGAGCAAATATGGTCTCCACGATCACCGCTCCGCCAATCAGCCGTCCGATGTTGATGCCGGTAATGGTGATGAGCGTCAGCGACGACGGTTTCAGCGCATGCACAAAGAGAATGCGCGATGCTCTCAACCCCTTTGCCTTTGCCAAGGCGATAAAATCCTCCTGCAAGGTGGCGATCATATCGGAGCGAAGCACTCGCATGATTCCGGGCCATTCCGCGAGCGCGAGGGTGAGCGCGGGCAGCACCATGAACCGCAGATTTCCAACTGGATCTTCCTGGAAAGGCACGTAACCCGTCGCCGGGAGCCAGCGAAGCTCGACCGCAAACAAGTAGATCAGCAGGATCGCGGAAAGGAATGTCGGCACCGAGAGCATTCCGAAGGCGCCGCCGGTCATGAAGCGGTCGAACGCGCTGCCGGCGCGCACCGCACAGGCGATGGCGATGGGAACGCCGATCGCCAGACCGGCTATTTCGGCCAGAAGCATCAGTTCAAAGGACACGGGCAGCCGCTCGGCGACGGCCTGCCAGACGGTCTGCCCGGTACGAAAGGACCTGCCGAAATCCCCTTCGAGCACGTGGCCCAACCAACTCAGGTAGCGCCACCAGATCGGCTGATCCAGGCCCATGTCGTGCCGCAACGCTTCGACCTTCTCCGGCGTCGCCTGATCACCCAGGATGACGTAAGCGAGATCGCCTGGCATGAGCGAGGCGATCAGGAACGTCAGCAGCGAAACCGCGAGCAAGACCGGCACAAGATAGAAAAGCCGTCGAGCAACAAAGCCGAGCATCGACGGCTATTCCATCCAGACGCTGGATACGTCGATCACCCCACTGTACATGTTGGGCAACCCCTTCAGCTTGGCGCTCGAGATCGCGTAGTAGGTATTCTGGAAAGTCCAGAACCAGATTGCCTGCTGATTGACGTGGCGGCTGATCGCGCAATAGTCCTCGATGCGCTTGTCCTGATCGGCTGTGGTCCGGGCATGTTCGAGCAGGCTGTCGAGTTCGGGATTGGAATAATTGGCGAGCGCGACCGGACTGCCGGTGTGAAAATTCGCGTACATCTGCGTATCCGGATCGGGAAAGTCGACGATCCGCCACGGCGTCAGTTGGAACTGGCGCATGAAGGCGCGAGGTACGATGGTGGCCTGGTCGACCTGTTCGATTTCCATGTTCGCGCCGACCTGCTTCCAGAACTGTTGGTAAATCTGGCCGGTAGTGCGTCCGCGCGGAGTGGCGGTGACAATCATTTTGAATTCAACCGGTTTACCGTACTCCTTGAGGAGCGCCTTGGCCTTTTCGACATCGGTGGGCAGCGCGCCGTCATCCCTGCACTTCACCCAGGAGCCGTCGCCGTAAGGATTACTCGCCGGCCGGGCCAATCCATTCGTAAGCGCCTGGGACATCTTCTTCCGGTCGATCGCCATGACCAGGGCCTGGCGCACTCGCACGTCGTCGAACGGGGCGACCTTGGTGTTGAACGCGGCCACCGCAGCGCCAGATCCGGCATAGGTGTGGACCTTCAACTTGGGGTCTTTCTGGGCCTTCTGGATGTTGTCCGCGTCAGCCTCATCGTCCCAGACGATATCCGCCTCGCCGGATTGCAGGCTGGCGAAACGCGATTGCGCATCGGGAAGCGGTTTCAAGACTATCCGGTCCAGGTAGGGATGACCCTTGTCCCAGTAGTTCGGGTTTTTCTCGAGCACGAGCCGGTCGCCGGCGCTCCACGATTTCAAAATGAACGGTCCGGTACCGACGGGATTGCGGTTGTAATCCTCGCCTTTGGCCTTCCACGCGGTCGGAGACTGCATGGCGTTGTTCGTGTTTGGCATGCTCAGTGTCGCAGGAAGGTTCACGGAGGGATCGTTCAAATTATAGATCAGCGTCAACTCATCGGGCGCCTGCACGTCGCGGACTCCAGCGATGTAGAAAGCGCAGCGGCATTTATTGGCCGGATCTTTTTGGCGGTCGAAATTGGCCTTCGCCGCTTCGGCGTTGAACGGCGTGCCGTCGTGAAACTTGACGCCGGGCCGCAGCTTGAAGGTCCAGGTCTTGAAATCGTCCGAATGGGACCAGGACAGCGCGAGCTTGGGCTGGGCTACGGCCTTGTCGTCGAGATAAGTGAGCGTATCGAAAAGCGCCGCGGCCGCCGTGAGTGCGGCGGTATCGAAGACGCCGACCTTCAATGGATCGAAACCGGGGATGTCCAACTCAAGGCCGACGGTGATGCTGCCGCCGGATTTTTGAGCCTGCGCGGTGCCTGCAAACAAGCCAGCGCCAAACATCGTAGCCAGGAAAATTCGCGCAAGCGCGCGCGGTATCGCCGTCATGGTGCGCCCTCCAGGATGCATTCGTCCGGTGTTCCGGATCGTAGTTGCGTCGATCAGATTGGCTGGAATAAGTGTCCTCGGCAAGGCCAAGAGGAAGATGGGGATGAAAAGCCGCAAGCGTTGCACCTCCATCAACGTGAGGTTGACTTTTGGAACGCAATGAATCTAGCGCAGCTCAGAAACGAGCGGCTTGCCTGCAAAGCCGGCGATTTCGGTTTCGGAAAGCCCGGCCTCCTGCAGCAGCGCGATCGTGTGCTCGCCCAGGGTTGCCATCCTCCTTCCGGCGGAGACGGCTGCTCCCGACATTCGGAACGGCAGGTTCAAAACCTTGAACGTGCCTCCGCCGTCCCTGACCTCCGACAGCGCGCCCCGATGAGCGATTTGCGGATCGTCCATTGCTTCAGCGACGGTGCGATACGCCGAGCAAGGCACGCCCGAGGCGTTCAACTCCGCAAGGCATTTCTTCGTCGGCAGCTCGCGCGACCATGTCTCGACGCCGTCCATGAGGTCGCCCCAGTTGTCGCGCCGGTTGGAGTATTCCGCAAAGCGCGGATCTGCCACCCACTCGGGACGGCCGATCACCGCGGTGAGGTTCTGGAATGTCTTCTCGCTGGCGACGGCCAGCATGACGTAGCCATCAGCGGTTTCCAGCGGCCCGAACAGCGGCCGCGAGGTCTGCTTCACCGGAAATTGCGACCACTGCAATTCGTTCAGGGTGAGGCTGAGCATCGACTCCAGCATCGAGACGTCGATGTGCTGGCCTTTTTGAGTGCCGTGACGCTGGTGCAACGCCGCCCCGATGGCGCCGAAGGCGTAAACGCCGGTAAGCACGTCGGCGACATAGATGCCGCAGTAATCGGGCCGGGATCGGCCGGGCTGATACGCGAGGTGCGCCATGTCGTAACCCGATGCCGCATGGATGACGGGCGCGTAGGCCGGCAATTCCGCCGACGGGCCGGTCTGGCCATATCCGGAGATCGAGCAGTAGATCAGTCGCTCATTGAAGGGCCGCAGCGAGCTGTAATCCAGTTTCAATCTTCGCATCACGCCGGGGCGAAAGTTTTCGACCAGGATATCGGCACTACCGGCAAGCTTGCGGACGACTTCAACACCATCAGGAGATTTCAGATCGAGAACGAGGCTCTTCTTGCCCACGTTGAGTTGGCCAAAAGCGGTGGAACAGTTATTGCGGACCGGTGGACGGTTTCGCATCGTCTCACCTTCGATCGCTTCTATCTTGATGACCTCCGCGCCCATATCCGCCAGCATCCGCGTACAATGCGGACCGGCAATGGTGGTGGAAAAGTCGAGCACTCGAAGCCCTTGGAAGCTTTTTGTCGGATTTCCTCGGTCCTCTCCCGTTACGGTCATCTTGCAATGCTCCCTGCGGCCTGTAAGCGCCCGCCGCGACCCGGCCCTCAATTGCTCCAAAGCACGGTTTAACGCATCATGTGATCAGACAAGCAAGCATGATGATCATCGGCCCCGGCTTCCGAGTTCACTCCGCGATCGAACTATACCCACTCCGGCGGGTCTCCGGCATCAGCGTCCAGATCATGATAAGGCCCAGAGCGGCTATGGCCGCAAGCGTCGTGAAAGCGATACTGCTGCCGAAGCGATCGCTGACATAGCCGGCCAGCACCGTGCTGAGCGATGCACCGATGCCGATAGCCGTTCCGACAATGCCTTGGGCAAGATTGAAGTGGCCGCTTCCGAACGCCACGTCGGCCACGATCAACGGCATCATCACGCTGAAAACGGCGGCGGTGATTCCATCGAATATCTGGGCGGCCACCAGCAAGTACGGGTCCTGGACGGTCGCAAACAGCAACCCACGGACAGCGAGGGCGGCAAACCCCGAAAGGAGCAACGGCCGGCGGCCCCATTGTTGCGCAAGACTTCCGACCGACGGAGCCATCAGCGCGACGATGGCCTGAGGAACGATGATGCAGGCGGCGATCAGCACCGGAGCCCATTGGGCCGATCGGGTGGTCACCACGCCGGCCATCAGCGGAAGCATGGCCGCATTCGCGAGTTGCAGGACCAGCACGCTGGACGCAAAGATGAGCAAGGGCGGCTGGCGCACCAGGTCGAGTACATTGGTCGAGCTCGGTTGTTCGCCCGCCTTGCGCAGCACCGCCCCATGCGATCGGGCGATGTCGATTTCGCTCTCGCGAATGCGCGCGATCGCGAGCAGCGTCGGAAACGCCAGCACGAACGTGACGAGAAATACCGACCTGCTCGACAGCAGATAACCCGCAGTACCCATCACGGCAGCCGCGGTCCCGTTGCCGAGCGAGGCAAAGCGCGCATTGCGTCCGAGCCGCTCGCTTATCGCGACCGGTCCAACCAGACCGAGGCTGATGGCTGCAATAGCCGGCCCGAGCACACAGCTTGCCGCCGCGTGCAAGGTTGCGGCGGTCGCTATCACAGGAAAAATCGGCCAGGCTGCATATGCCAGCGCGCTGAAACCGATGGTCGTCACCGCAAGGCTCGCGACCAGCCGTTCGGAGCGGGCGATGTCGACGATGGCTCCGCCAGGCATTTGCCCGATCAGCCCAACCACGCCGCCGATCGACAGCACCAGGCCGATCTGAGCCTGAGTCCACTTCTGCGTCGTCAGGTAAACCGCAATGAACGGGCCGAAACCGGTTTGCACGTCCGCAAGGAAGAACACAAACCAGTCGAGGCCGCGCAGGCTCTGGCGCGATGGACCTGGCAGCATGTGGCTCATCACGGGTTCGGACATCCACACGGAAGCACGATGGCAGCTTTTGGCCGGGGGCTGCCCGTACTGGGACGAGCGACGCATTGGAGCGAAGTTACAAACGGCATTGTTTGCTCGCCTTTAGCGATCAAACTGCAGCGGATTCAGACTGCCCGTCGCACCGAGCACTACTATGGACTGGTTCTCCTTGTATTCGGGTGCTGCGGTCACCTGCTCCCGGGTCAACTCAAGGGTGATGCTGTCGCTCTTGTCTGCCATCCCGCCAAAATGCAGGGCGCTCCAATCCACGACGATTTTTCGGACGCCGACGCCGAGAAATCCTCCGAAATCGATGACAGCGGCGCGAACTGCTCCCCGGAGATCGACGATCACGTCGACGATGTGCCCCATATCCTCGTTCGCGGCGCTGCGAACTTCGCGGCCAAGTACACCGTGTGCCTCCTTTGGAGCGATGATCGTGACCGACGGTGGCGGCGCGGGCTGCTTCGGCGCCGCCGGCGGCGGCTGTTGAGAAGGCTGGGACTTCTCCGGTGGCGGCGAACCGGAGTCATTCTGCGGCCAGGATTGGCCGGAGCCCAAGACCGTAAACCCGGCAACGACGATGGACAGGTATGTCGCGCGCATAGCGCCTTCTCCGATCAACGCCGCGTTCAGTGCGCCAGCACGATGGACACCTGGATATGGCCGCGGGTTTGCAATACTTCGAGCGACACCTCGTCTCCATGCCGCCTGACCCGAAGGTCGACGCTGGAGGGACCCAGCCGCAGTTCGCGTAGAACAACCTCGTTGAGAAACGCCGGCAGGCGCGGGTTGCGCAGCCGGATTTCGCCTCGCTGCGAGTCGAATTCGAGCCCCAGCGCCGCCTCTAGAAACGTAAATGGGGTCGCGCTCGCCCAAGCCTGAGGCGCACACGCGACGGGATAGAGCGTCGGCCCCCGCCCCTTTGCGCGGCGGAATCCGCAGAATAGTTCCGGCAGTCGCCGCAGATCCATATAGGTGGCAGCGTCAAACAATCCCTTGAACAGGTGCGCCACGGAATGTTTGAGACCATAGCGCGCCAGCCCGAGCGCAATCAGGGCGTTGTCATGCGGCCAAATCGAACCGTCGTGATACGACATCGGGTTATAACGCGCTTCGCCATGCGCCACGGTGCGGATGCCCCAACCCGTGAAGAACTGGGGTTGCAACAAGCCTGCGGCGACCTTGCGCGCGCGATCTTCACGCGCGATGCCGGTGAACAACAATTGTCCGGCATTCGAGGTCCGAACTTTGCAGGGTTCTTTGTTTCCGTCGAGCGCGAGCGCATAGGTGCCGATGTCATCGCACCAGAATGCTTCTTCGAATTGTTCAGCCAGCCGCACCGCTTGCGCCCGAAGCTTGCTCGCCGTTTCGGACTTGCCGAGGCGCGATGCGCAACGAGCCGCCAGCACCTTGGCCGCAAAGACGTAGCCCTGCACTTCGGCAAGCGCGATGTAACCTTCGGCTAAACGACCGTCCGCATGAAAGACGGCGTCGTAGGAATCCTTCCAGCCTTGATTGGCTAACCCTTGTTCCGATGCACGCTGGTACTCGACAAACCCATCCCGGTCGGGGTCACCCGGCCCGTCGATCCAACCCAGCGCCGCTTCGATCGAAGGCCACAATTCGGCGAGCGTTTCGTCATCTCCGGTGCGTTCCACGTAGAGCCCGGCGAGCAGAACAAACAGCGGTGTCGCGTCGACGCTGCCGTAATAGTGCGCGAAGGGCACCTCATGCAGCGCGGCCATCTCTCCGCCGCGCATTTCATGCAGGATCTTCCCGGGTTCGGCGTCGGCACGTGGATCGACCGTTTTCGCCTGATAAAAAGCCAGGCGCTTTAGCACGCCGAGGGCAACCCGAGGGTCCATCCACAGCATCTGAAGTCCCGTGATGATTCCGTCGCGGCCAAATGTCGTGGAGTACCAGGGAATACCGGCATAGGGATATCGTCCCTGCGGCGTTTCCGTCATCAGCATGTTGAGATCGGCCATCGAGCGGCACAGCACCTCGTTGAAGATGTTGTTCGACGTCTCGATGCTGGCCGCGCCCGCCGTGAAGCGGCGCATTTCGCGGCGATGCGCCAGCAATCCTCGAAAGAAGGGAGCCGGTGCAAAGGACGCCGGTTTGTTGCAGGAAACCGCAACGAAAAGCGACGTGACCTGATGCGGCGCCAACTCGAGGTGATAGGTCGCGCCGTTGACGGCCAGCCGCGTCGGCCGCGGATCGAAATGAAGCGCCGTGTGCCGCGAACTGGCATCCAGGCCTTTGTATTCCAGCAATACGTCGTCAGGGCCCAGCAGTTTGCTGGATCCAATGCCTCGCCGCGCGCGCGTCTCGCCTCGGACTTCGAACAGGTCGGCGAAGTCGCTGTCGAACAGCAGCCTGAGATCGAAGCTGGCGAGGCGGTCACCGTGATTGTGCAAACCGATGCGTTGATAAGCACTTCCCCGCCACAGAAATATGGTGCGCACGATGTGCAACATGTCCTTTTGCAACACCAGCCGCCCATCACGGTAGATATCCGGATTGGTGAGGTCGATCGACAGCGCGGAGTTGTCGTCGCGCAGGTTGGAGCCGAGCAACAGCGGCTGATCTTCGCCCAGCACGAGCTCGAGCCGGGCCAGATATCGCGTGTCGGCGTTGAACAAACCGTCGGGTCCACCGGCGGACGCGCCGATGTCGCCATGGCTGTCGAGCACGATAAAGGTGTCGTCGTGCTTGAGCGAGCGCCGCGGCCTCGCCGCCGGGCCGGTCATCGGTATGTAGAACGGCGATTCCGGCGCCTGCTGGACGGCTCGCGCCGGCGTGATGTGGCTAACGGGTTCGGCTGCCATGTGACTCGGTTCCCCCCGGCGTCCTGGTAACGCGGACTCTATGGTTCCAGGCTGATGTCAAGCCGCGTGCTTTGCCAGTCTACTCATTTCCTGGGTGACCAACTCGCGGTACGGGCCCTCACGCTGCATCAGGCGGTCGGGCGGTCCGTCGTCGATGATCTTGCCAGCTTGCAACATAACCACCCGGTCGAAATTGCGCAGCGTCGAAAGCCTGTGAGCAATCGCGATCACGGTTCGGCCGCGCATAAGACGGCTGAGCGCTTCGCGTATCGCTTCCTCGGACTCGCTGTCGAGCGCCGCGGTTGCCTCATCCAACAGCAGAATAGGTGCGTCTTTCAGGAATGCCCTCGCGATAGCGATCCGCTGGCGCTGGCCGCCCGACAGCTTGACGCCGCGGTCGCCCACCATTGTGCCTAATCCTTCTGGCAACATTTCGACAAAGTCGCAGCGAGCGGCAATGGCGGCCCGCAGCACCTCGTCATCGGTCGCGTTCGGACGGCCGTAGCGGATGTTTTCGAGGATTGATCGCTGGAACAGCGAAATATCCTGCGGCACCACGGAAATCGCCTGCCTTAGACTTTGCTGCGTTACCTTCGCGATATCCTGGCCATCGATCTCGATGTTGCCCTGCTGCACATCATAGAACCGCTGCAGCAGCACAAAAAGGCTCGATTTCCCGCCTCCGGACTGCCCGACCAGTCCGACCCGCTGCCCCGGCTGCAGACGAAGGCTGAATTTATCGAATACCTTTACTCCACCAGGGTACCGGAAAGTGATGTTGTTGAATGCTATTGCTGCCCCGCTTTTTACCAGGGGCTCGGCTTCGGGGTGGTCGCGCAGTTCGTGGGGCAGCAGCAAAGTCGCGATGGCTTCGCTCAAGCGGGCAACATGCTGCGTCACGTCGACCAGGGCTACCGCCAAGTCGCGCGTCGCGCTCAATATCCAAAGTCCGAGCGTACAGACGAGCACGACGTCGCCGGTCGTGGCGTTCCCATGTTCCCAAAGCCTGATTGCCCAGGCCAACAGCGCGATCGTCAGCGCAACGGTAACCCCCGCGTGAATGAGCCGCAGCTTCTCCAGTAGCGAAGGCTGCGCCCACGCGCGGTCATTTCCCGGTCCACTGTCGCGTCAAAGCGATCGTGCTCGTGATTCAGCCCGCAGAACGCCCGGACCAAAGGCAAGTTGTTGATTACGTCGACCATTTCTCCGTCGACCGCTGCAGCCTTGTCCGCGAAATCGTCGTGGAGAGGCTTGCCCGCGGCCGCCAGGCGAAACATCGCAAGCACCATGCCGCCCGCGACCACGACCAGACCGGCCGCCATCGGCAGGCTGACGGTTCCGATCAGGACGATCGCCGCTATCGTGGCGATACAGGGAGGCAAGACGTTCCACACAAACATGTTTTCGACCGTAAACACCGCGTTGGAGGTCGCGGTGATCCGGCTCGTCAGCATGCCCGGCAACCGGTCCGAGAAATAGCTGGGGGCATGGCCTGTCAGATGGCGGAACATGTCCCGGCGCAGATCGCCGGTCACTCGGACGAAGGTGAAGCTCGCGATCCAACTCGCAACGCGCCACAAGATATTGTCCGCCGCGATCAGCGACATGAGCAGGACGAATGCCAGCCATACGCCGCCGTGACCAGGGCCGGCGGACAAGCCGTCGACCAGAAACTTGACGCCGTACTGGGTACCGACCGAGCAGACGACCGCCAGCACGACCGACGAGAGGATGATGATATGCGATGCGGGACGCTGGCGCAGATAGCGCAGCACGAACTGCAGAGGATGGTGAGCGTAGCCTGAGAGAGTGTCCATATCGTTGTAAACTCGTCGCACAAGGGGCGGTCGGTTGAACTTCCGATCTCGAATGCTGCAAATGTTGCTGCGGTTCCCGAAACCGAGTCCTGCACTGCGCAACAATCCGGCAGCTATGATGTTTGTGAATGAGACAATTCTTGTCGAGCGTGATGCCATGAGCAAGGCCGTGACGATTGAAGGAGAAGGGCCGCGCCAGACGGGGAACTTCGCACGTGCGTAAACGTTCCATATCCGACGCGGGATCGCGGACCGCCTTGACTTCAATTCAACTGGCATGAGGAGACGGTGAGATGCGCATCGCGCAGGTTGCCCCTTTGACCGAGGCTGTCCCGCCGCGGCTCTACGGCGGAACGGAACGGGTGGTGCACTGGCTCACCGAGGAATTGGTCGCCCTGGGTAATGAAGTCACGCTGTTTGCAAGCGGTGACTCCCAGACCTCCGCGAAGCTCGAGGCGACATGGCCGAAGGCGCTGCGGCTGGACGGATCGGTGAAGGATCCCAACGCTCTGCACATGGTGATGCTGGAGCGCGTGCGGCAAAAATGTGACGACGAGGAATTCGACCTTCTGCATTTCCATTTGGATTATTATCCGTTCTCGCTTTTCTCGCGCCAGCCCACCCCTTTCGTGACCACGCTGCACGGCAGGTTGGACTTGCCCGAGCACCAACCCGTGTTCACCACGTTCAGTTCGGTTCCCGTGATCTCCATTTCCGACGCGCAGCGCCGCCCGGTACCGCAAGCCAACTGGATTCGCACAATCCACCACGGGCTGCCGGAACACCTTCTGACGCCGCAGCCGGTGAGGCCCGCTTATCTCGCGGTACTTGGACGCATCGCCCCGGAAAAGGGAGTCGATCGCGCCATTCGCATCGCGCTCCAATGTGGCATTCCTCTCAAGATCGCCGCCAAAGTCGACCGAACCGACCAGGAATATTACGATGAGGTCATCCGCCCGATGATCGATGGCAGCCCGCTGGTTGAATATATCGGCGAGATCGGCGACTCGGAGAAACCGGAGTTTCTGAGCGGCGCCATCGCCTTGCTCGTCCCGATCGACTGGCCGGAACCGTTCGGCCTGGTGATGATCGAGGCGATGGCCTGCGGAACCCCGGTCATCGCCTATAACCGCGGCTCGGTCGCCGAGATTATCGATCACGGTCTGACCGGATTCATCGTGGAGAACGAACCGGAAGCGATCACCGCCGTCGACCACCTCTCACGCTTGAGCCGCGCTGCGGTCCGCCAACAGTTCGAGATCCGCTTCACCGCGCGACGCATGGCGCTGGACTATCTCGCCGCTTATCTGGGCTTGATGAAACAGGCAGAGCCGCGCATCAAGCTGGTGAGCAGCGCCGAATAGACCCGCGAGTGTCTGCGTTCTCGCGGCGCGAATGCGTCCGAGTTGTGCAAGATTTTTTCCGCCTTTCCCAAGGAAGGGCGTGGGGAATGCCGGGCGCTTGATGCACCCGCAGTCTCGCGTGCAAAATGGGTAGAGAGCACACGAGGTCGTCGCCGTGGGTTCACCGGAGCAACCCGGCATTCCCGCACACAATGGTTTTAACGGTTTCCTTCGTGATCTCCCCGGTGATCGGCTTTGTTGTCACCGTCGCTTTGCGGTTGATCCGCAAAACTTGACGCCAGCGTCGAGGCGTCAGGACCACACGACTTCGCCGTCCGCGTTCAGCACCGTTCGTCAGCGG
>C688J18823_10002347_pt1 | contig 11849 bp, 10 predicted proteins | sample HopSoiMetagenom1_FD_18823 | JGI IMG/M metagenome (IMG submission 18823) | reverse complement strand
GCGGCGGAGGGGCAGCCGTCGGCGCTCTGGTCGCGGTGCTCGGGGGAGAGGTAGGCGCGGATGAGCGATTCGAGCCCGGCGCGATCGGAGGGCGCGGCGCGGAAGCGCTCGCGTTGAACTCGCAGCTGCTCGGCGAGGACGTTGGCGACGAGATCCTCCTTGGACTTGAAGTGGGCATAGAAGGCGCCGTTGGTCAGGCCGGCATCGGACATCACGGCGGCGATGCCGGCGCCGTCGATGCCGTCTTGTTTGAAGCGCCGTCCGGCCGCTTCGAGGATGCGTTGTCTGGTCGCCTGCTTTTGGTCCTTGGGGTAGCGCATCGCGAACCTCTCTCGTCGAACTGCTCTCGGTCGTGCCGGGACCTGGACGCGTCCCGCTATTGCATTATGTCCGTACTATTGTATTATGATCGTAATACCAAATCGAGAGGACGCAGCGATGACGACGGTTCCCGAACCCACGACCGCGAACACGACGTGGACGAACGCGCCGACCCACACCATCCACGCCGGCGGCGTGCAGTTCGCGTACCGAGAGCTCGGCCCGAGCGCCGGGGTGCCGGTGCTCTTCCTCACCCACCTGGCCGCGGTCCTAGACAACTGGGACCCGCGAGTCGTGGACGGCATCGCCGCCAAGCGTCGGGTCATCACCTTCGACAACCGCGGTGTCGGCGCCTCCAGCGGATCCACGCCGAAGACGATCGAGGAGATGGCAAGCGACGCGGTCGCCTTCATCCGTGCCCTCGGCTTCGATCAGGTCGACCTCTTCGGGTTCTCGATGGGCGGGATGATCGCCCAGGTGATCGCCCAGCAGCAGCCGCGGCTCGTGCGCAAGATGATCATCGCCGGAACCGGCCCCGCGGGCGGCGAAGGCATCGAGAACGTGACCCGCATCACCTACCTCGACACCGCGCGCGGACTGCTCACCCGCCAGGACCCGAAGCAGTTTCTGTTCTTCACCCGCACTCCGAACGGCCGCCAAGCCGGCAAGGAGTTCCTGGCGCGGTTGGAGGAACGGACCAAAGACCGCGACAAGGCCATCTCCGTCGGCTCATTCCGCGCCCAGCTCAAGGCCATCCACCGATGGGGTCAGCAGCAGCCGGCGGACCTCGCGGGCATTCACCAGCCGGTCCTAGTCCTCAACGGTGACAGCGACAAGATGGTGCCCAGCAAGAACACCGTCGACCTCGACCAGCGACTCCCCAACAGCCAACTCGTCCTCTACCCCGACGCCGGGCACGGCGGCGTGTTCCAGTTCCACGAGGACTTCGTCAAGCGCGCGCTCGAGTTCCTCTGAGAGGGGGGACCGGTGATGAAGGCATTCGTCGTCGAGCACTACGGCAAAGACGGACTGCGCGCCGCCGACCTAGCCGAGCCCGAGGTCGGCGACGGCGACGTGCTCGTCAAGGTGGGCGCCGCGAGTATCAACCCGCTGGACAAGATGGTCCGCGACGGCGAGTTCAAGCGGCTCCTGAAGTACCCGACCCCGTTCGTGCTCGGCCACGACGGCGCCGGCGTCGTAAGCAAGGTTGGCTCCGCCGTGCGCGACTTGCGGGTGGGCGACGAGGTCTACGCCCGCCCGCGCGACCTGCGCATCGGGACGTTCGCGGAATACATCGCGATCGACCAGCACGACGTCGCGCCCAAGCCAGTCTCGCTCACCCTGCACGAGGCGGCCGCCGTACCGCTGGTCTCACTGGCCGCGTGGGAGGCCCTCGTCGACCGCGCCCACGTCAAACCGGGCCAGAAGGTCCTTGTCCACGCCGGCTCCGGCGGCCTAGGGTCGACCGTCATCCAGCTCGCCAAGCACCTCGGCGCCACGGTGGCGACCACCGCCCGCGGCAAGAACGCGGNGCTGGTGCGCNGCCTCGGCGCCGACGTCGTCGTGGACTACACNAANGAGGACTTCGCCGACGTGCTCTCCGGCTACGACGTCGTGATCGACTCGCTCGGTGGCGAGAACCTTGAGAAGTCGCTCACGGTCCTCAGGCCGGGCGGACACGCGATCGGCGTGAGCGGCCCGCCGGACCCCGGGTTCGCGAAGCAGCTCGGCGCGCCGAAGTTCATGGGCGTCGCGATGGGGCCGCTGAGCCGAAAGATCCGCAAGCAGGCGCACAAGCGCGGCGTGAGCTATTCCTTCCTGTGGATGCAGGCCAGCGGCGCTCAACTGCGCGAGCTCGCTGCCCTCTATGACGCGGGCCACCTCCGCCCGCTCATCGACAGGACGTTTCCGTTCGACCAGACCCGCGAGGCGCTCGCGTACGTCGAGCAGGGGCACGCCAACGGCAAGGTCGTCATCACGCTCGACTGACAACCGTACGAGACGTTCACCCGGTTGCACCCCGGCGGCGAGTGACGTGACGAAACCAGTGGCGCGTGTCGCGCGCCCGGGCGTCGTCGGCCCCTCCGCGCGTGCGCCGACTATCGGATCAGCCCGAGTCGGCGACGTCCCCGCGCGCGACGCTCTGACTGAGCAGGCTGCGCTCGATGTGACGGCGCATGAGTTCGGCGGCCTCCTCGCGCTCGCCGGCCAGGATGAGGTCGCGCAGCTCGAGGTGCTGCTCGTAGTCCGCCCGCCGCGTCGACCCGGTCCCGCGGATCTCGCTGAGGCCCTGGCGGCGGTACCGGTCGGCACGGTCCCACAGGAGACCCAGCGTCGCCGTGAGCGGCTCGTTGTGCGCGGCGTCCCAGATCGCGGCGTGGAAACGCCGGTGGACCTCCAGCGCGTCCTCGCTGGCATGCTCGCCCAGCGGCTCGAGTTGCGCGGCGAGCGCGTCGAGCGTCTCGCGCTGGAACGTGTCGATCCGCTCGGCGGCGAGGCCCGCGGCGAGCGACTCGAGCGCCGCGCGCATCTCGCTGAGGCTCCGCGCCTCGTCGGGGCTCAGCGGCGCGACGCGCGCGTCACGGTGGGCGGCGAGGACGATGAACCCCTCCGCCGCGAGCCGGCGGATCGCCTCGCGCAGCGGCGTCACGCTGATCCCGTTGGCCGCCGCGAGCTCCTCCTGGTTGATCGGTTCGCCCGCCGGGAGCTCGCCGCGGGCGATCTGCTGGCGGACCACGTGGTAGGCGTGGTCGGCCTTGGTGTGGAAGAGGAAGGTGTTCATCGTCGGTCGGTCCCAGGCCCTATAGCTTATGGGCGCAGCGGTCGCGTTCATCGCGCCGCCTCCGGTAGCAGTCGCAGGCGCGCCCCGAGCACCACGCCCGCGGCGACGAGCGCGGCGAGCGCGCACAGCCACCAGCCCGCCTCGTAGGACCAGTGCTCGGCCATCAGGCCGAACGGGAGCGGGCCGGAGCAGCCCCCGAACGACGAGCCGGCGAGGACGACGCCGGTCCGCCGTCGCCGCGCCGGCGCGGCTGCGGCGCACGACCGCGAAGTTGAGCAGCCCGGCCCAACCCCAGCCGCCGCCCGAACGCGAGCATCCCCCCGAGGGCCAGGACCGGACCGGAACTAAGCAGCGTCGCGGGGGCACGCCGGGGATCAAGGTTGCGTCGCCCGAGCCCACACCGATTCGAAGTCGGACCGCGTCATGGCGGCTCCGGAGAGCTCCGGGTTCGCATCGATTTCACACCAACCCCGGGCCGGCACGCGCGAGATCGAGGACCATCGCCAGCGGGGCGCACGGCACGAGCAGCTACGGCCAGCCCTCGCCGGTCAACAGCGGGCGCTGCAGGCCGGCGGAGCGACCAGGGCGCTCGTCAATAGGCGGCGCGGTAGAGCGCGAGGATCTCGTCGCGGCTGATGTCGCGAGGGTTGTTGTCGAGGAGGCGTCGGATCGCGTGGGCCTCGTCGGCCATGGCGGGGAGGTCGTCTTCGGGCACGCCGAGCCGCGACAGCCGCGTCTCCAGTCCGAGATCGGTGTTCCAGCGAGTGATGCCCGCGGCGATGTCGTCCTCGTCGGCGAGGCCAAGCGCGTCGAGGATGTCCGCAGTTCGATCTCGTACGGCGGGGGCATTGAAGGCGAGCGTGTGCGGGAAGATCAGCGCGCAGGCCAGTCCGTGGGGGACATGGTGGCGCGTGCCGAGAGGGTAGGCGACGGCGTGGCCGGCGGTGGTGTTCACGGGCCCGAGGCAGAAGCCGCCGTACAGCGACGCCAGCGAGAGCCCGGCGCGGGCTTCGCGGTCGGCGCCGTCGCGGACGGCGCGCGGGAGGTAGCGGCCGACCAGCCGGATGCCCTCGAGCGCGTAGAGGTCGATCACCGGGTGCGCCTTGCGGCTCGTGTAGGCCTCGACGCAGTGGGCCATCGCGTCCATGCCGGTCGCGGCCGTCACCGCGGGCGGGACGGTCGTCGTCAGGTCGGGATCGACCGCCGCGAGATCGGCGAGCATGTGCCGGCTCTGCACGGCGAGCTTGTTTTGCGTCACCGGGTCGGTCACGAGCGCCCGCGTGCCGGCCTCGCTGCCAGTGCCGGACGTGGTCGGCACCTGGACCAGAGCAACGTCGCGGCCGCGCACGAGCTCGGCCCCGACGACCTCCTCCAGGGCCTGCCCGTCCAGGACGGCGACCAGCTTCGCGAGGTCCATCGCGCTGCCGCCGCCGAAGCCGACGATCAGGTCCGGTTCGACCCGCGACTTGACGGCAAGCGCCGCGTCCAGCGTCGCCACGTCGGGCTCGAAGCGGACCCGATCGAAGACCGTGACGTCGCCCAGGCCAAGCAGGTCGACGCGGCTCGCGTTGAATTCGTCGGCGATCACCAGAGGGCGGCGCAGTCCGCGCGCCGCGGCGAAGCGGGCGACCGCGGCGACCGTGCCGGAGCCGAACTCGACCGCTTCGGGGCCGACGATCTCGATCGGGTTGAGCAGGGAGGTCAGTTCGAGAAGTGAGGTCATGGTCTCAGGCGTGAACGGGGCGGGCGAGGGCGCCGGCGAGGTCGAGCGCGGCGCGCATGCTGGCGTGGTCGGCGCGGCCGGTGCCGGCGATGTCGAACGCTGTGCCGTGGTCGACGCTCGTGCGGAAGAACGGCAGGCCGACGGTGACGTTGACGCCGGTGTCGAAGCCCATGATCTTGATCGGGATGTGGCCCTGGTCGTGGTACTGAACCACGACGATGTCGAAGCGGCCCTGGCGGGCCTGCATGAACACGGTGTCCGGTGGCCACGGACCCGAGGCGTCGATACCCTCGGCGCGCGCGGCCTCGACGGCGGGCGCGATCACGTCGCGGTCCTCGGTTCCGAACAGCCCGGCCTCCCCCGCGTGCGGGTTCAAACCGGCCACGGCCACCCGTGGCTCGTTGATCCCCAATTGGCGCAGCGAACGGTCGGCCAGGCGGATGACCGTGAGCTCGCGCTCGGGCTGGACGCGGCGGATTGCCTCGGCGAGCGACACGTGGGTGCTGACATGGACCACGCGCAGCTTGTCGGCGACGAGCATCATCGCGTAGTCGCGCACACCCGTGAGCTCGGCGAGGATCTCGGTGTGGCCGGGGTATTTGAACCCGGCGAGGTGCATGGCTTCCTTGTTCAGCGGGGCGGTCGCGACGGCGTGCACGTCGTCGGCCTGCGCGAGCTCGACGGCCTTCTCGAGGTAGCGGAACGCGCCCTCGCCTCCGCGGGCGTCGACGCGACCGAACGGGAGGTCTCCGGGGAGATCGGTCACGGTCAGCACGTCGATCACGCCGGGCTCGAAGCGCGCGTCGGCGGGCTCCTCGATCGGGTTGACCGCCAGCGGCGCGCCGACCAGGTCGATCGCCCGTCGCATCACTGCGACGTCACCCACGACCAGCGCGCGCGGCGCGTGCTCGGCGTAGACCTTGGCGATGATCTCGGGCCCGATCCCTGTCGGGTCGCCCATGGTGATGGCGATGATGCGGTCGGCGCTCATGCGCGGGTCCTCCCTCCTGCGGCCAGCGCCGCGCTTGCTCTCCGGAGGGCGTCGGGGGAGCCGAAGCCGCCGGCCTTGGTGACGATGCGATAAGGGCGTGAGCCGAGCAGGCGGCCCGCGACCACACCGGGCTCGAGCTCGCCGTCGACGAGCAGGCCCGTCGCGCCGAGCCGCCGCGCGACGTGCACGGCGGTGTCGCCGCCGGTGAGCACGAGTCCCGCGACGGTGGTGCGCTCGAGCGCCAGTCCGGCCGTCTCGGCGAGTGCGGCGGCGATCGTGCTCGGGTCGCCGGTGCCGTCGGCGGGATGCAGCACGCATACGCCGTCCCACTCGAGCGCGTCGATGACGCGCGCGGACACGTCGCGCCCGTCGAGCGGCATCACGATCGCCGGCGCCTCCATGCGCGTGATCTGCTCGCGCGCGGTGTCGTTGGCGCTTCCGACGACCACGAGCACGGGCCCGCCGTGCGCGTCGTCGGGCTCATTGACGCCCGGGCCGGGATAGACGGCGCCGAGCGCCGCGGCGAGCCCGGCCGATCCAACCCAGAGCACTGAGGACGGATCGTCGATCGAGCGGACGATCCGCTCCAGNTCCTCGTCGGTGGAGGCGTCGTAGACGCGGGCGCCCGGAAGCAGCTTGACGAGATCGGACTCGCGTACCGGATGAACCGGATCGCGCGCGAACCGCGTCCGGTGTACCGGCTCGCCGTCGACCAGCTGCACGCCGCCGACCGTCGTCCGGCCCGTCGCCGGGAACGCCGGCGCGACAACGGCGACCGAGCGCCGGCTCGCGGCAAGTCCCGCCTCGACCTCCGCCGCGATCGGCCCGCGCAACGTCGAGTCGAGCTTCTTCATGACGATGTCCGCGTCCGCGAGCGCGCACGCACGCACGCGCGCGGCCGCCGCGGCCGCGGGCAGCCCGCGCGAGTCGGTGTCGAACACGACCGCGTCGGTATCCGGGAGCTCGCCACGGAAGGCCACCGCCGTGCGGTGGCCGGACCGGGCGAGTTGCACGCCGGTGTCGGCCGCGCCCGTCAGGTCGTCTGCGATGACGGCGATCCGCATGCCTAGAACGGGTGGGCGTGGCTGATGTGCTCGCGGTAAACCCAGTCGACCTCGGAGCGGACCCAGGCCTCGGTCACGCGCACGTACTTGATGCACTGGCGCCCGCGGTACGAGTAGGCGATGTGGACCGCGTCGTCGTCGCCAGCGACGACCGACGGGTAGGCGCAGACGCGATTGAGCGGCTCATTCTCTGAGCCGAAGAAGCCGTCGCCCGGGTCGACGTGGCGCATGTACGGCCACGTTCGCCCGCCGTCGTCCGACAGGGCGAGCGTGAGCGGGTAGCGCCGCTTCGGCCAGACCGGCGTGTCGGGGTCATCGTTGACGCTGAAGTGGTTGAAGACGATCGCGATCGCGCCACTCGGCAGGGTCGCGGCCTGGATCGAGGCGTTGTTGTTCGGCAGCACGGTGCGCTCGGGCTCCGACCATGCGACTCCGTCGGCCGAGCGGCTGACGTAGATGCGGTCGGCCGCGCGGCTGCGGAAGAACGCCGCGAACCCGTCGCCGGTCTCGACGATGGACGGGTGCACGCGCCCCTTCGAATTCGGCACGGGGTGCTCGATCCACGTCGCGCCCTGGTCCTCCGAGAGACGGACGACGCTGTGGTCGTTGCCGTGCCGGCCGCCGGCTTCGAGCGAGTAGTACATGGCGAACAGCCAGCGTCCGTCCGTGAGCACCTTCGGCGGGTGGCGGCAGAACGATCCGGGCTGCTCGACGAAGATCTCCTCGTCACCCCACGTGCGGCCCTCGTCGAGCGAGATCCGGCGGCGAATCTGGGAGGTCCACTGCATCGGGTACAGGCCCTCGAAGTCGCCCGCGTCCCATTCGGCGCGCGACATCCCGCGCGTCTGCTGCGAGGTGTAGAGCAGCCACAGCTCGCCGGCCGGCGTCAGGAAGAGGCTCGGGTTCTGTTCGGAGCGATCGAGCGAGGTGGTGACGAAGCGCGGCTCCTCCCACGCGCCGGCGCCGGCGGGCAGCCGCGCGAGACCGATGCGGACGTCGCCCGCGCCCTCGGCCGAGCCGGCGAACCAGACGCACAGAAGGTCGCCGCTCGGCAGCACGGTGAGGTTCGGCGCGTGGTCCTCGTCGCCGAGCGACGGGATGTAGGCGTCGGTCCGGCCCTTGTCGTCGGGCGGCAGGAAGAGCTCGCCGTGGCGCACTTGCGCTTGGAAGTCGAGGACCTTCGTCTGCGTGAAGGTGGTCATGCCCGCACCGCCTCGATCTGATCGACGAGCACGCGCAGGTCGGCGTCGTCGGTGAGCGGGGTCAGGGGCGGGCGAACGGTCCCGTAGTCGATGCCAGAGCGCAGGCTCGCGAGCCGCTTGCGGGCCGCGAACCCGGTCGCCGCGTCGCGAATCTCGCGCAGTCGCGCTGACCGTTCGGCGGCCGCCTCCTCGTCGCCCGCCTGGAGCGCCTGCCAGACGCTCACCACAAGCTCCGGCGCGGCGTTCGCCAGGCCGGAGACGACCCCGGAGGCACCGCGGCCGATCCGCGTGGCGAGATCGTCTTCGGTGCCCACGAGCACCTCGCGCCCTGCGGCGACGATCGCAGGCGTGTAGTCGGCGTCCTCGCCCGAGTCCTTGACGCCCCAGACGTCGAGCGTGCCCGCGACGTCAATCGGGATTCCGACCGAGAAGCGGGGGATGTGGTACAGCACGACGGGGTGGCGTGTGGCCTCCACGACCGGCTCGTAGAAGGCCACCAAGCCTTCGGTGGTGGCCGGCTTGAAGAAGTACGGCGGCAGCACCATCACCGCCGCCGCGTCGACTTCTTCGAGCGCGGCGAGCAACGAGAGCGTGTCCGGCAGGTTGGCCTCGGCGACCGTCGGAATGACGGGCACTCGCGCGCCAGCCAGGGCGCGTAGCACCTCGAGCTTCTCGCTCGCCGAAACCGATGGGCCTTCGCCGTTGGTGCCGAAGGCGACGATGCCGTCCACGCCGCGCTCCGCGAGCCACTCGACGTGTGCGAGGTAGGCGTCGATGTCGACGGGGTACCCGGGCGCGTCACGGAACGGCGTCACGGCGGCCACGTAGACGCCTTCGAGGGTTCGCGTGTTCATGCGTGTCGGTCCTTAGTTGAAGAGGCCGGCGAGCTGGCTGGGCAGGTCCTTGGCGATGCCCCAGGCGGCCCAGAAGCCGATGCCGCCAATGACGAGGAGGATCAGGTTCTCCCACCACTTGTTGGCCCATCCCTTGAGCATCCACTTGCGGTGGTTGGTCATCCAGATGAGGCCGACGATCATCGCCGGGACGACGAACACCTGGATGGCGTTGCCGAAGACGGTGATGGCGACCAGCCCGGGGCCGTGGGGCAGCGCGAAGAAGATCGGCGGGATCAGCAGGATGGCCTGGATCCAGCGGAACATCGGGTCGCGCATGAGGCCGGCGAGGCGCAGGTGGCGCTGGGGCTTGATCTCTGGGTCGACCGCCGGGGCGCCCGCGTCGGCGTCGGTCGAGTGGATGAGCGTGCCGTAGCGCTCGGCGCGCCGCGGGAAGGTCTTGTGGACGGCCTCCACGGCGATGCGCGGGAACGTGTAAACCTGCGTGCCGATGTTGTCGAAGACGGCGAAGAAGACCGCGATCCAAAGCAGGTAGGGGCCGGCCGGGCCGATCGCCAGCTTCATCATGTTGGCGAGGTCCTCGGGGCCTTCGATCGTCGCGCCGCGGCCGCGCATGAGCTGGGCGGCGACGATCCAGATGGCGATGTTGAGCACGATCAGCGTGCAGACGCCGAACAGCAGGTCATAGACCTGGAGGCGGCGGTACTTCGGGCCGTGCCAGCCCTTGTCGGTGACGAAGTAGGGGTACATCAGGTTCGCGACCGAGCCGCCGACGGCGCCGATGATCGCGACCACGACGAGCCACGCGCCGTACGCGCCGCGATCCGCGGGCATCGAGAAGCTGAGGCCCTTGACGAACTCGCCGACGTCGATCCCGCTGCCGATCAGCGCCCACAGGAAGATCAGCACGAGTGTCGCCATCGCCGCGTTCGCGACGTGCTCGAGCCACTTGTATTCGTTTTGGCGCGAGGCCAGGAAGACGACGAGGCCGAGGACAACGATGGCCCACATGAAGACGCCCCAGTCCCCGCCGAACTGGCCAAAGAGGTAGAAGAGGGCGGTTCCGGCGCCGAGGAACAGGAAGCAGTGGTAGACGATGCCGAGGGCGACCGAGCAGATCCCGAGGAACATCGGAAAGCCGCGCCAGACGCGGTGGAAGCCGTCGAGGATGGTCTGGTCGTTGGTGGCGTTGCAGAGCTGGTACTTCGTCAGCGCCGACACGACGAAGAAGCGCGCGAGCGTCGCGATGACGAGTGCCCACAGGAGGACGTAGCCGTAGTTGGCGCCGGAGACCGACGAGTTGATGAGGTCGCCGGTGCCGAGCCACGAGAGGGCCACGACGATGCCGGGTCCCATGCCCTTGATGTAGCTAGCGAAGCTGTGTGGGATCGGCGGCTCTGTCGGCCCCGGAGCGGGNCCCGCGGGGTGGGACGCGGGTGCCGGTGCCGTGCCGGTCTCGGGCATCGTGCGCGTCGGGGCGCTCATCGNACTCCTCCGGAGGCCACATCGGGACGCCTGCGTGAAACGAACACTGGTCTCTCTCCTCTTCGAGATCGCGATCCTCGTCGCGCCGCTGTAGGTTATAAGCTGTAATCTACAACCTGTCAACTGCAAACGATGGAACAATGCCCTGCGATGTCTTCTCGGAAACGTCGATGAGCGCCCTGCAGGTGGGGCGTGTTCGAGCCCTGTCGTCGCCCGTCTTCAGAGGGACGGCGCTTGCGACCGCGGTTTCCACCGTGGGGGTGCTGCCGGCGTACCTGGCGGGCGCGCTCGCGCCGCAGATCCGCGAGGATCTCGGGATCGGCCCCGCGGCGGTCGGCCTCGCGCTGTCCGCCTGCTTCCTCTCACAGTCGCTGTTCTCCGCCCGGCTCGGCCGAATCGTGGACCGCCTGGGCGCGATCACCAGCCTGCGCGCCGCGGCGCTCGCCACCGCGGTTGTGGCGGGGACAATCGCCGCCGCGGCCGGTTCGTTTGCGATGCTCGTGGTGCTGTTGCTCGCGACCGGCACGATCAACGGCATCGCCCAGCTCGCCTCGAGCGCGACCGTGGCCGATAGCGTCCCGCTGCGGCGCCAGGGGGTCGCGTTTGGGATCAAGGAGGCCGCGAAGCCGGGCGCGACGCTGTTGTGTGGCATCGCCGTCCCGCTCGTCGTGCTGATCGACTGGCGCTGGGCGTTCGTCGTCTGCGCGATGTTGGCTCTGACCCTGCTGTGGGCCTCGAAAGGTCAGTCGCGCGCGCGTACGCGGGAGACGAAGGTCAATCCAGCCGGTCGAGCGCCGCTGGCGCTGGTGATGCTCGCGGTGGCCGCCGCGCTCGGATCAGCGGTCGGCACGACCGCGGGCACCTTCATGGTCGACACGTTCATGTCCGGCGGCATGTCGGCCGGCGCCGCCGGCGCGCTCCTGATGGTCGGCAGCGTCACCTCGATCGTCATTCGGATCGTCATCGGCCTGCGCGCGGACCGCATGGAGCGTGGCCACCTGCTGCGTGTCGCCGGACTGCTGGCGGCCGGCGCGCCCGGTTTCGTGCTGCTGGCCGTCGGCTCCGGCGCGATACTCGTCCTCGGCGCGATGCTTGCCTTTGGCGGTGGCTGGGGCTGGGCGGGCTTGCTCAACTACGCCGTCGTCCGCCGCAATCAGGCGACAGCCGCGACCGCGGCCGGCGTCGTGCTCGGCGGCGCGTCCTTCGGCGGTGGATCAGGGCCGTTGCTCTTCGGCCTGGTCGCCGAACACGCCTCCTACGCGACCGGCTGGTGGCTTTGCGCGGCATTTGCGCTCGTCGCCGCCGCGATAGTCCTTGCGGCCCGGACGCGCCTCGCGCGCCAATCACCTATGGGCAGTGGTCAGCCCAGCCCTCGTCCGACCGCTCGCCCCGCATGACAACCCGCGCTCTCAGTAGCGGCGGCCGCC
>C688J18823_10002346_pt1 | contig 11850 bp, 10 predicted proteins | sample HopSoiMetagenom1_FD_18823 | JGI IMG/M metagenome (IMG submission 18823) | reverse complement strand
TCTGGCGCACGCGCCTCAGGGTGCGGTTCGGCTCGTGCGATCCGGCTGGAATCGTCTACACGCCGGAATATCTCAACCTGTTCAACGGCGTCATCGAGGACTGGTACGGCGATGCGCTGGGATTGCCCTATCATGAGCTGGTCGGAACACGGCGGATCGGCCTCGGCTATGCGCACGTCTCGGCGGATTTCGCCAAGCCCAGCAGTATGGGCGACGTCCTCGACGTCGCCGTCATCGCGCGCGAAATCGGACGCACCTCGCTGAAGCTCACGGTTCACGCATTCAAAAATGACACCGAGTGCGTCCGCGCCACTTTCGTGACCGTGACGACCTCGCTGGTGGATCACAAATCGATGGCGTTGCCCGACGACATGCGTCTCGCGTTGAAAAATTATCAGGCGCGTTGCGGCGAGCCGGCCAGCCCCGTCTCAACAAGCCTGCGATTCGGACCGAGCAGCCTGCCGGCGTGACGGCACGCCGCCAAGCTGCGCGCACCGCTCACGAGGACTTGCATGCAGACCGGGCTCCCGATCTGTGCGATGGTGTCGGTCGGGGAGCGTCAAGCGACCGCCTCATTTGATGTGGCTGATTCCCGAATCACTCCCTATCTGTTTGTGGACAGGAAGTAATCACTCTCCACATTGCCTTTACCTGTCCCGAAGGAGCCCCCAATGCGCGTATTGGCTTGCACGATTTTGACGATCGCAACGGTGTTGGTGGCCGCGCCCGCGCGCGCCCAGACCTACGATCCAAGCTACCCGGTTTGCCTGCAGACCTACGGCATTGACGGCAGCTATATCGACTGCAGTTTTACGTCGCTGGCGCAGTGCGCGGCGTCCGCATCGGGCCGCTCGGCGCAGTGCCTGACCAATCCGTATTTCGCGCAGGGCGGCAGGAAACTGCCGCGGCAACGCGGCGTTTACTAGGGAGCTGGATCGGCTTGCTTCGGAGGCCTCATGCCCAATTTTGCCCACGCCATCGTTTCTACGTATAATCCGGCGAACCACCCATTCCGTGAGGTCACGTGACTGCCCCCAATCCCGCTGCCGGCAAACCGGCCGATCCCGCCTCCCTTGTCAACGTGCCGCAGCTGGTAACGGCCTATTTTGCGTCGAAACCGGATCCCTCCGATCCCGCCCAGCGCGTTGCTTTTGGAACCTCGGGCCATCGCGGGACATCGCTGAAAAATTCGTTCAACGAAAATCATATCCTGGCAACGACGCAGGCGATCTGCGACCACCGCCGCGAAACCGGGCTCACCGGTCCGCTGTTCGTCGGCATCGATACCCATGCGCTCGCCGAGCCGGCGCTGGCGAGTGCGGTGGAGGTGTTTGCCGCCAACGGCGTCGACATCATGATCGACGAGCGCGGCGGCTACACGCCGACGCCGGTGATCTCGCATGCGATCCTGAGCTACAACAAGGGGCGAACCAGCGGACGTGCCGATGGCGTCGTCATCTCGCCGTCGCATAATCCGCCTGAAGATGGCGGATACAAATACAATCCGCCGCATGGTGGCCCNGCCGACACCGATGTGACGGCCAAGGTCGAAAAGGCCGCCAACGCCTACATGGAAGCNGAGATGAAGGGCGTTGCGCGGGTGCCGTATGAGCGCGCCCGCAAGGCGCCCTCGACGCATCTGNACGACTACATTCGTCCCTATGTCGCCGATCTCGGCAATGCCGTCGACATGGCGCTGATCAAATCGTCGGGCGTNAAAATCGGNATCGATCCGCTCGGCGGTGCGGCCGTTCACTACTGGGCGCCGCTGATCGAGCATTACGGAATCAATGCGACTGTCGTGAACACCGCCGTCGATCCGACGTTCCGTTTCATGACGGCGGACTGGGATGGAAAAATCCGGATGGATTGTTCCTCGCCGTTCGCGATGGCAAGCCTGATTGCGATGCGCGACAGGTTCGACGTCGCCTTTGCCAACGACACCGACGCCGACCGGCACGGCATCGTGACGCGCACGGGCGGGCTGATGAACCCGAATCATTTTCTCGCGGCTGCGATCGCCTATCTGTTCGAGCATCGGCCGCAATGGAGCAGCGAGGCCGCGATCGGCAAGACCATCGTCTCCAGTTCGATCATCGACCGTGTCGCGGGCAAGCTGAAGCGCAAGCTGGTCGAAACCCCGGTCGGCTTCAAATGGTTCGTCGAAGGCCTCGGCAGCGGCGCGTTCGGCTTCGCCGGCGAGGAAAGCGCCGGCGCATCGTTCCTCAAGCGCGACGGCTCGGTCTGGACGACCGACAAGGACGGCATGGTGATGGGGCTGCTCGCCGCCGAAATCCTCGGGCGCACCGGCCGCGACCCAAGCCAGTTGTTCGCCACCCTCACGGCCGAACTCGGCGTGCCCTATTACGAGCGGATCGACGTGCCGGCGACGCCAAAGCAAAAGAGCGCGCTGAAGGCGCTCGGGCCGGAGCAACTCGATATGCGCCAGCTTGCCGGCGACCCCGTCAGCGCGATTCGGACCCGGGCGCCGGGTAACGATCAATCCTTCGGCGGCATCAAGGTTGAATCCGAGGCGGGATGGTTTGCCGCGCGGCCGTCGGGCACCGAAGACGTCTACAAGATCTACGCCGAGAGTTTCCGCGACCAGAACCATCTGAAGGCGATTCAGCAGGACGCCCAGCGCGCCATCGCGAAGGCCTTCTGATTTCGCGGTCAGGCGGTTGGGGCGATGGGAAATCCCCCGACCGCCCGTCGCGCATTGGGAAGAATGTTGCGCCAGGCTGCGTCCAGCTGCACCAGTTCGGCACACCCCATGACGTGGCGGGAACTGCGGAATCGAATTTCGGGGCCTCCGGGCTTGCGATCACGCTGAAATCACGAAGCACCACGCAGTGTTAGGCTCGGGAGCTAGCTGCCAGAATGCCGTCCGGGCGCGGGGGGCCTGCAAGCTATCGCGAGGTACCGGGGGATTAAATGAGTGCGGAATCGGTCGTCTACTATCTGAATCGTGTGCCTGAGAGCGATCCGAATGACCAAACCGAATGGCTTTTGACGGCATTGGGACAATATACCGGCGCGGAACTGCGCGAATTGCTCTATGTCGCGGAAGAACCGGGATTCTTTGAATTGATGCGTGGGCTGTTTGCGCTTTCGGACGAGAACCGGGCTGTCCTGCAGCAATTCCTCGAAACCGGTCGCCCGGCGGGCATGAAGGCGGCGATCGACCCGAATGGCCGTTTGACGATTGACCACGTTAGTGTCGAGCAGTGCGTAAAAGTGCTTCCTGTGATCGCAAATTAGTGCCCTGAGCTCCCGGAGGTTGTGCTAAGGTTCCAACTTGAACAGTTGGGAGCCTGCCCATGGCGACGAGGAAGTCTGGCCCGCTTGATGCGATGGTGGGCGCCAGGATTCGCATGTTGCGGGTCAACCGCGGTGTCAGCCAAACCGTACTCGCTGAACGAATCGGCGTTAGCTTTCAGCAGGTGCAGAAATACGAGCGTGGCGCCAACCGGGTTGGCGCCAGCCGGTTGGCGCAAATCGCTTCCGTGCTGGACGTTTCGGTTGGCGAGTTTTTCGAATCTTCCCGGCCTGGACCTCCCGGCTTGAATTCAGCGGTTCACTTGCTCGCCGAGCCGGGCGCCTGGCGCGTTCTCAAGGCTTATGCGCGAACGCCCAGTCCGCGTGTCAGGTCTTGCATCGCGAAGCTGGTTGAAAGCATCGCCGATCGAAGGTCCGAGACCAAGGCCACGGTTGCGCATCCCAATACTGTCGATCTTGCTGAGCGGCGTAAGTTTCCCTCGCGAGGATAGTCTTCCGCAGGAAGACGAGCGCCGATCTCGTGCCGCCACGCAATCCGGATGGAGGCGTCAGCCGGTCGCGCGAATCGCAAGGCGCTCCGGCGGCCTCACGCCAGGAATGAATTCGCCGATCCAGTCACGGCGCGTCGCCTCGATATGCCAGGACATTGCCTCGGCCGAATAGGGGGCCGGATCGGGAATGTCCTTGCGGATCTCCTTGCCGTCGAGCCAGCCGCAGCTGTGCGAGTAGCGCGCCTTGCAGACGAGATGGATGTCGCCGTGGTCCTGCAGCAGCACGTAGCCATCGGCCGGAAAAAATGTACCGGCAAGCTCGATCGCACCAGGCAATTGGCGCACCAACAGGAACGTGCTGGTGGATTGCGATTCCGATTCGGAAACCAGCACGCCGACCAAACTGTGGATCGGCGCGATCACCTGCGGTGCAACCAGTGCGAGAGGCTCCGTGATCGGGCCGGCCGTCGCAATCGAGAGATATTCGCCCTCCGGTCCCCAACGGCAAGCGATCAGCCATTCGCGGCTGCGGCTGCGAATCAAGGTCGGCTTGGCATAGTCTGAACGGGCAATATCTGCTGCCATGGCTATGACTAAGGCTTTCGCGAGCATAAGTTCCTCCAGGGCGAGGGCGGGCTGGCCTCTCGTCTGGAGTTTGCACGTCAAGTCGTGAGGTCACCGTGAGCGGTACCGAAAATTCGATGCAGGAATTGTTTGCACGCGCGGCATCGTTGCTTCTTGGCAACGAACTGGACGCCGCTGGCGATCACGATGCCATGCGGATCTTGCAGGCGCTGGAATATGCCTCGGAATCCAGCAACCGGATTGATCCGGAGACCGCGAATCACGCCCATTTGCTCATCGCGGCTTCCCGGTTTGCGCGGGTGTTCGAACTGGCCTCATCCGATGCGCCCGGCCTGTTCAGCTTTGGCGCGCAATTTGATCCAGCGCTTGCCGATCCCTTGCATGACGGCAGCCCGATGGTCGGCGTTTCCGGCGTCGGTCTTACGTTGCGGGATGCATTTCAGGGCTGCATCGGCGAGGGAATCGAATATCTGTCNCAATTGCAGGCCGGGACCGACCTGTTGCTCAAACCCGGCGTTGACGACTGGTCCGGAAAACTCGGTCCGAACGCGCTGAAATTGGTCGCTGCCTTGTCGGACCGCCGCATGCAACCGGAGCGAGCGCTTTCCTGGTGTCGTGCAACGAGGCTGACCGACGGCGGCGAAGTGTTGCTTCCTGCCGACATCTGCCTGCGGCGTCCGCCGTCGCAGCGCGACTTCACGCCGCCATATCCCTTGAGCATCGGATCGGCCGCCGGTCCGTCACGGGATGCCGCGGCACTGCACGGCCTGCTGGAATTGATCGAGCGCGATGCCACAAGCCTGTGGTGGTGGGGTGGTCGACTGCCCCGATCGATTCCGCCGCATCACGAAGCTGGCACCGTGGCGGAAGATTTGTTGCGGCAGCTCCGGCGTGGCGCATCGGTGCAGCGCCGGACGTGGCTGCTCGACATCACGACGGATATCGGCGTGCCCTGCGTCGCGGCGGTCTCGTGCCGGGCGGACGGCTCCGGTTTTGCTTTCGGCCTCGCGGCGCGGCCGGCGCTGGAGGCCGCGGTCCGCTCCGCGATTCTGGAAATGTGTCAGCTCGAACTGGCCGATGCCGTCGTCGCAGCCAAGCGCGTTGAGCGCGGCGATAATGCGCTCAACGCCCAGGATCGCATCCATCTGCAGCGCGCGGCGATCAATGCCGATCAGTGCAAATTGTTGCAGCCTGTTGCGGGGCACGCGAATCATCTCCCGTTCCACGCAACTGAAGAGAGCGCCATATTCAGTTTGATCGTCGAGCGTTTGGAGAAGCTCGGAATCGATACATTCTGTATTGACCTGACGCGCCAGCGCTTCGCTGTTCCGGTGGTCCGCGTGGTCGCCCCCGGCCTGCAACTCGAGCCATCCGAAATCGTCACGGCCAGGCTGCAGGACGCGATTGCGCAAACGGGAGGCGGCGCAACCTATACCGGGGGTGTCCCTTTGATATAGACTGGCTGGTATTAACCAACCGGTTCCGGGAACCGTTGTATGCCGGCCAGCGTGAACGCCATAACAGCAGACAACGCCACGGCGGCGCCCGAAAGCGCTCCGCGTCTGTCGGTGTCGCTGGTCGGGCGGCTCGGCGTGCGGTTCAACGGCCGGCCGATCGAACTGCGGACCCGCAAGGCCGGAGCGGTCCTTAGTTATCTTGCGCTGTCGGAGGCGAAGCAGGAGAGCCGCGAGCGGCTGGTTGGCCTGCTCTGGAGCCGTTCGGACGAGGAAAAGGCGCGTGCCTCGCTGCGCCAGGTCGTCCGCGAATTGCGGTCCATGCTCGAGGAGGCCGGATATGACGGCTTCGTCGCGGAGCGGCTGATGATCGGCATCGACGTCGGACGAATCGAAGTCGATATCGAAAGCGTGATCCAGCTCGCCGAAGGCGGACGCGTTCACCCGCTGCTGCTCGATACGCCGCAGCTCGACGGGCGGCTGCTCGAAGGAATGGACGATCTCGACCCGTCGTTCCGGGTCTGGGTGCTGGCCAAGCGGCAGACCATCCACGAGCGGCTGATGCGAAATCTCGACGAAGGCTTGACCTCCGCGCGCGTTCCCGCCGACGCCAAAAAGAGGATCGCGGCCGCCATCGTCAATCTCGATCCGACCCATGAATATGCCTGCCGCTATCTGATGCGCGCACATGCGGAAGAGGGCGATGTCGGTGCTGCGCTGCGCATTTACAAGGCGCTGTGGGATCTGTTGGACCGCGACTACGCGATGGAGCCGTCGGCCGCGACCGAAGAGCTCGTCGCGAACATCAAGCTCGGCGTTCTGGAGCGCACGCCGGCCGATCGGGCTGCGTCGGCCGCGAATGACGAATTCGCCGTGAGGATGGTCAGGGGAACTGCTCTCCAGCCGCTGGCCCCGATCTCGCCATCGATCAACGCATCTGCCAGGACGCGACTGGTGCTGCGGCCCTTTGCGATGCATGGCGTCGACGAGGATCGCAGCCATCTGGTGCAGGGGTTCTCCCAACATCTCGCCGCCTGTCTCGTCCGCTTCCGTGAATGGAGCGTGGTCGACCGTCCCCCCGCCGCCGCCGTGCTTCCCGCCTCGGGCACGGCGCCGCAATACTGCATCGAGACCACCGCCTACCAGGCGGGCGCCGAAATCAACATCGTGATGGTGCTGCGGGACGACACCACAGGAATCTACGTCTGGAGCGAAAGCTTCCGGCTCGGCCTCGGCAACTGGTTCGAAACGCAACAGCGGATCATCCGCCGTATCGCGACCTCGTTGAACGTGCAGTTGTCGACCGAACGGCTGATGCGGCTGGCGGGCGAGCCCGACGTNTCGCTNGANCTGCANGACCGCTGGCTGCGTGGGCAGAATCTCATGNCGAAATTCGATCCGGAAAGCTGGCGGNGNGCGGTCGNCATCTTCCGCGATGCGATCCGCGACAATCCGGGTTTCTCGCCCTGCTACAGCAGCCTCGTNCAGATGAACAACATNGAGCATTTCGTGCATCCGGGTCTGTTCCGCGATCTCGAAAAGGCGCGCGCGACGCTCGAACTCGCAAAGACCGCCGTTCAACTCGATCCCGTCGATTCAAGGGCGCATCTGTGCTGCGGCTGGTCCTATATGATGGCGCTGCGGGAGGCCGAGGCCGCGCCCCACATGCAGCTGGCCTGCGAGCTCAACGACAACGACCCCTGGACCCTGCTGTCCAGCGCCCACTACGATGCTTTTTGCGGATCGATCGAGCAGGCCCGGCTGCGGGCCGAGCAATCGCTGACGCTATCGCCGGCGCCTTCGTATCTCGAATGGAGTTACCATTGCATCATCCGCTTCATGACCGGCAATTACACAGGCGCGCTTGACGCTTACGATCGTGCGCATGGCGTCGTCCCCATTCTGCCGGCATGGCGGGCGGCGGCGTTGTTCTACCTCGGGGACCGGGAACTGGCGCGCGAAGAAGCCCAGAGGTTTGTGAACGGGCTGCGGTCTTTCTGGGGTGGGGAAATGGCCCCCACCGACGCGGCCGTTACGCGATGGGTTCTTCAGGCCCATCCAATCAGTGTTACAAGTCGATGGGAGGCCCTCCGCCACGGGTTGCGCGGCGCAGGGCTTCCGGTCGACGGTATCGTCCAGCTATCCTAGCTTGCCGGCCTATGCGCAAAGGCTGAGCGTGTAATCGCCGATCCGTTCGGCGTGCACCTTGAACTTGTCGGCCTCCGGAATGACCGGATCGAGCCCGTTGAACAGGCGCTTGTAGAACGGCGGAAGCGGATAGGTCGCGCCGGGCTTGCTCAGCTTCTCTTCGGAATCTGCGATCGCGAAGGCGGGCGGCAAACGCACAGTTATGGTGTCCATATGCTGCTCGACGAACTGGACCTTGGTGTAGCGGTCCGGCACCGTCATGAATACTTGCGCCTTGACGAGTTGCTCCTTGAACTCGTCGATGGTGGTCGGGATCGGATACTCGTTTTCGTCATCGAGATAATTCTTGCCGGTCGACCAAGTCTTTACGAGGTTGCCCCACCGCTCATGATTGGTCACTTGCATTCTTTCGAGCGCCATCTTTCTTACTCCTCCGGGTTGCGTGAAGCGGAGAATTCCGCTTCACAAAAATGCGGGCACGGCCTGTTGCAGATCGGCAATCTCGGTGGTGAATTTGACCAGTTCAGCCATGCTTGAGATTTCTGGAATTTCCTGAAGTACGTTTGTCAGGTAAAATTCGCGGGAGATGAGATTCAGTTGATCGGCGAGCGAGCCTTTGCCGGCCGATTGGGGGTCGCTCGCGAGCGCCCCGAATATCGTTTCCGATACGATGATTGATCCGAGCAGCCCAAGCTGCAGACCGTCCGTCTGCTGCATCGCCTCGAACAGGATGAAAAACGGCAGTGGCGGTTCGTTCGAGAGGGCTTCGATGTCCTGGTCCGTGAGCGCGCCGTAGGCCTGTCCCGAGACGAGCCATTCTCGAACCTGATCGACACGGTAGGCGCGGTCGGTCAGCAGGCGCGACGCGGCAATGAGCTGCGGTCTGCGATTGCCGATCTCCGCAATCAGCGCATCGACCGACCACATTCCGGCCAGCCCCGCGCCGAGCAGGTCGCGATAAAGCAGGCCGACCCGTTCGGTTTCGTCGAACGCCGGAAAGATCTGGTCATTGCCCAGCCCGTCGCTGAGATGCGGTCCGATGCGGCGGCTGAAGTTCGGCATCGATCCGTTGATCTCGAAAAAGCGCGACCATTGCACCATCCAGGTTTCATCGAGCGGCATGTTTGCGGGGTCGTTGACCGAGCTCTTTTCGAGCGTGTTGTTGAGGTCGTGGAGGGACAGGTCGTTGATCTGGTATTCGGGTCGCACCATGGCGTGGCCGAAGCGGAAGGCGCCGTGCGAGAACTCGAGCGGAATTTCCCAGCCCCCGGTCGGAAAGCGTTCCGCCGAATGGGGGTGATCGATGAAGTCCGGGTTTGGTCCGTTATAGACGGCGTAAATCGCCGGATGGATCACTCGCCGCATCAGGTCCTTGCGCAAAACGTTGTGATAGATCGCGACCAATGCCTCGCGGGCGCACAGGAAGCGCCGGTAGGCGGCGCCGAACTGGCCGTTTGGCCCGGCATGGCCTTCATGGCGGCGAATGATGTCGATGAGCCCGTTGTGCAGCAGCGCCATCAGTGCGGTGAGTTGTGACATGACGGCGTGATCGTCGTTGCGCGGATCGGCGACCAGCGCCTCGGTGAGGGCAACACGGACACCCGCTATGCTGCGGTCGATCCCCGTCACGTTCTCGGCCGGGGTCCGCGCGATGTCGCGGAACGGGCACCCGGTCGCCGGCTCGTTCTCTTTCCAGCGCATTCGCCCGAGCCGCAGCTTGGTGCGGCGGTCGTCATTCGACGCATCGAGCGCGTAGATGTGCGGCGATCCGACAGGACCGCTGCCGTACAGCGTCTCAAGCCGAAGCGGCGTGCGGCGTGCATTCGTGGTCCCTCCGCCGGGATCGCCCGCGACCGAAAGCGGGATCGCCGAATGCACGAGGTCGTGCGCAACGAACTGCAGCAGATAGGTGTAGCCGGAGGGAATGAGCGGGTTTTCCCAGTATTCCGCCGATCGATCCTGGTGTGGCGGCCACTTGATTGCAGCATCCATGCGCCGCGACAGGCGGTGCATCAGTCCGCGGAGCTCCGCATGGTGCGACGGCGAAGCGAGCGGATCGGCACCGAAGGCGCGGAAGCGCTGCGATGGCGACGGCGTGCCGAGGAAGTGACGAAAGCCGGGCATTGTCGCGGCCTGAGCAGAGCCGTGCGTATCGAACTCGGAAGTTCGGAAAATGGATGCGTCAGCGACGTTCTGCAGAGCCATCAAAACTACTCTCGCGCTTGGTCGGGGGCAGCGAGACTGCGAATAAAGTCGTGAAATTATCGTGAGTTAAATAGTTAGAACCTGTGAACATCTGTGGACATCTTTTGGCGGGTGCATCGCAGCCGATGCTGCGCAACACGACGTCTCGCTGGCTGTTTCCCGGCGAGCGATGCGGCTATATGGTCTGGCATCTCATTGTGCCGGCTGACATAGGAGCTTGGCGTGAAGCTTATCCAGACGGCACCGTTGACAGCACCCTTGGCGCGATACTTCGGAGCAATGCTCGCTTTGATGATTGTTGTCTCAGGCGCCGCTCGCGCCGAGCCGGTGTTCTCGTTCGACGCCACGCCGGGCAAGCTGTCGAAGACAGTCGTTCCGATCAACTATTCAATCGAGCTGAGACCTGACGCCGGGAGTCTCGCGCTTCCCGGCGTCGAGGTGATCGACATCGAGGTGCGCGAACCGACGGCGCGGCTGACGCTCAACGCCGTCAACACCACGTTTGCTTCCGTCACCGTTGACGACAGCGCGGAGCGCGCCGACGTCGCGCTCGATGCCGCGGCCGAGACGGCGACGTTCACTTTCGCGCAGCCGCTGGCTGCGGGCGCGCATCGGCTGCGGATCGAGTTTACGGCGCGGATCAACAAGTTCGATCGCGGCTTCTTCTTCGTCGATTATCCGACCGACAGCGGCGTGAAGCGGCTGTTGACGAGCAAGCTCGAGCCGGCGGACGCACGGCGGATATTTCCGTGCTGGGATGAGCCGGCCTTCAAGGCGAGTTTCGCCCTGAGCGTGAGGGTGCCGCGGCATTTCCTCGCGGTCGCCAACATGCCGGTCGTGCGCGAGGAGCCGCTCGAGCCGAACCTGAAGATCGTCACCTTCGCGCCGACGCCGAAGATGTCGACGTACCTGTTCGTGCTGACGGTGGGCGAACTGGAACGCATCACGGCGGAGGCGGACGGCGTGACGATCGGTGTCGTCGCCACCACCGGCAAGGCTGCGCAAGGAAAGTTCGCGCTCGACAGCGCGACGAAACTGCTGGCCTGGTTCAACGACTATTTCGGCGTCAAATATCCGCTGCCCAAGCTCGACCTGATCGCGGTGCCCGGCGGCTTCGGCGGCGCAATGGAGAACTGGGGCGGCATTACCTTCTTCGAGAGCCGGCTGCTGTTCGATCCCGCAACGAACCCGGACAGCGCGCGGCGCGGCATCTTTTCCATCATTGCGCATGAGATGGCGCATCAATGGTTCGGCGATCTCGTCACCATGGCGTGGTGGGACAATCTCTGGCTCAACGAGGGCTTTGCGACCTGGATGGCGACGAAGGCTGCGGAGCAATTTTATCCGCAATGGCAAAGCTGGCTGAACGGTTACGGGGCGAAGCAGTTCGCCATGGCGCTCGACGCCCGGCGCACCTCGCATCCGATCCAGCAGCCGATCGCCAACGAGAGCGAGGCCATGATCGCGTTCGACGCCATTACCTACAACAAGGGGCAGGCGCTGATCCGCATGCTGGAGAATTACCTCGGCGAAGCGGCGTTCCGCGACGGCATCCGCGCCTACATGGCCGCGCATGCCTATGGCAACACCACCACGGCCGATCTCTGGCGGGCGCTGGAGCGCGCGGGCCACAAGCCGGTGACGGAAATCGCGGCGTCCTTTACCGAACAGGACGGCGTGCCGCTGAT